>ENA-OFCE01000477-OFCE01000477.1-metagenomes-genome-assembly--contig:-NODE-477-length-25800-cov-3.529928_pt1 | contig 25800 bp, 25 predicted proteins | sample MGYA00153388_OFCE01 | MGnify analysis MGYA00153388
CTTGCTGAGCGACTGAAAACCCACGATTGCCCCGTTGGAATCGACCCCTACTAAACAGGAAACAACGTTCTCGCCGGAGATGAACCAGTCGCGCATTTCGTCGATTGATAACTCACTTGTGAACGCCGTCGTTCCGCCAACGCGGATGATCTCGTTGAGCAGCGAGCGCATGCCTTCGGTATCGGCGTCAACGGCGGGGTTGATGGAGAGGGAAGTCATAGACCGAACGGAGCGGAACGGCTGGCGAACGCTCGGAGCATGTGCAACGTTGCTCGCCTGCGTCGAACTCGGCTGTATCGCCGCTCGCCCAATCAAGCGGATACACGCCGCGTTCAACCCATTGATGAAATGTGGAATACGGCCAGTCGCGAGCTGATGCGGCATGGCCGTGTTTGACGGGGTTGAAATGCACATAGCCCAGATGCCGTTCAAAATCCCGTTCATCGCGAATCGCGTGTTCCCAAAAGCGGCGTTGCCAGATGCCTCGCTCGCCGTTTTCAACGCGCACATCCGAGCGCCGTTCAGTGGGCGGAATCGCATAGTTGAACCGCATCTTGATCGACTTGATGCGATTCGAAAAATCGGTGTCGCCCGGAGGCAAGGTCATCATCAAGTGCATGTGTTCCGGCAGTACCACCCAACCATCAATGCGAAACGGACGATCCGCTTTCGTTCGCCGAACGGCATCGCGGAGCGCATCAATGTGCGTCGTAAGCAACGGATTATTGCGCCGCTCCAGCAGATTAATCGTGAAGAAGTACGACCCGCCCGGCACAAAGTAACGACGATAGTTTGACATCGCTGAAGTGTAGGTGTGTAGGGTGGAACAGGTAGGGTGGAACTCGAAGAGGTTCCACCAAGGCGGTGGTGTGACGAAGAGGGTGGAAATGACTTCGGCGGCGACACGGGTCGGAACCCCTTCGGGTGTCCGACCTACTGGGGCTTCTTCCGCAAGATAACAGTGCCATCGACCTGCACCGTAAGAACCATCGTCGCTCCCGGTTCCAGATCTAACGCATCGCGAACGATTTTTGGAACGGTGATTCGACCGTCCGCTGAGAGCTTTGCAGTCGCCGTTTTTTCAAGCGCGCGTCGGGCAAATTCGACGAAGGCGCCGCGTTTCATTTCACCAAAGTCAGACCGTTTGTAGCTTGCACGCATGCCCATTGCGTCGCGTTTGATGGTAGTTTTCATCGGGGTGATGGTAGCGTCAAGGCGCAGGAGGATGGAACAGGTAGGGTGGAACTCGAAGAGGTTCCACCAATGTGGTGGCGTGACAAGAAGGGTGGAAATGCCTGCGGCGGTGACACGAGTCGGAACCCCTTCGGGTATCCGACCTACGCGGGCTCGATATTCTTTGCGAGAGCCGCGCTCACAATCATTCCTTCGTACCCAACGCCACCAGTACGAGCGTTCGATTTTTGGACATAACCGTCAGTGCAGATGAGAATGACTTTGTCACTCTCGCGCACACCGCGTTCCATGAATAGATTTAAGTCGTCTCCTCCAAGCAATTCCCACTGATCTAGTATTGCGTCCACGCCTTCTTCACGAAGGCGTGTCGCAATTTTTTTTACCCAAAGCTTGTGCTGCTCAGAGTCATGAGAGTATGAAATGAAAGCTTTCGGAGCGACCATGGTAGCCACCATTCCTACATTTTTTTGTCTTTTTATCTGCGTGAGTTGTAAGTCGCGAAACTAAGCGACGTTCTGCGTATTCCGCAACCGAATCTGCAATTCCCGCAACTGCTTCTCCGTCACCGGCGTAGGCGCATCCACCATCAAATCCTGACCGCGTTGCGTTTTCGGGAACGCGATTACGTCGCGGATTGATTCGGCTTCGCACATCATCGTCACAATCCTATCCAACCCAAACGCGATGCCTGCGTGCGGTGGTGCGCCGTACTGCAGCGCGTCTAGCAAAAAGCCGAATTTGGCTCGCTGATCTTCCTCGCTGATGCCGAGTGTGGCGAATTGTTTGGCTTGCAGTTCGGGGCGGTGGATGCGCACTGATCCGCCGCCGAGTTCCCAGCCGTTCATGGCGACGTCGTAGGCCTTGGCGAGTACCTGACTTGGGTCGGTGTCGAGCAGTGGCCAGTGGTCGTCTTTCGGGCTGGTGAATGGGTGGTGCGCGGCCACAAAGCGCTTGTTTTCTTCGTCGTACTCATAGCACGGGAAGTCCACGACCCAGCAAGGCTTGAAGCCTTTTTCGAAGAAGCCGAGTTCCTGACCGTGCTGCACGCCAATCTTCGCGCGCAGTGCGCCCATCGCGTCGTTGACGACCTTTTTGCGGTCTGCGCCGAAGAAGATGATGTCGCCGCTTTGCGCGCCGCTGCGACTGATAATTTGCGCGATGGAATCCGGCGTGAGGAACTTCACGACCGGGCTTTGCAGGCCTTCTTCGTTCAGTTTGGTAACGTCGTTGACCTTGATCCAGGCGAGGCCCTTTGCGCCATAAATGGCGACGAAAGTGGTGTAATCGTCGATCTCTTTGCGCGAGATTTTTGCGCCACCGGGCACGCGCAGACACACCACGCGACCGTCTTTCAAATCGGCTGCACCACGGAAGACTTTGAAGTCCACCGTTTTCATCACGTCGGTGAGTTCGGTCAGCTCCAGCTTGACGCGCAGGTCGGGCTTGTCGCTGCCGTACTTGCTCATCGCTTCCGAATACGGCAGGCGCGGGAAGGCGGGCAGGTCAACGCCGAGGCCCTTCTTCCACAAGTGTTTGATCAAGCCTTCCATCATGTCCTGCACGTCGTGCTCGGTGAGAAAGGAAGTCTCGATATCAATTTGCGTGAACTCGGGCTGACGGTCAGCGCGCAGGTCTTCGTCGCGGAAGCATTTGACGATTTGATAGTAACGATCAAAGCCCGCCACCATCAGCAATTGCTTGAAGAGCTGAGGGCTTTGCGGCAGCGCGTAGAACTGGCCGTCATGCATGCGTGACGGCACCAAGAACTCGCGCGCGCCTTCCGGCGTGCTCTTGTAGAGCACCGGCGTTTCGATGTCGACAAAGCCGCGATCGTCGAGATATTCACGTGCAGCACGCGCGACCTTGGCGCGCAGCATGAGGTTCTTCGCCATTTGCGGACGACGCAGATCAAGGTAGCGATATTTCAGGCGCACTTCTTCGCTGACGGTTTCTTCGTCCATCATGAACGGCGGCGTGAGCGACGCGTTGTAAATCTCGATCTCATGCGCGAAGATTTCAATGCCGCCGGAGACCATGTCCTTGTTGGTGGTGCCTTCAGGGCGGGCGCGCACCCTGCCTGTGACGCGGATGCAGAATTCGTTCCTCAACGTCTCAGCAAGTTTGAAGGCCTCCGGACGATCCGGGTCAATGACGATTTGCGCCACGCCTTCGCGATCACGCAGGTCAACGAAGATGACCCCGCCGTGGTCACGACGACGATGCACCCAGCCGGTGAGGGTGACGATTTGGTCGAGGTACTTGGCGTCGACTAGGCCTGTGTAGGTGGTTCTTAATGTCATGGTTTTCTCTAAAAATTCGATGAGGCTCACGGTCCTCTGCCTTCACGCTCGCGAAGCGGGCATCCAGTTTGTACGCCACGCGACGCGTCAATATTTGCGCTGCACGTGGGTCACGTTTCTGGATCTCCGCCTTCGGCGAGGATGACGCCAAAAAAAGGGGAACGTCGCCAATGGGACGCTTGAATGCGAAACTAAAAAGTTTGGTTCGGGAGAGCCGCCTTCGCCAGATCAGCGCGCAACTCACCCGGTCAATTTCGCGTGATGGCGTCCGGCGGCGGCGATTCGGCGGCAGCCCAGCGTGCAAGCTCGCCGGAGGTCGGATTGGGGGGGGCAGCAACGCCCATCGAGATGATGTACTTGAGCGCCTGATCGACCGACATATTGAGTGGCTGGATGCGCGATTTTGGCACCAGCAGCATGTAGCCACCCGTAGGGTTGGGCGTGGTCGGGATGTACACCGCGACGTGGTCGTCGCCCAGCCTTAACGCGACCTCGCCCTCGACCTTATTGGTTAAAAACGCAATCGAACGATAGCCCGGATGGGGGAACTCGATGAGCACGGCTTTGCTGAACGCCTGGCCGTTTTCTGACAGCACCGGGTCGCTGAGTTGTTTGATGCTTTTGTAGATGCCGCCGACGACCGGGATGCGGGCAACCAGGCTGTCCCACGCCTTGACAAACTGTTTGCCGAAGACGTTGCTGGCAACCGCGCCGGTGACGAACAGCAGCACAAATGCGAGGATGATGCCAAAGCCGGGGATCAGTTCGCCGTGCCACATCGGACGCCACTGCACCGGCAGCAAGAGGATCGTTTGATCGAGTGAAGTGACCAAGAAATGCAGCACCCAGATGGTGATGCCAATGGGCACCAACACCAACATGCCCGCGAGTAAGTACCTTTTAATCACGATGGTCTCGCAGTGGCCTCATTTGTCTGAACTGGCGGGCGCAGGAGCAGCGGCAGGCGTGGGCGCAGATGGCGGCGCAGCCGAAGGGCTGGTCGCGGGGACTTTGCTGTCTGCATTGCCGGAGGTGGCGGGGGCGCTGTCAGTGGATTTGGTGTCGCCCGGTGGTGGCGCCGCGCCGTCGTCCGCTTTTTTGTCAGTCGGTTTTTGCCCTGTGTTGCCGTTCCTGAAGTCAGTGACATACCAGCCAGTGCCCTTCAGCGCAAAGCCCGCTGCCGAAATCTTCTTGTAATACTTGGTGCTGCCGCATTTGGGGCAGGCGGAAATCGGTGCGTCGGCCAGCTTTTGCAGATGGTCGTTCTGGTAGCTGCAATCAGGGCAGACGTATTCGTAAATCGGCATGGTGCGGGTATCGGAACTTGTGAATGGCAGTTAACGCGGAATGCGCTAAACCCTAAATTATACGGGGTGCGGAGGCGATTTTCGTGCGGTGCGGGAGGCGAGTTAGTAGGCGCGGATGTTTCGGTTTCCTGCTTAGTTACGTGCCTCAGACCGAAGGCCTCTATCCCACGCTGTCATGTTGAGCAAAGCGAAGCATCCGTTGGCATACGCAAAAACGCGTGGCGACCGCATCTCTGGGCATACTGATCCTTCGCGATGCTCAGGATGACAACTTTCTATTCGAGGCATGCAACTAATCTGGTTTGGTTTTGATCCCTACCCTGTGGAGGGTGAGCCTGCAAAAAACTGCCTGAACGCGAGCCGTGCGACCACCAGCGGGTAACGCGCCCTCACTTGCGGGGAAATGCCTTTCCTCCTTGCGCATTCCTCCGTATGATGGGGCCATTGACGGAGAAATTAGACATGGCACTGTATTACCTTTGGTGGATCGCGGCGGCCGTTTTGGTGGGCGTCGAGATGATGACGGGCACCTTTTACTTGCTGGTCGTGGCACTTGCCTGCGTGGCCGGTGGCTTGGTTGCTTACAGCGGTTTCGACGCGAGCTGGCAGTGGGCCATAGCGGCGGCTATTGAGGTGGTCGGCACGGTGGTCATCATGCAGTGGAAACAAAAGTACGCCTCGCAACCCAAACTCTCAAACAATCTGGACGTCGGGGCGCGGGTCAGCGTGCTGGAATGGCACGATGACAACAGCGCGCGAGTGGCCTATCGCGGCACGCAATGGGACGCGGTGCTCGATTCACCTGCAACGCCTAAGCGTGAGCACATGGTGATTGTGGACATGCGCGGCGCGGTGCTGGTGCTCGGGCCCGCCCCGGCCATGGCCTGAAAATGCTCGACGCAACGTCATGTTAAGTCCAAAAAAGCCGCCCGGCGATGATCCGCTTTCGCGATTGCTAAGCGACGTCGGCAAACAAGTCGAACTGCGGCTCAAAGATTGGTTCGAAAAGCTTAACGCGGGCAAAGATCCGACCACAACGGGTTCCGCAAGCACGTCTACGTCTGCGCCCGTGAGCGCGGCCACGCCCAAACGCTCCTCCGGATTTGGCAACGACGAATCGTTGCTGCAACCGATCACGTCGTCGTCGCCTATTTCAATCGGGGACAGCGGTTGGGATTCGAAGTGGGTCGGCAAGTGGGTCGTGCGTGCCATCTTTGTGTTTTTGCCCGCTGTGGCCGTGATTAGGTACATCGGCTCGGGCAAGTGGAAGAACAACACTGATTTCAGAGAATTCAACGACATTAACAGTTACATCAACGCGTTTTCTTACGCATTCGGGGACATCATGAATGGTCTTTTAGGTTCCATCGTACCGCTGGCGATTTTTATCGTGGGCATTATTTTGGTGGCGAAATCCATCCGCGTGGTACCGCAGCAGCGCGCGTTGGTGATCGAGCGCTTGGGCAAGTTTCACGCGGTTCTTGAGCCGGGCCTGCGCTTCACCATTCCGTTCATCGACCGCATTTCAGCCAAGCACGATCTACGCGAAGTGCCGCTTGATGTGCCGCCACAAATCTGCATCACCAAGGACAATACGCAGTTGCAGGTGGACGGGATTTTGTATTTTCAAATCACCGATCCGCGATTGGCGACGTACGGTTCTAGCAACCCGATTCTGGCGATCACGCAGCTGGCGCAAACCACGCTGAGAAGCGTGATCGGCAAGCTCGAACTCGACAAAACATTCGAGGAGCGCGACACGATTAACCACGCGGTGGTGAACTCGCTGGATGCAGCGGCGATGAACTGGGGCGTGAAGGTGCTGCGCTACGAAATCAAAGACCTGACACCGCCCAAAGAAATCCTGCACGCCATGCAGGCACAAATCACAGCCGAACGCGAAAAGCGCGCGTTGATCGCTGCATCCGAAGGCCGCAAGCAAGAGCAGATCAACATCGCAGTGGGTCAAAAAGAAGCATCGATTGCCAAGTCTGAAGGCAACAAAATCGCCGACATCAATCAGGCGCAGGGCGAAGCGGCGGCTATTTTGGCCAAGGCTGAAGCGAATGCAGAAGCCATTCGAAAAATCGCCGCCGCTATTGAATCGCAAGGCGGTTTGCAGGCGGTGAATTTGAAGGTGGCTGAGCAGTATGTAGCCGCTTTCGCCGAGATTGCCAAGGCGGGCAACACCATCGTCGTGCCGCAGAATTTGAGCGATATCGCTGGGCTGGTCACGGCCGCGACGAGCGTGCTTAAAGCGCAGAAATAGAGACGGACATGGGCGCTAAATTGTTTCCAAGCCATCGCGTTGGCGTCGTCGCGCTTGCGCTGTCGGCGTCATTGCTCGCCGGTTGCAACGACATTTCCGTCACGTTTGGGGACGTGGCTGATTCAGTAAAGGGCAGCGGCGTCAGCGCGAGCGAAACGCGAGTGGTCGCGAACTTCACCTCCATTGAAGCGTCCGGCGTCGGCAAGCTCAGCGTGCGCGTGGGCGACAGCGAAAGTCTACGCATTACGGCCGACAACAACCTGTTGCCGTTGATCAAATCCGAGGTGCGCGAAGGCGTGTTGATCCTATCGTCAAAATCCGGGTTTAAATCGAAAAACGAAATCACCTACGAGGTCAGCGCCAAGACAATCAAGCGGCTCGAAAATTCCGGCACAGTGTCGATTGACGCCAGAGGTTTCACCGGCGGCGAACTCGCTGTCGAAACGTCAGGCGTTGGCAGCATCACGCTCGCGGGTCGCGTCGATTCGTTGAACGCCGGGTTGTCCGGCGTCGGCAGTTTGGAGGCCGAAGAACTGGTCGCAGATCGCGTGAAAACGAGCCTGTCCGGCGTCGGCAGCGCGTCAGTTCGCGCCGAAAAATCAATCAGCGGCAACGTCAGTGGTGTCGGCAGCCTTACCTGGAAAGGCGCTGCTACGGACGTTACAACGAGCGTCAGCGGGATTGGGCGGGTTAGCAAGAGTTGACGCTACCGAATGTAGGAGTGCCCTAAGTGCGTGCTGTTTACTAACCGAGCCGTTCGCCCTGAGTAGGATATCTGCCCGTGGTCAAAAGACGTTTTTGAAAAACGGGGCGACGGGTTTTTTCGCCTCTCCCCCGGAGGTAGAGGCTTAGGGCGAGGGGGGCGGCTCGGCATTGGAGGAAAGTTGTCTCTCGATTCGACCGCCGCCCGTGTCCCCCAACCCTCCGGCCTTCGCCGGGGCAGGCTCTACTCGCTCCGCGGGAGAGGAGAGGAGAGCCGTTTGGAGCATATTTTCCCAACTCTTGCAAAACGAAGCCGATAGCGCCCTGTAAATCCTGCTGATTTGTCCGCATCCGAGCTATCGTGATGCCCACACCGTCGCGAGCCTTCGCCGCTTACGAAGATTTGCCCTGTTCGCTAAGCCGCAGCACGCAAAACGCTAGCTCCAAACCGCATCTCCCTGTATCCTGCAAGCAGAAGCTGAGCGCGCGCCTGCTTTGCCGTGACACGGGCGACGGCCGACGCCTCAGCAAAAAATACAACACGGGTTTTCTGAAAAGAGGGGCGCTATGAGCGGAGAGATCACCGAAGCCATTGAACGGCTGAGACCGGGAGAGCCTGATGCGGTGGCACAACTGTTTGCAGTCTCTTACGATGAACTCAAACGGCTGGCTCACTCGCGTTTGTATGCGGCCAATTTGAAGCAGGGCTTTGCCACCGAATCCCTGCTTCACGAAAGCTACCTGCGTCTGGTTAACCAAAAAACGCTGGCTATACCGGATCGTCGTCATTTCTTCGCTTACGCATCTAAAGTGATGCGCAGCGTGATTCTCGACGTGGTGCGTGAGGCCAACGCCGAGCGCCGTGGCGGCGGTCAGCTCGATCTCACTCTGAAAACCGAAATCGCGGATGTGACGCCGTACGGTGGCGACGTCAACGCCATCGACGACGCGCTGAAAGACCTGCAACGCATCAGCCCCGACCTTGCCGCCCTCGTTGAGATGCGCTTTTTCGGCGGCATGACCGAAGCGGAAATCGCCGAGGTGCTCGGCGTGTCCGAACGCACCGTGCGCCGCGAATGGGAGAAGGCACGCGCCGCGCTCTTGGTACTGCTTGAGGACGATTGAGCGGCAACGTCGTGCCGCCCTCTGTAGGAGCGCCTCTGGGCGCGATAACCCCACACCCGATCAAATTTGTCAGCTCACCGCCCATCGCGTTCAGGGGCGCTCCTGCAGCACCACACGTGTGGCCGCTTGCATCGCAAAAACGCGTTTGAGTAGTTAACCCCGCATCCAAGCCGCTCGCCAACAACCATCCATGCCTCTCCCCTCCGACCACTGGCAGCGCGCCCTCGCGCTCATGGACACCGCCGTCACGCTGCGGCCTGAGCAGCGCGACGCCTGGCTCGACGAAATGGCGGCCGCCGAGCCGCAGGTCGCCACGCTACTGCGCAAATTGCTCAGCGCGCATCAGCGGGTTGAAACAAACGACTTATTGGCCACGTTGCCACGATTGGATCGCCGTCCGCAACATCGATCCAGCGGCGAAATCGGCGCGATGATCGGCCCGTTCGAGTTGATTAGCGTGTTGGGTCACGGCGGTATGGGCAGCGTGTGGCGTGCGCGCTATGCCGACGGTCGCTTGAAGCGCGACGTGGCGGTGAAGCTGCCCGCGACTACCGACAACCCGGTCGCGCTGACGTCGCTGCGTGAACGCTTTGCTCGCGAGCGTGACTTTCTGGCGCAACTCGAACATCCAAATATCGCCCGACTTTACGACACTGGCGTCAGCGAGTCCGGGCAGCCGTATCTCGCGATGGAATACATCAATGGTGAGCCGATAGACGCGTATTGCGACAAGCATCGCTTGACGGTCAAATCGCGCCTGACGCTGTATCTGCAAGTGCTCGACGCTGTGGAGTTCGCACATCGACAACTCGTTTTGCATCGAGACTTGAAGCCCCGTAACGTGCTGGTCGACGACAAACGTCAAGCCAGATTGCTCGACTTCGGCGTCGCGAAACTGCTGCCAGAAGCCGACGCCGCCGCAAGCCCGAGCGCGTCGATTTCAGCAGGCATGGAGCTCACCGAAATGGCTGGTGCTGCCATCACCTTGGCCTATGCCGCGCCCGAGCAAATTAACAACGGCCGACTGTCCACGGCCACCGACGTGTACGCACTCGGCGTGATGCTATTTCTGTTGCTCACCGGCAGCGCGCCGTATCAACCCAAGCGCGACACCCGCGGCGCGCTCGAAGACCAGGTGCTCACGGTTACCCCGACCAACGCCTCCACCCGCCTCGCGAGCCGCGAAACCTTAACAGCACGGCAAACCACCGAGGTGGCACTACGCCGCGCGCTGGCTGGGGACATCGACACGATCCTCGCCAAAGCGCTCAAAAAAAATGCGGATGAACGGTATCCAACGGTAGCGGCACTTGCTGAAGATATACGCCGCCATCTCGCACAGCTTCCAATATCTGCGAGACCGGACAGTGCGTGGTATCGCGGTACTCGTTTTGTAGTTCGGCATCCGGTGGCTGTTTCAGCATCGGCTTTGGGCTTGTGCGCGTTGCTTGCAACCACTGGCGTAGCGGTCTGGCAGGCGCAAGTTGCGACGGCTAGCGCTGCGCGGGCAAACAAAGAAGCGAAGCGTGCGAATACCGCGCAGAAATTCCTGGCAGGTTTGTTCTCGACGGCTGATCCAGAGAAAGGCAAGCCGTCAACGGAGTTGGCCAAACAGGTGCTGGAACGCGGGCTGGCGACCGCACAACGCGAGCTTGCTGACGATCCAGAGGCGCATGCGTTGGTGCTGAAGCAAATCGGCGAAATTTACTTCCGGCTTGGCCTGCCCGATGACTATCTGCGCGTGGTTCGCCGTCGAGTAGTAGTGCTGGAGGCTTTTCATGCGGCGGAGATCGACTCCCTGGTCGACGCGCGACTAGCCGTTGGTCAGGCGTTGGGCGATAGCTCCGTTGCCTCGGATCGACCTTTGGCGTTGCCGTACCTGGAGCAAACTCAACAACTTGCGGAAGCCCGATACGCAAGCCCGGCCCAGCGCGTATGGGCGCTCGCGCTACTCGCCGATGATCATCGCAGCAATCGTCGCCTTGATGCAGCTCGCGGTTACGCAGACCGGTCACGAGAGCTAGCCGACGCCTACCTGCCTGATCCACATCCGGTGCTTGCGTCTGCCTATCATGCTGTCGCGGTGGTGGCCCAGGATCAAGGAAGATTTGCTGACGCGCGAGCTGCGTTTGCGCGGGCACTTGCCATCGACGCCACCGGACGAGGTCGGGGCAACGTAGATCAAGCCGGGACATTGGTCAATCTTGCCAATGTCGAGTACGACAGCGGCGACTACCTCGCCGCCAAAGAAACGGCCGTTCGCCTCATCGAATTCGCAGAACGAGAGATGGGCGAAAGCGCGATCAACATGGCGGCGGCGCATCGACTCGCCGTGTTCGCGGCAGAACGGTCGGGCCAGTTCGACGAAGCGCAACGCCTGGCTGACAAATATCTCGCCAGCGATCTGGTTGCGCCGCAACCAGCGCGAGCAGGGGCTGCGCATATGGCGCTCGGACGCGTGGCAATGTCGCGAGGTGATTTGGTCGGCGCGGAGAAAATCCTCATGCGAGCGGAAGAACTGTTGAAAAGCAACACCCTGTGGGCGGGCCGCGCCGCAGCGTTGCGCGCCGAACTTGAGCTTCGCAACGAGCAGCCACAAAACGCGGTTGCGCTGCTTTCGTCAATTCGCGAGCGACAGCTCGTCGCGTTCGGATCCGATAGCCCGGAGCTGGCTGCAACTGATGAATGGCTGGGCGTGAGCCTGGCACGTTCGGGGAGCCGATTATTGGCCGAGACAAGCATGACCAATTCCTGTCGGCTCCGGGCGCGAATTCGTTCGGCCGAACACCCGCAGCGCATCCGGTGTGAGGCTTACCTGATTTTGTTGTCCGCTACCTCCGACGTGGCAATGCAACTGGCATCGTTGCGTGCTTTGGAGAGGTTGCTGACCGCTGGCAGGCGGGACCAAATTCCCCTCGTCGCATCGCTGCGCATCGCTCGGACGAACATCGAGTCAAAAAATGCGCCTGGTTCGTCCCCATTCTTGATACTTAACTAGGAATTTTTTCATGAAGGTTTCACAATTTTGCGCGGGTTGGGTTGGCTTGTCGGTTTCACTGTTGTTCTCAGCCACTACGTGTGCTCAGGGTCAGATGAAAGTGAGCACCAGCAGCCCTGGTGGAAAGGAAGGATCTGTTGCAGCGTGTTTAGCCAGAATAACCGCTGGCTATGCAGGCCCTGTCGCACGAGGGGTTTGGCAAGTGGTAGCGTCGGGAACCATCAACTACTGCGTTCACGCAGGCGTCGATGGCGACTTCTGGTCATCCACGAATGCATCGCCTACGATTGCCCTGCGAACCGATTCGACGCCGTTGTCGTTCACCATCTCGTTGCACGACTGGCGTGGCGGGCCTGACGAAATATGGATCGCATCAGTCGAAGGCAAGACTCTTCCACATGCCGAATTTACGTCGACAATGCACGCAACCCATGCCTCTCGCTCGGCACCGTTGACAGAATCGACACCCGCAGGCTCACTGAATATGCTGGCCAATGCGTGGTGTGCGAGCAATCAGAATTGGGGCAGTCGCCCCAAGCTGGTGGTAAAGCTAACGGGTTCCGCGCTGCGTGGACGAGATGCTGGTGATAACTCGGCGAACGTCTGCGAAGTGTCTTTCGGGCCACCGGAATCATCCAGAGCCGTATTACAAACCGTGCTGGGTGTACCTGCATATCCCGCACGCCGCCTGGCAGCTGCTTCGCCAGTAAAACCTAGTCTTAAGGTCCCGAAATCGACCCCGTGAATCTGTGTGCGGCGATCATTTTCACTTCGAGCGACTGAAGCTCCCAGCGATCTGCGGTCGAGGGACTGTGACACCTGCACGCTTCTCGCAGGTACGGGTTAGATGACGCTTCAATCCTTCTTCAATCGGTGCAAGTAGACGCAGGCCCTCTTCAGCGCTCGGTCAGCAACTGCCGTCAAATTCAGAGCGCGCTTGGCCGGATATTCGTCGTGATCGCGTTTGAGTGAGCGTGGCTTGCTGCGCGCCGCCCTCCTGGCGTGCGGCGAGCCACATCAATCCTCTCCCTCGACGGCTACCGCGATTGCGGGCCGTCTTTTTTTTCCTCAGGTCGCACATCGCTTTCGATGCAGGAACGAATGGGCCGTGGAGCGTTCTCACGTCGGTTCTCTGTTAACGCTGCACCAGGACGCGCGCCACCAAAGTGTCACTCCGCTACAACCGAAATTTTTTCACGGGGTAGTTGGCCGCTTTGTTGTCATCACCGCGTATGAGTGAAAGTTAATGCGTTGCTTGTCGAATGACTCCTGGTTTTATCAATTGGCACCGCTCGAACGCTCCGCACTAGTGTTGCTGAGGCATGAACAATCATCCCCGCTAATCTAGGGCGCGTTGGAAGACATTTACACGCTCACCCACGGCTACGGAATCAAAAAGTTAGCGACACAGCGCCTGCCATTCGGGGTGAAAGTGATTGGTGCGTCATACCTCTGCCGCGCGTCGGCATCCGCTCCCTCAGCTGGAACCATCGCGGCTGTCGTTCGCATGTCCGCGCAGTGCGGCTGCCCGCCAGGCCCGGTTAACTAAATATCTCCTGAAGTCACCGCCGACGAGACACACTTTAATTTTTGGCTAGGAGCCTGGTCGAAAAAATTCACTACACCGCATACGCATGTCGGCCGCAAACACGTCTGCTGCAACTCCACCTCACACGAGGCGGGTCACAAATTAGCCATAGCGTGCCCATTAACCGGGTGAAAAGCGATGATGGTGCGCTAGCCTCTGAATTGCAGGTGATTTGAGTGGCCGGATTTTTTAGTTGGCGGCGTTTGAGTGGTTGAGGATGCATTCACGTCCGAATCAGCGAAACAAAATAGGAGACAGTTATGAACATCGGAGAGTTTTCAATACGGCGCACGGCAGGCGCGTGTGCTGCTACCGCCATTAAAGCAGCAGTCGCCGGACTTCTTCTGGCGGGCACGGCTGCGGCGCAGCCGTGGGATGTAAGCGATGCCATCACGGGCAGCGTCGCAACCCCTGTTCCGAACAACAGCCCGTGGTCGTTCCACCAAAAATCAGGCACGGGTTGCGCAGTGAGCGGCCCACAGCTTCTGTTACCTGCCAGCGCCTACCCGACGCAGGTACGAGGCGTTACCGGTAATCTGATGCCAAGTGGTCCCCTGCCGTTGGTGTGGGGCGGACATAACAACGCTATATCGCCAACGAAAGCCGCAGTGTCTCTCCCGGGCGGCACCGCAATTCCGATCAACGGGGTGCTCATGCATCCGCACGGCGGACAGGGCGAGTGCGTAGCGGTGCGATTTGCTCCTGGCGCTGGTACGTACAACTTGACGGGCAGGTTCTACGGCGCGTATGCCAATATGGGCATTGGGCTGGGTAACGGCGTGCTGCCAAAAATACTCAAAAACGGCAATATACCCATCGGCCCGACATTAAATGCCACAGCAAACACAGCTTCACAGAATTTTACGAACGTGCCAGTAACACTGGGACCGGGACCGGGTGAATTTGTCGATTTTGCGATCTACAACAACAATTCAAACTACCAGTTCGATTCCACGATTCTCGAGTTAAGAGCGACGGCAGTAGCCGTCATCATGCCGCCGCATGGAATCACAGCAGTACCAACCGCTGGGCCTGTGAATGCCTGTGCGCCCTTCAAACTCTGCTTTGACGTGAATGTTCCAAATAATGCGGTAGGAAACGGGCAGGGGACGTTCACCTTGCAGATCACGCAGAACGGGTTTCCAGTTAGCACGCCGAGCGTTCCCCCGATCACTACGGGCCAAGATGGACAAATCTGTTTTCAGGTGCCTGCACTGCCAGCTGGTTTGGGCTACGACTACATCTTGAACTCGACTTATACATACTTTCCAAACGGCCAACCGCCCGTGAATGACACGATATACCCCCCGCTTTTTTCGCCGATTCAAGGCCCGAACAATGACTTAGTCTGCAACGGTCCGGCTGCTTCGACCTGCTGCCCACCGCTCGAGGGTAAAGACCAAACGGCATCGCTTTTCTACAGTGGCAGCGTGGTTAATGGGCCGTTTCCGATGGATCCCGTGTCCACACAAACATCACCTGCATGGGCCGCACTGGCCACCTCAACCAACGCTTACCTGAACTACCTAAAAGTAATTTGCCCGACGGTAGCGACCATCAAGACTACGTTCACCGCCAGCACCGCAACCGCGATGGGCCCTACTGGAATGCCGATTACCACTCAGGGCACGCCATTTACCGTCACATACACTGGTATTGCTAGCAGTGGACTGCCATCTGCGAGCGGATTCAATGCGATGTTCAATCAAGACGTTAACTACGTCATCATTGCCAATACTCAGGCTTACAACGCACAAGGGCAGGTGGTGCAGTGTGGCTTTAACGCTGCCGCGTGCAACAAGTTGGATCGGTTTACGATCAACATCCCCTCGATTCAGGGAATCATCGTTTCGCCCGGAACGGGAACAGGGAATCCAAAGGCCGCATTGCCAGCAGGGCAGGGTTCGGCGCGCACATTTAGGATCGATGGTTAGGCTTAGCTTGCATCCCGCTACGTTGAAGTGGCGACCGGGAACTCCCGGTCCTCAATGGGCGACCTTCGGGTCGCCCTTTTTGCGCACCGCACTACGGTTGACCGCATTCCCACGAAAAGCGCGTTTGTGTGGATGAGGCCGCAATCGGTTGCGACCCAGTTCACAAACACTCGATCCCAAAAGGACCCCCATGAAAAAATCTGTCCTCATCCGCACCTTATTCGCCGCCGCTCTAGCGGCTGCCAGCACGTTCGCCTCCGCCACCCCCGCCTACTCATGGAACCTATCCCGTTCCATGGTGAACGGTTTCAACGCCAATCCGTTTGGCGAGGGGCAGGTATGGACGGCAATGTACGACGCGGCGGGCGAGACATTAAATCCGGCGAACTTTCAGGTGATGCCGACCTTCATGCCAAGTTACAACAATTCGCCGCAGGATGCGTGGGCTTTCCCCAGCTCGCATTCTTTGATTGTGATGGTGACCACCGCGCCGCTCCCGATGGGAGCGAGCCCCGTCGTGCCGCGCGGCATGCCGATGCTGCACCCGGGGCCGGGCAAATCGAGTGTGATCCGCTGGACGAGCCCGATCAACGGGCAAGTGCAGGTGTTGGGACGGGTGTCCGACGCCAATGCCGGCTGCGGCAATGGCGTGAACTGGGCGGTGCTGCGTGACGGCTCGACGGTGGCCGCAGGCACTCTGGCCAACGGCGCAAACGGCGACGTGGTGAGTTTCAGCGCGCCGGTGCAGCCGGGTACATCGCTGTACTTCGTGGTGAGTCCCAACGGCAGTAACCATCAATGCGACAGCACGATCTTTGATGTGTTGATCGCGGGCAAGTGAGCTTGCCACGTACACGAGACGTGCAAATTTCTTTAACCCGGCGTAGCGATATCGCTGCAAATACAAGGATATTTCGTATGAAGTCGATTCACATTGCCGCGATGCTGTTCGCGCTGACACAGGTTGCCGCATGGGCGCAGGCCCCAGGCTTACCGGTCGCGCTGACGCCTGAACAACAGGCCGCGCTGCAACAGCAGCAACAGCAGCAACAGCAGCAACAGCAACAGCAACAGCAACAGCAGCAACAGCAACAGTTTCCGCAATCCGGACAGCCAATATCGGGTCCGATTCAACTGCCCCACCAGGGCAATTTGCAAAATGCGCCGACGTCAAAAGCGAGCAATCGCTTTGCGGATCGACCGACAGTGACCATTCGTGAATTCCGGTCTAGCGTGCCCGAAGTGACGCCCCGCGGTGCAACCGATATGTTTATGACCGCGCTCGTAAAGACGCGTAAATTTCGCGTGCTGGAACGCGCGCGAATGGCAGAAGGCATTGCGGCTGAGAAGGCGCTCAACCAACAGGGCATGACCACTGGCCAGTCCGGGCAGAGCCAGTACGCTGGTGCCGCCTACATGTTCGAGGCGACCGTTAGTGAGGCGACGACAGATTCGAACAAAACATCATTTAGTCTTGGCGTCGCGGGGGCGGCGGCAGGCAAGGGCTGGTCGTCTGACACCATTGCCATCGATGTGCGCGTAACCGACGTTGAAAGCGGTATCGTGGTTGACGCGATTGACGTGCGCCGCGAAATCAAGGCGGTGGAGACTAAAGTGGGCGGGGTGACTACAGCACTGGCCAACATTTTCACCCGAGGTCGCGGCGGTGCGCTGGCCGACGCGTTGGCGCCGAGGGATGAATATGTGAACGCGCGCAAAGACAGCGTGGACAAGGCACTGCGCGACGCAATTGAAGAGGCGGTGGGCGAAATTGCGAAACGCTTTGCCAACGATTGACGCACGGCGCATCACGAAATTGTTTGATACAGCTTTTGCACGAAACGCCCGTTTCGATTGGGCACACACGGCAAAAACCAGGTAGTTGATAACAATGATTATGACGACGTAGGCCATACATAATGGCGCGTATAGGGAAAAGCTGCATTTCTTGAGCTAAGCGTTTTACTCCTCAACTCGCGCTTGGTGCGGTAGCCTTGGATTCTTGCCTAAAGGTTATTGAACCACAATGTATCCTGCTGATTTATCCGCATCTGAACTGTCGCGGCGATTTCGCCTTCGCGAGCTTTCTCCGGTCGAAACTTTGCACGCGGTGTTCGCGCGGCTTGACGCGTGGCAGCCAAAAATCAACGCGTTTTGCTGTGAAGACCGCGACGCCTCAGTTAAAGATGCGCTTGCCAGCGAAGCGCGCTGGCAGGCCGGCGTGCCGTTGTCTCCACTTGATGGGGTGCCCATTTCGATCAAAGATTTGATGCTCACCAAAGGCTGGCCGACGCGGCGTGGTTCGCGCACGGTGGATGTGAATCAAGCGTGGAACGATGACGCGCCCAGTGTGGCGCGCATTCGCGAAGCGGGGCTTGTGATTTTTGGCAAAACCACCACGCCTGAATTTGGCATCAAGGGCACCACTGACAACACGCTGACCGGGGTCACGCGCAACCCGTGGAACCTTGATCGAACGCCGGGTGGCTCGTCTGGCGGCAGTGCGGCAGCGGTGGCAGCCGGCATCGGCCCGCTCTCGGTCGGCACCGACGGCGCGGGCAGTGTGCGCATTCCGGCGGCATTTACCGGCGGCTTTGGACTGAAACCTTCGTTCGGTCGGGTGCCGGCCTGGCCGCTGTCGCCGTTTGGCACTGTCGCGCACTTGGGCCCACACGCTCGCACCGTGACCGATGCTGCGATGTTGATGAACGTGATTTCGAAGCCCGATGCACGTGACTGGACGTCCTTGCCGTTTGATCCGCGTGACTACACCGTAGGCTTGAACGATGGCATTCGCGGCCTGCGTATCGCCTTCAGCCCGACGCTGGGTTACGTCAATGATGTGCATCCTGAAGTGGCCGCCTCGGTGCGCCGATCGGCCGACGTGCTCGCCGCTTTGGGTGCGCATGTCGAGGCGGTTGATCCCGGCTTTGACAATCCGCTGGAGATCACCATGAAGCTGTGGTTTATCGGATCGGCCACGTTGTTCAACGCGATGACGCCGGCGCAGCAACTGCTGGCTGACCCTGCGCTCGCTGCACAAGCGGAAGAGGGCAATCGCGTCAGCGTGGCTGAGTTGCAGGCGCTGACCAAGCGACGCGGCGAACTCGGCACGTTGATGCGCAAGTTTCATGAGCGCTTCGATTTGCTCGTGACGCCCGGCGTGTCGGTGCCCGCGTTCAAAGCGCGCGCTTCGCATGAGTGGGACATCCCCATCAACAACTTTCTCGACTGGACGCCGTTCTCGTACCCGTTCAATCTTACGCAACAACCGGCCTGCGTGTGCCCGTGCGGGTTCGACGCCGATGGCTTGCCGTTGTCCACGCAAATCGTCGGCCCGATGCACGGCGACGCGCTGGTGTTGCGCGCCGCACGGGCACTGGAATCGGCGCAGCCGTGGAAGTTGATCGCGCCGATGGACGCGTGACGAGCGCTTATACTTTTTCGCGGCAAATCGATCCAAAAAAATGAGGAAAAAATCATGCCCGATATCCTGAGTCTCGGCGAGCCCATGTGGGAGATGAACGCGATTCCCGCAGAGCCCGGTAAATACTTATTGGGGTACGGTGGCGACACGTCCAATTTTTGTATTGCAGCGGCACGCCAAGGCGCAAGCGTCGGCTACATCACGCGCGTGGGCAACGATGTGTTTGGTGAGGGTCTGCGTGACTTGTGGCAGCGTGAAGGCGTTGATTGCTCACAAGTGACGGTGGACGAGCAGGCGAGCACCGGTGGCTATTTTGTGCATCACGGACCCACTGGGCACCAATTTAGCTACGCTCGCGCGGGCTCAGCGGCGACTAAACTGGCACCGGGCGACATCGATTTAGCAGCGGTAGAGCGCGCGCAATTCGTTCACACCAGCGGCATCACGCAAGCGATCTCACCGAGCGCCCGAGCCGCGGCTCTGGCCCTGTTTCGCGAGGCGCGTGCGGTGGGCGTGAGCACGGCGTTTGATGCCAACTATCGGGCTCGATTGTGGACGCTATCCGAGGCACAAGCGGCACTTGCCGACATACTGCCCGTCACCGATTTTTTCTTTCCGTCCCTTGAGGATGCGACAGCACTCAGCGGTTCCGCCGATGAGGATATGATTTTTCGCTGGGCACATTCGATGGGCGCGCAGGTGGTGTTGCTCAAGCTCGGCGCGGACGGCGTGCGCATCAGTCAAGGCGCGGGGGCGGACGTGATGCAGATGGCCTCGTATCCGATTGACGCGATTGACGCCACCGGTGCCGGAGATTGCTTTGCCGGGGCGATGATTGCGCGCATGGTGCTCGGTGACATGTTGCTCGATGCGGTGCGCTATGCCAACGCGGCCGCCGCATTGACGACTACGGCTTATGGCGCCATTGCGGCGATCCCGGCGCGCGACACGGTCAAATCTTTTTTGCTGTCACGCGTGTGAGCATCGCTGCCTGATTTTGCTGCACGCAGAGCCGTAAATGTGGCGCGACAGAGGCAGCATGATTGACGGGCGGCTCGCCTCGCGTTCTGGCGCAACCGCCCGCGAAATTCCGACGACGTTTGCGTGGCACGGTCGATTGATGGTGCTCGCGTGGTAGGTATTGGCGCCGGTGCAGACGCCGGTGGCAATTCTGTAGGCGCGGACTTGGCCGCGCTGGGTTCGGAACGACGCCAAGTCGTCGCCTACGCAAAGCGCGCTAGACGTGGCGATAAGCGACAGGTTTTGGCGTATTTCACGTTAAGGACCCGTCAGTAAATCACTTTGACATCTGCCCGGCTGGGCTTGGGCGCACGGCGTCGTTCGCAACGGCTTGAGTGGCTCCCCTCACGGCACCATTGCCGCCAGGCATCGCATCCCAATCCAGCGGCCATAGGTCAAACTTTGGGCTGATTAACGCCGTGATTGCGGTGCCTGCCTTCATGATTTGGAGCGATTGGGGCCTTATCAATTCGCTGTGAGCCTTGATATTGCTATACGTGGCGGTGAACCTGCCGTTCACCATTTGGCCGCTGTACGGCTTTGTATTGAAGGTGCCTGTGGAGCTGGAAGAGGCCGCAGCCATTAACGGCTGTAGGCCGCCGTGTCGTGTCAAGCAGCTTTTAGCTATAAAGACCAGTGTATTGGGGCTGAGCGCGAAAATATCTATAAGTCGATAAATGCGATTTTCACGATTAAGCCCTTTTATATAGGTCGTTACGGGCTAAAGCTGCATATCTCATCACGAGAACTTCGCGTGTCGTTTTTCCACAAAAGCGCGAATGCCTTCCGAGAAGTCTTCCGTGCCTGCGCAGCTTGAAAAGCTCTCCTGTTCGGCGGCCAATTGCACCGACAGCGTGTTCTGCATCGAGTTGTTAATCAGCCGCTTGATGCCCGCCATTGAGCCGCGTGAACTGCGTGCGATTTTCTCGGCTAATTTGTCGACGGCGCTGTCGAGTTCAGCGAGCGGCACGACGCGGGTGAGCATGCCGAGCGAGAGCGCCTCGGCCGCCGTGATTCGGTCGGACAGCAGCATCAACTCCATCGCTTTTTTGACGCCCACCAGGCGCGGCAAAAAGAACGATTGCCCGCCGTCCGGTGTCAAGCCAATGGCTTTGTACGCGGTGGCAAAATAGGCATCGTCACTGGCCACCGTTAGGTCGCAGCCGATGGCAAAACTCATGCCGATGCCCGCGCAGGCACCCTGCACTTTGCAAAGGGTGATGACGTTTGCGCGCTGCAACAGTTCCACGCCTGCGTGAAGTCGGCCGATCATGTCAAAGTAGCCTTGCCTGCGCTCTGGGCCTGGTGTGGCGAGTGTTTGGGCAAACCCTTTGATGTCACCACCCGCCATAAAGTGCGCGCCCGCGCCCTGCAAAATCAGCACCCGCGTGGTGCCGTCAGCAAGCACTTGAGTGATCGCTGGCGTGAAGGCGTCGCTCATAGCAGTGTCGAGCGAATTGAGCGATTGCGGGCGATTGAGTGTGATGGTGGTCACACCGGCGAGCGTTGCGTGGGGGGCGACCAGAATAGGCGCGTCAGGGCGAATGTCAGTAGTCATGCAAAAACCTCGAAGGCGGTACGTACGGTGTTGAAATGAATGTCGACGATATCGACAACGTTGTGAGCATAGCCGCCCGCCATGGTCGCCGTGATCGGTATAGCGTGGTCGCGAGCAAGCCGGAGCACGAAACGGTCTCGCTGCGCGAGGCCCGCTTTGGTGAGTTTTAAGCGGCCAAGTCGATCACCTTCGTACGGGTCGGCACCGGCCAGATAAATCATTGCTTGCGGCTGAAAATCGTTGATGACGCGCGGCAGATGAGCGTCCAGCGCTTGCAGATAGGCCTCGTCCTCGCAGCCATCGTTCAGCTCCACGTCGAGATCACTCGTAACCTTCTTCACGGGATAGTTGCGTGCGCCGTGCATTGAAAACGTGAACACCGATTTGTCCTCGCTAAAGATACTCGCGGTGCCGTTGCCTTGATGCACGTCGAGGTCGCAGATGAGCACACGTTGCACGCCATGGTCGCGCTGTAAAACGCGCGCGGCCACGGCAGCATCGTTGTAGCAACAAAAGCCCTCGCCATGATCGGCAAACGCGTGATGGGTGCCGCCCGCCAAATTAATCGCACAGCGTTCGGTCAGCGACGCTGTTGCGGCCGCTATCGTCGCACCGGTAGACCGCCGAGCGCGCTCCGCCATTTGCGGGCTCCACGGAAAGCCAATCTGACGAATTTCGGTGGCGCTGAGCGTGCCGTTGGACATGCGCTCGATGTAGGCTGCTTGGTGCACCATTAGCAACGCGTCGTCTTGCGCTGCGGGAGCTTCCTCAAGCGACTGCGGAGCGTAGGCCTGCACCGCTTCGCGCAGCAGCGAATATTTCTGCATCGGAAAGCGATGGCCGTCTGGGAGCGGCAGCACAAAGTGATGAGTGTAGAAAACTTTCAATGTCGTTTTAGCGTCGGCACCGCTCCTACACCGGCGCGCTGGCGGGCGCAGACTCAGCGCTTTTGAACGGCGAGGATTCACCCAGCTCCTCCAACGTATGTGCAACCCCCACCGTTTCCCGCGCCAAAAAGTCGTTCACCGCATCAGAAAACTTGGGGTCAGCCAGCCAGTGCGCCGAATGCGTGGCCGTCGGCAGCAAGCCGCGCGCGAGCTTGTGTGCGCCCTGTGCGCCGCCCTCAAAGCGCTTGAAGCCGTATGTGATGCACCACTCAATCGGTTGGTAATAACACGCTTCAAAGTGCAATGATTTCACTGCTTCCAGGGTGCCCCAGTAGCGACCGAAAACGCTCTCGCCACTGGCAATACACAACGACGTACACAGCGGCGAGCCATCGCGCTCGCCAATGAACAGCACCGCTGCCTCGTCGCAGTTTTTACCCAGATGCGCAAAAAATTCCGGTGAAAGATAAGGCGTTGACAGGTGCGCGCGATACGTGCTGTCATAGCAGCGATAGAAAAATTGCCAGTCCGATTCGGAGATGTCAGCGCCGCGTGAAACGCGCCACGTCAAGCCCGCCTCGGCCACATAACGACGATCCTGTTTGATGCGTTTTCGCTTGTCGTGGGTCATCGTCGCGAGCATTGCGTCGAAGTTGGCAAATCCCGGATCGCCTCGATTCTCCCAATGAAACTGCACGCCCTGGCGCAGCATCATGCCCGCTTTCTGCCAGAACCATGCCTCGCGTTCTGGCGGAAACAACACATGCAGCGACGACACGCCGCTTTGCTGTGCAAACGCCATCGCGCCTTGCATCAACACGGTTCGTGTTTCGTCGTCTGCCGCCAACACGCGCGGTCCAGTGCATGGTGTGAACGGCACGGCAGCGAGAAGCTTAGGGTAGTACTCCCCGCCAGCGCGCCGGTACGCGTCCGCCCATGCCCAGTCGAACACATACTCACCGTAAGAATGGGTCTTTAGATACATCGGTATCGCGCCGACCAACCGCTGCGCGTCGTCGCGAGCGAGCAAGTGGCGCGGCAGCCAGCCGGTGCGCCCGCCCACACAGCCGGTGGTGTGCAGCGCCTGGAGGTAGGCGTGGGTGAGGAAAACATTGCCGCTGGCGTGGTCGACCAACGCATCCCAATCTTCCCGCGCGATGGCGGCAAGCGAATCAACAACTTCGATTTGCATACGAGGATTGTGCCGCATCGGGCGAAATGGGCGAGATCAACGGCGCAGCGCCGCAGCGGCGAGCGCTGCAACCCCCAACATACGCAGCGCGTCGCTGATTGACGCAGCCGTCTAAATCTTTGTCGACGCCTTCTCGCCAGCGCCCGAGTTAATTCGGCAACCGCGCTGGTTCAATCAGCGCCTTGAGCGCTCTAGCCTGAATATCAACCGGCGATTTGCTACCCGGATTGAACACCAGCAGCTCGTCGCCTCTCAGCAGGGACGCAAACAAATTGGCATCAATCGACACGCCTTTGCCCTCAAAGCCTGAGCCGCGTGTTTCGTCTTTGAAATGCTGCTGATCCGAGAACACCGGGATGAAGGATTGGCCCTTGCGCACGAAATCCTGAATGTTGATTTTTTTCGACGCGCCCGACGTCCATGTGGCGATGATGACCACGTGCCCTTTGATCATCGTTTGCAATAGCTCTGGCTGCTTGCTGGACGACTTTGCGGCAGCGCTGATGAGCGCGTCACTCATCTGCGCTGCGGCGGGCATTGCCGCGAGCACTGACGTGGCAGCGAAGATCGCAAAGATTCGGTCGTTCATACCAGGCAGTGATTGAGATCATGATGTCGCCAGGCTAGTACATCGTTTCACTAAAACCGAGACTAATGAAATTGATGGATTTTTTCGTCAGGCAAGGCGCGAAAGCGCAGCCGTACTGAAGTACGGCAAGATTTTGCAACGCAGCATGGCGGAAAAAGACGCGATTTCATGTCTTGGTTTTAGTGAAACGGTGTACTGGTCCGCGTCATCACAAATTTGAATATGTCAACTGTAGTATTCCATCCACGCCAGTGCACCGCGACGTGCCTCCGCCTTCCGCGGCGACGGCTGGCATGCACATTAAATGGGGCACCGTCGTCATTGTTTTTTCCAACTTATCCATCCATTTGACCGTCGTAAATTAAGCGTTTTTAACAAGGAGTATCTTTGAAGCGTCGTAAAGTTTTGGCCGCAGGGGCCGCTGACCGCTACGTGGTGAAGCCGCGCCTCATCAGCCGCATGGAGGTGTGGAACGACAGCGCCGAATGGCGGCTGGCGCGCGCTGGCCTCGCTACACTCTAATCGGCTGACGCGCTGATGACTGCCATCTATACGGGCGCTCTGCCGACTCACGGTCGCTTCGACTATCAAGGCATTAATAAGCGCACATCGTACCGATGGCCAAACGGCGCGGGACTCGCGGTTTACGTGGGTTTCAACATTGAGCACTTTGCGTTCGGCGAAGGTTTGATCGAGCAATCGCAATCGCCCGGAAGCGCGCCGCTGGTGATGGGTATCGCGCTTCACCCCTACATCATCGGCCAGCCGTACCGACTGCGACACCTTCGGCGCGCGCTACAGCATGTTGCCGCAGCGCGAGATCGCGGGCAAGTTTGGATGACCACACCAGGCGCGATTTTTAGGCATGCGGTTCGCATGGTTGCGTAATCTCGGCATTGGCGCTTTTGCAGGGTTGACCGTGCGACCCATTTCGCCTCCCCCGCACGGAGCCTTTGCCGCGCTAATTCAAGCGATGTCCTAGGGCGTCAGCGACTGCAGATAGTTCTGGATAGCCAATGCCGTTTTGCGAGTTCCAAGTTGCGTATCCACCGCCCCTGATATCAGCGCATCGCCTCTCAAGCCAAGCAAGTAACGAATGATCAACAAGCCATCGGTGAGCGCGTTCACGCTGTTGTTGCCATCGATGTCAAGTTGCGGCCGGATGCTTTCGAGATAGCTTTTGATCGCCACCGGGTCAATGCGTGTTGCCGTACCGCCGAACACCACTCCTGCAACCAGCGAGTTGCCGGTCAGGCCGAAAAGGTAACGGACGGTGAGCAGGCCGTCAGTGGGTGCGTGGTACTTCGTTTGCGTGTTGCTTGCGTCGATATCGAGCGACGGCGGAATCACATTCTGGTTGAGCGTTGACGAGGTGCTGCCGAGGTTCCCGGAGTCACCGGAGTACACGGCGCTGATGCCGTGCAGACCTACCGCGAGGGTGCTGATGGAGCACTGCGCCTGGCCCGCCGTCACGGTTACAGCCACGCAGCCCGGCAACGCGAACTTCAGCAGCGCCTCGGCACCCGCGACCATCGTGGTGAATGTGGCCAATCAAACGGTGACGTTCGCACCCGCAACGCCAGTGGTGTTCGGTGTTGCGCCGATCACCTTGACGGCCAGCGCCTCCAGCGGTCTGACAGCGTTCACGTTTGCCGCCACCACGCCATTGGTGTGTACGGTGGCAGGCAGCACGCTGACCATCGTGGGCGC
>ENA-OFCE01000478-OFCE01000478.1-metagenomes-genome-assembly--contig:-NODE-478-length-25784-cov-3.358350_pt1 | contig 25784 bp, 22 predicted proteins | sample MGYA00153388_OFCE01 | MGnify analysis MGYA00153388
CTAAACCGATTATGTATTGGAGTGGTGATGAGGGAGATGTAAGAAATTTTTTAGACTCGCCAACTTCTACAAAATTGAAAATGTTGATTGGAAAAAATAAGACTTTGGTTATTGATGAGGCACAACGTATAGAAGATATTGGTCTAGTGTTAAAATTAATTGTAGACCATATAAAAGAGGTAAAAGTTATTGCAACTGGTTCATCAGCTTTTGAATTGGCCAATAAAACTAACGAGCCCTTAACGGGCAGAAAATGGGAATACCAAATGTTTCCGGTCTCCTTCCATGAAATGGTAAATCATCATGGCTTAATTGCAGAGAAAAGGTTGCTAGAGCAGAGATTAATTTATGGTTACTATCCAGAAATCGTAAATCAGCCCGGAGATGAAATTCAGAGATTAAAACAATTGTCTGATAGTTACTTGTTTAAGGATATTCTAATATGGGAACGAATATTAAAACCCGATAAATTAGAGAAGTTGTTACAGGCATTGGCTTTTCAGGTAGGGTCAGAGGTTTCCTACAATGAGCTCGGGCAGTTAGCAGGATTAGATAATCAGACCGTTGAAAAATATATCCAGTTATTGGAAAAAACCTTTATCATATTTCGAATGGGAGCATTAAGCCGCAACTTAAGAAACGAATTAAAAAAAAGTCGTAAGATTTATTTCTATGATAATGGCTTGCGAAATGCAATTATCAATAATTTCAATTCGGCAGGCTTACGAAATGATATTGGAGCATTATGGGAAAACTTTTTGATGAGCGAACGCAAGAAAAGCTTAGCTTATGCAGAAAAACATTGCTTGCAATATTTTTGGAGAACACACGGTCAGCAAGAAATAGATTATGTGGAAGAAAATAACGGCGAAATAAGTGCCTTTGAGTTTAAATGGAGCAAAAAAGCTAAGGGAACTTTCCCGAAATCTTTTATGGATGCTTACCAACCCAAAAGAACTGAAATTATAAGTCCGGATAATTTTGAAATGTTTGTAATGGATTTAGGAAATTAAAGCTCCCTCTAAAATTAATTTTCGACCAGCAATGGGATTAAACATTCATTTAGGAATGAGCTTAATCCCTATAACCCCCGTTTGTCCGTAAAGTTAGCGCAGCGTTCTACGGACGTACAAATGTCGAGGAGTTTTCAACTCCTTTTTAAAATAATAGATACATTACATAATCTACTATATAAGCACTATTACAAAATCACATATCCAAATCTAACAGTAATGCCAGGACTTAACACCAATTCTTTGGTAACATCGAAGTAATTTAAACTTAGCCCAAGCAAGGTTTCAAGGCTAAAGTTTTTGCCCAATTTTCTTTGAATACCCCAAGATGGCGTAATGGAAATTACTGAATAATTTGACTGATTGGAATACATTTTTAAAACAGTTGGATAAATAAAAGGCTTAAAAGCATAAGTAGTGGCAATATTCCAAAAATTTGAAGAGTTGTTACCAATATCTTTCTTCTTATCTAACCTTTCCTTAAAGTGGTAATAGTATCGTCCTTCTAATGTTGCTTCCGCTCCTAGTGCTTGTAAACCTTCGGAAAATGTGTATCGTGACAAATATAACCCTGTTCCAGATCTTAGACCTACTTCAGAATTTAAGGTCAGTTTTTTTCCGATTCGTTTTTCGTAACTCAATGAAAGTCCAAAAACCTTTGCATTCACTTTAAGTTGATGATTTTTCAATAAGGAATCTGTGGTTTGTGCTGAAGTTTTGAAGGTGATTGTAATTAAAATTATAAAAACGCATGATTTTAATAAGGACATTGTATGTGTGGATTAATGATGATTTCTCTTTATTATTTTCAATTTTATATGCTTTCCGACTAGGTAAAAGAGGGGCAAATATAAATTATTTGTCGGTAGAGTTAGCGTAACTATTAGCGATTCACGAACAAAAAAGGAGTTTTAAACTCCAAGTATATGCACAGTTATTTTATTTAGTTTTGTGCACAATAGTTTGCAATCTTTAATCCCTATAAACATAATTGTTTTTGTTTAAGTACCTAACTGCCTCACTCCAAAATTTTTGTTGTAAAGTGTCAATACTGTTATGCAGTTTAAGCTCCAAAAAAATTTTTTCGGTGGCTATGATATTATGTTTTTGTGTTACAGCAAAAAGTCAATCTTTGGTTGAAGGACACGTTTTTGATGACGCGAATTCTTCTCCCTTATCTAATGTTAAAATTGAAATAGGGTCACAAAAAACTTTTATGACCAACAGCGATGGATACTATAAGACATATTTGAAAAATGGGGATTATAACATTAGGCTAACTATTGTAGGATACGATACACTATTTACTCAAGTCAACATTATTGGTAAAACCAGTTTAAATCATCATTTAAAGCGAGCTTCTATTCAGATGAACGAGGTGGCAGTTTCAGAAATCAAGGTCGATAATAAAATACTTTCTACCAATGCCAATATAACTGTATTCACTAAAAAAGATATGGAAAATGTACCACGTTTTTTGGGGCAAATAGATCCCATAAAAGCTATACAAACATTACCTGGCGTGGGAAAAGGGGGCGATGGAAATTCTGGTATTTACATCAGGGGCGGTACTGCGGGGCAAAACCTGACACTTTTAAATGATGCCATAATTTATAATCCATCGCATTTGTTGGGCTTGTTCTCTGTTTTTAACTCGGCGGTAGTTAACGAGGTTAAATTGTACAAAACTGGTGTTCCAGCAACTCAGGTGGGAAGGCTAGCATCGTTAATTGAAGTAAACAGTTCAAAAAAAATTGCTGATTCGTTACAAATTGAAGCCGACTTAGGACTTTATTATGCTGCCGCAAACATTATTGTTCCCATAAATAAAAAATGGAGCATTAACCTTGCCGCCCGAAAAACTTTTATGAATTATACCGTTTGGCCACTTTTAAGTAAACTAAACCTTAATTCATCATTTTTTAATCAAACTAAATACGATTTTTATGATTTGAATTTTACATCTAACGCCCAATTATCTAAAAAAGATTTTCTGTATTTTTCGGCTTTTACAGGTGGTGATGATTTTGGGTTTGGCATAACCCAGTTTAACATTAACAACAATATGAGCTGGCAAAATACAGCCCTATCTTTAAACTGGAGGCGCATAATAAATCCCAACCTAATTTTAAACACAACGCTGACCCATAGCGGTTATGGTTTTAATTTCGGGATGGCCCAAGAACAATATGTTGCCCGTATAAACTCTGACATTAAAGATTATAGTTATAAAACTTACCTTACAGCTTACCTTGATAAACACCTTATTAAAGCGGGCTTACAGTTTAGCAACCGTAGGTTAAAACCAAATACTCCGTATGCAAAATCGTCAAATACGGAGCTTGATTTTGGCACACCCAATGTTTACCACGCCGACGAAAGTGCAATTTTTTTAAGTGATGATATTAACCTTAATGATAAAATTGCAATTTATGCAGGCACAAGGTTAACCTATTATCGCCACAAGGGCCCGTTTTTCAAAAATGATGAAAACAACAACCAAACCCAATACAATAGGAATAAAACCATTACGTCTTATGTATTTGTGGAACCATCGCTAACGTTCCGCTATGTTTTTAATTCTAATGCGAGCATAAAACTTGCTTACGCTAGAAATGTGCAACCCATACATTTAATATCGGTTACGGCGGTAAATTTTCCTGCCGATTTTTGGATGCCGTCTTTGGCTGGTCTTGAGCCCGAAAAAGGTTATCAAACTAGTGTGGGTTATTTTAAAAATTTTAAGAATGGCAATTACCAAACTTCTGTTGATGTTTTTTATAAAAACATGAAAGGCCTGGTAGAGTTTTCGGGCGGTATTATGAATTTGTTAGATAATTTAAAAATCGAAGATAATTTGTACAAAGGAATAGGAAATGCTTACGGTGCCGAGTTTTTCGTCAAAAAAGTAAAAGGTAAACTAACGGGCTGGGCTGGTTACACGCTGTCAAAAAGTAATAGAATTTTTACAGATTTAAATGAAGGTAATCCTTTTCCGTTTAAGTACGATAGGCGACACGATTTTTCTTTGGTTTGCAATCATCAACTCGGTTCAAAATGGAATATATCTAGCGCATTTACTTATGCCACGGGTAATGCCTTCACAATGCCCGTAAGTAGGTTTACCATTGGCGGTAATATTGTGAACGAGTACGGGCCATTTAACGGCAGCCGGATGCCAGCTTACCATAGGTTAGATGCCTCGATTATCTATAAAATGAGGCAAAGAAAAAGAGTGCAATCCGAGTTTTCATTTTCTGTTTACAACCTTTACAATAGGCAAAATCCCATTTATACGTTTTTTATGGCTAATGGCGATTTAAGTAAGTTAAAAGTTAGTATTCAACCCCAATCGGTGGCATTATTGCCCATTTTGCCGGCCATCAATTACAAAATAATTTTTAACTAATATGATACAGAAAGCCATTGTAGCACTTGCATTTTTTTTAATTATTGTGGGATGTGAGAAGAACGATATTGATAACCGTAAAAATTATCTGCCCAAGTTTGTGGTAGAAGGGTGGATTGAAAACGGGCAATATCCACACGTAATACTAACTCACAATCTTCCTTTTTTCACTTCCGTAGATTCGGCGCAGTTAAGCGAAATTATAATTAGGTACGCCAAAGTTACGGTTAGCGATGGCCTAAATACCGAAATATTAACTGGAGGAAAAGATGCCAATTATTTTCCTTCATTTGTGTATAAAGGCACCGATTTTAGGGGCGAAGTAGGCAAAACGTATAACCTTACTATTGAATATGCGGGTTTTACCCTGACCGCACAAACCACCATACCCAAACCCGTTGCATTAAGTAAAATTTGGTTTGTAACTAAAAGCAATGATAAACAGCAGCTACATACCCAATTTTTAGATAACGCCGGAGAAAAAAACTATTACAAACTGTACACTAAGATAGATAGCGGCAAACGTTTTATACCCACTCTTTTATCTAACTACGATGATAAATTTTTTAATGGTAAAGATTATACTCTACAAATAAACCGAGCTCCAGAAAATAATTTAACCCTAAAAAACGACCCTTTTTTTAACACCAACGATACCGTGATGGTAAAATTTGCTACCATTCCCAAAACGGGCTACGAATTTTGGAGCAGTTTTCAAGATGAAGTTTTAAACTCATCAAACCCATTAATAGGTTCAACAGGAAAAATAAAGTCTAATATTAACGGAATGGGTATTGGAATTTGGTGCGGCTATGGTGTTAACGTTTATAAAGTGGTTGCAAAGCAATAAAAAAGGGAGTCCGTTTGACGGACTCCCTTTTTTGTACAGATAATCTACGGTTTAAAACTTGTCTCCGTAATCTTCAATTTCCTTAATTAATTTTGCAAATCCGTTTTCTTTAAACGCTTCGAAACTTAGTTTAGAACCATCTTTAAATACTAATCGAGGCTCCCAATCGTAGGATGTATTGCAAATTTGTTGATCTGTGTACCAATTGGTATGGCAATATTCATCGCTAACGGAAACAAACTCAGTTTTGGCAATTATACTGTTAGTGGTTTTGTTTACAGCTACAAACTGGGAAAATTTATTTAAACCAGCTACTTCTTTTTTGTTTCTTTCTTGTTCCGATTCCAAATTTTCGTAGGCTTTTTGATCATCAGAAAATCCTTTAACATCAAAAATACCACTGAATTTAATATTCATAATTTCAAAATTGGCATTGGCATTTTTTACGATATCAGTTGGGGTTTCGCTTTCGTTGGCTAAGTTCAAATTTAGCGTACCATTTACGGTAGAATTAAAACTAAACAAGTTTTCGGTGCCTTTGCTAAACAAAAAACTATTGGTTAATACCTCGGCATTATTAGCCACATTAAATGCCATAGTAAACGAACCCATTTTTAGGCTAATGTCTGTTTTGGTAGGCGTGCCATCTGGTTTATATTCGTATGCCGATGAAAATTTCATTTCCTCAACACGATCAACTACAAGCGTTGCAGTAGCTGATTTTGGAAGTTCTAACAATTCATCCTCAATGCTTGCATTAATGCCTGATAATACATAAGTCATCGTAATTTTAGCATTGTTTAATGTGCCATTTTCGTAAGCAGGAAAATTTATTTCCAATTTATCAGTGGACGATGTTCTGGTCCATTTTTTTGTGCTTGAGCTGTAAGTGTAAATACCGTAATTATCGCTTAACTTTTCGGTATCGTTGTTAGTGGCAGTTTCTAAAATTTTTGCTAAGCTTTTGTTAGAGGCGCCCTCGGCAAAAGAATTCATTTGTTTTAAGTTATTTGATTGCAACTCTAACTCTAAATCATTAAGGTGTTTCATTACTTTAATAAATTTTTCATCCGGCATAGTGTTTACTTTTTTCATAAAATCCATTCCCGTTGTTTCAAGGTCTTTTTTGTGTTCTTCGACCGCTAGGTTAGAGTAGCCTAATTTAAAAGGGTCTTGTTCAGCGGGTTCTTCCACCTTTTTTTTACAGGCATTAAATAAAATGGAGATAGCCAAAAAAGCCAATAATAATTTGTTTTTCATGATAATGTTGTTTAAGTTAATTTGGTTTCGAAATTACTAAAATTAATATAATGTGTGCAGGTAAAAAAAATCTAAGTAACATTATGGCAGTGGATAAGGTAAAGAAGCAGGGCTAGCAAAATTTTTAAAAACAAATTAATAGCCTCCATTAAAAATCCTTAAATATCAGTATCTCCTAAAACGCTTCCCCCAGAGACAAGTAAAATCCCGAAATTCTTTTTTCGCCAGCCGGTTTTTCGCCAAAACCGTAATCTAAGCGTAAGCTCAATGCTTTTTCCAGATCAAAAAATAACCGAGCGCCTAATCCATAGTTGGGCTTTAAATCTTTTAAGTCGAATTGCGAATTTTCATAAACCATTCCTGTGCCCGCAAATGCAACTACGCCAAAACGGGGTATAATTCTATACCTTACCTCGGCTTGCGTTGCAGTTAAATTTTGTCCTCTAAATCTACCTACATAATAACCACGCATCATTTGGTCGTTTCCTAATTGCGGTTGAAAATAAAAAGCTTCTACATCTTTAATGTTATTCAAAGTTTCATAATTCGTATTTAAGCCTAATATTAATTTGTTCCCTAATTTAAAAAATGCTCTAATATCCACATCAATATTGCTGCCCGTAAAATTAGCTCCACCAAAAAAATCGGGGACCACACTAAATCTAGAGCGAAGAAAAACACCCTTATCGGGGTAGATGCTATTATTTCGGCTATCGTACAATTGAGTTAATTTTAGAAAAACTGCTTCGCCTCCTGTTTTGTCAATAGCTGTTTTATTGGTAAAAATTCCACCTATTTCAACATCTTCAAATTTTTGTTTATCAAATTCTGCACCTAGGCCAAAATATGTATTCTTGAAAAATTCTTTCTCAATTTCAAACCCAAATCTTGTCTGTTTCAACAATAACCTATCAGCATCCAAAAGTTTGGTATCGTTACCCATACCAAAAAAATCAAATAAGGTACGGGCAAGCCTTAAATCGCCTGTAATGTGGTACATATTGTTTTTTGTCCAAATATCTGTTTTAGAGGTAATTCTATTTTGCCCTTTTGTACTGTAAATAAAATTTGTAAATAAGGTTGATGCCTTGTTGTTTGGGTTTTTAATATCCGTGTAAAAAGAATAAATTCCGGCTATACCTAATTGTAATCCGGCTTCTTGCGAATAACCAAGTACAGGAACGGGCAAAAAGCTATTGTGACGGGCGGTGTCATTGGAAAATATTTTCTTCAAAAGTTTGGATTGAGCCGAGGCTAGAGAAGAAGAAAATAAAAGTAGCAGGAGTAAAAATTGTTTCATAAATAAAATATTTTCGAAGATAAATTATCTTCGGTTAATTTTAGATTATCCCCAATTATTAAATAATTTAAAATGATACTTTTGCAAAAAAAATATTAGAAAATGACTATTCAACGAGGTCCGGTTTCACAGTTTATAGAAAAAAATTACCTGCATTTTAATGCTGCCGCATTAATGGATGCTGCAAAAGGCTACGAGACACATCTTTTAGAAGGGGGTAAAATGATGATCACCTTGGCGGGAGCAATGAGTACCGCAGAATTAGGAATTTCTTTGGCAGAGATGATTAGGCAGGACAAAGTGGCCATTATATCTTGCACAGGGGCAAATTTGGAAGAAGATATTATGAACTTGGTAGCTCATTCGCATTATAAACGTGTGCCCAACTACAGGGATTTAAGTCCCCAAGATGAATGGGATTTATTAGAGAACCATTACAATCGCGTAACCGATACATGTATTCCAGAAGAAGAAGCTTTCCGCAGATTACAAAAACATATTCATAAGTTATGGAAAGATGCCAACGATGCTGGCGAAAGATATTTTCCACATGAGTTTATGTACAAAATGTTGCTAAGCGGCATACTGGAGCAATATTACGAGATAGACCCTAAAAATTCATGGATGTTAGCCGCAGCGGAAAAAAACTTGCCCATTATTGTTCCGGGTTGGGAAGATTCTACTATGGGGAATATTTTTGCTTCCTATGTGATAAAGCAAGAATTACAAGCTTCTACCGTTAAAAACGGGATTGAATATATGGGCTATTTGGCAGATTGGTACATAAAAAACTCTGATGGAAAAGGAGTTGGTTTTTTTCAAATAGGTGGAGGCATTGCGGGAGATTTCCCAATTTGTGTGGTTCCAATGCTTTATCAGGATATGGAGATGGTGAACATTCCGTTTTGGAATTATTTTTGTCAGGTTTCTGATTCTACAACTTCTTACGGTTCGTATTCTGGTGCGGTTCCAAACGAAAAAATTACTTGGGGCAAATTGGATATTCAAACTCCAAAATTCATTGTAGAGTCTGATGCCACCATTGTGGTCCCATTAATATTTGCCTGGATTTTGAATCAATAGGTTGATAATATGACACAAAATATGTTTATAATACCCTATTTAGAATTATTATAAATTATGAATAAGCGTCATCTGTTTGTCAGCTAGAATCAAATTAATGGTACTTTTGTACATTAAAATTTACAATTGTTAGATGACAATTGGTATTCAAAACTTCGTAATCGTTAAGTAATTGTATAATAAACTCAATATGAGAAACTTCTCATCTGAATTAAAAAATCTGGTTAAGACAATAACACTTTTAACTGTTTGTATTTTTTCATTGTCAACTTTAGTTTATGCACAGGCAAAGCCAGCAGACACTTCAAAAACTGCAACACCAGGCGCTAATACTGCTGTAACTGCTGCAGCACCAACCGGAGATGCTAAAGCTGGCGAAGCACTTTTCAAAGCTAATTGTACATCCTGTCATGCCCTAAACAAACGCGTATTGGGACCTGCTTTAGCAGGAGTTGGCATTAAATATAGCGAAGAATGGTTGCTCAAATGGATTAAGAATTCATCGGCTTTAATTGCCACGGGCGATAAAGACGCAGTTGCCATTTACAATGAATACAATCAAGCGGTAATGCCTCCCTTTCTGCAATTCAGCGATGGCGACATAAAGAACATTTTAGCTTACATTAAAATAGAGGGAGAAAAAGCCCTTGCGCCTGCACCATCTGCTGTTGGCGTTGCAGCAAATGCTCCCGGTGCGGAGGGCGGATACAGCAATTACATGATATTCGGTTTGATAGGTGTAGTAATTGTTGCTTTTTTAATAATATTACTATTAAATAAAGTCATTGGCACACTCGAAAGATTATTGTTGAAAAGAGACAATGGAACTATTGCTTTGCTCGAAGAAGAAACAGTTGAACCTAAAGACGAACTTCCGAAGGATAGACTTGTAATTGTTAAAAAATTAGCAAAAAATAAAAAGTTGGTTTTCTTTGTTGTTTTATGTGCCATATTAACCTTGGGTTCCTTCGGTTGGATGGGTATGTGGAACACTGGCGTACAGCAAGGTTACCAACCTGTACAACCCATCAAATTTTCGCACCAATTACATGCCGGCACTAATCAAATTAAATGTCAATATTGCCACTCTAGTGCTTGGAAATCCAAAAATGCAAGCATACCATCAGCCAATATTTGTATGAATTGCCATAAATATGTTCAGGCAACAGAAAAATACAACGGAGAAATTTCTCCGGAAATAAAAAAGATATATGCAGCGCTAGATTACAATCCCGAAACTCAAAAATATGGCGAGAATACCCGTCCAATAGAGTGGATAAGAATACATAACCTGCCAGATTTGGCCTACTTCAACCACTCTCAACATGTGAAGGTTGCAGGCATTGACTGCCAAAAATGTCACGGTCCAATACAAGAAATGGCCGAGGTGTATCAGTATTCTCCTTTAACAATGAAATGGTGTATCAACTGTCACAGAGTAACAGAAGTAAATTCTAAAGGCAATGCTTATTATGATAAGGTACTTGCGGCACACGATAAAATAAAGAAAGGCGAAAAAGTTACAGCAGCTGTTTTAGGCGGGTTAGAATGTGGTAAATGCCATTATTAATACAATAAACATCACTATTATAATTTTATATAGTTTAAATGGATAGCACAAATAAATATTGGAAAGGTTTAGAGGAGCGTAACAGCACTACCCAATTCGTGGAAAATAACAAACACGAATTTGCCGAAGCTTTGCCTATCGAAGAAATATTGGAAGGTTCGGGCTTAAGTGCACCAACACAAAGAAGGGATTTCTTGAAAGCAATGGGTTTTGGTTTGGGAGCTGTTTCTTTGGCTGCTTGTACCAAGGCACCAACTAAAATATCTGTACCTTATTTAATTAAGCCAGAAGAAGTAACATCGGGCATACCAAATTATTATGCATCAAGCTACAGGGGAGCAAGCATACTTGTAAAAACTCGCGAAGGCAGACCTATAAAAGTTGAAGGGAATCCAGCATGCACTATAAATAACGGCAGTTTAGATGCCCAAGCTCAAGCATCGGTATTAGATTTATACGATACTGCAAAGCTTAAAGGTCCGTTGATGAATGCTGTTGAACATCCTTGGGAAGATGTTGACGCTTATGTAAAAGCGGGTCTAATTAAAGCCCAAGCAGATGGTAAAACTATTGCCATTGTAACTTCAACATTAAACAGTCCTTCTTCAAAGGCTGTAATTGCGGCATTCACTGCAAAATATCCTGTCACAAAACACCTGACATATGATGCAATTTCTTATTCAGGTATTATCCAAGCTAATAAAAACAGTTTTGGTAAAGAGGTTTTGCCACAATATAGGTTCGATAAAGCAAATGTAATCGTCAGTTTCGATGCTGATTTCTTAGGATCTTGGATTTCGCCTTTACAATACACTAAACAATATGTTTCGAACAGAAATGCGGCATCGCTGAAAAGAAAGAAAATGTCTCGTCATATTCAATTCGAAACCGGATTAAGTATTACAGGTACAAAAGCAGACTCTCGCGTAGCATTAAAACCATCTGAAGAAGGTTTAGCACTCGCCATCCTATATGCCGAATTAGCCGGCCAACCAACTGCCCCAAAACTAAGCAATAATGCAATTGTCGAGAAAGCAATTAAGTTAGCAGCCAAAGAATTAAGTGCAGCAAAAGGCTCAGCCTTGGTAATATCGGGATCTAAAAATGTGCAAATACAAACTTTGGTAAATGCTATCAACAGCCTTTTGGGAAGTTATGGCAGCACCATAGATTTAGACAATCCATCGTATCAGTTTACTGGCAATGAAACCGATTTAAAATTATTGGTTAGCGAAATGAATGCGGGCAACGTTGGTGCAGTACTGTTTTTAGATAGTAACCCTGCGTATAATTACAATGATCCCAAAGGCTTTAAATCAGGTTTAGCTAAGGTTGGGATAAAAATTTCATTTTCTGATAAAAACGATGAAACCGCCAGCCTCTGCAATGCTATTGCACCAAATCATAATTATTTGGAAGCTTGGGGAGACGGCAATCCGGTAGAGGGTTATTACTCAATTATACAGCCTACCATAAACCCGGTTTACAATACCCGACAAGCCGAGCAAAGCCTATTGTTATGGAGCGATAATCCTGTAAAGGATTACTACGACTTCGTAAAAGCAAATTGGGAAGCTACTGTTTTACCTTTAATTGGTAAAACTTGGGCTGATATGTTGCAAATGGGTTTTGTTAATTTACCATCCAAATCAATGTCTGCAAGTGCTTTTACAGGCGATGTTAACTTAACGATCGCCAATGCAATCAGCGAAAGCAAAAAAACTGCTGCACCAATTGAACTTCATTTATACAAATCGGTTGCCTTAGGCGATGGTAAACAAGGTAATAATCCTTATTTGCATGAACTTCCTGATGGTGTTTCTAAAGTTACTTGGGACAATTACGCTGCACTAAATCCAAAATACGCTCAAAAATTGGGTATTGCGGAGTTTGATTTAGTAACGTTAAAAAGTGCTAACTACTCCATAGATTTACCCGTTTTGTTTCAACCAGGGCAAGCTCATGAAACTGTTTCGGTAGCTTTGGGATACGGTCGTGAAAAAGTAGGAAAGGTAGGCAACGGGGTAGGTAAAAATGCTTATCCATTTTTGGCAACCAACGGTGGGGTGACCTTAACTAAAATTGATGGTTTTTATGAATTGGCACAAACGCAGACCCACCACTCAATTGAAGGTCGTGATATTATAAGAGAAACAACATTTGCCAATTACTTAGAAAACCCAGCCCACGGTAGCGGTAATGATGAGGAGAAGCAAAAGACTTATGACTTATGGAAAAAATTTGACCAGCCCGGACATAACTGGGTAATGGCCATTGACTTAAACGCTTGTACCGGTTGCGGTGCCTGTATAGTTGCCTGTAATGCCGAGAATAATGTTCCTGTTGTTGGAAAAGATGAAGTTCATCGCCGCAGAGAAATGCATTGGATCAGAATAGATAGGTACTATTCTTACAACGAGGAAAATAAATCTATTACAGAAGAAAAAGAAATAGCACACATAGAAGGGAAAATGGAAAATGTATCCGTTGTTCACCAACCTATGATGTGCCAACATTGCGAACACGCACCTTGCGAAACAGTTTGCCCTGTATTGGCTACCGTGCACTCATCCGAAGGTATAAACCACATGGCTTATAACCGTTGTGTAGGTACTCGTTATTGTGCAAATAACTGCCCTTACAAAGTGCGTAGGTTTAATTGGTTTAACTATTGGAACGATTCCCGTTTTGATAATTACCTGAATAACGAATTTACTCAATTGGCATTAAACCCAGATGTTACTACTCGTTCAAGAGGAGTAATGGAAAAATGTTCCATGTGTATTCAACGTATTCAGGCTGGTAAACTTAAAGCCAAAATAGAAAAAAGAACATTGGTGGATGGAGACGTTAAAATGGCTTGCCAACAAACCTGTCCTGCAAATGCAATTATTTTTGGAGATGCAAATGATCCACAATCAGAGGTTTCTAAAGCACTGAATGACGAAAGAGTTTACTATGTTTTAGAAGAGTTAAATGTTCAGCCTGGGGTTGGGTATATGACAAAAGTTACAAACAATGGTTCACAAGAAGCTTAAAATTATAAACTGATTAAGATATGTCATCACATAACGAATCAATATTAAGAGAACCCTTAATTACGGGTGAAAACATTACTTACGCCAAAATCACCGACGATGTTTTATGGCCGGTAGAAAACAAGCCCAACAAAGCTTGGTGGATAGGTTTTACGGTCGCAGCTATGGGGGCAACTTTGTGGCTTTTTGCTGTCAGCTATACTTTTTGGAATGGTATAGGTTCTTGGGGTCTAAACAAAACCGTAGGTTGGGCATGGGATATTACCGGCTTTGTGTGGTGGGTAGGTATTGGTCATGCTGGTACTCTTATTTCAGCGGTACTTTTATTGTTTCGTCAAAACTGGCGAAACTCGATTAACCGATCCGCGGAAGCCATGACAATTTTTGCCGTTATATGTGCGGCAACTTATGTGGTATCTCACATGGGCAGGCCTTGGTTGGCATATTGGCCATTACCTTTGCCAAACCAATTTGGTTCTCTTTGGGTAAACTTCAACTCTCCATTGGTATGGGATGTTTTCGCAATATCCACCTATTTCTCTGTTTCGCTGGTGTTTTGGTATGTGGGATTATTGCCCGATATAGCTACCATAAGAGACAGGGCAACAGGCTTGCGCAGACGAATATATTCCATAATGTCTTTCGGATGGAGTGGCTCGGTTAAAACTTGGCAACGTTTTGAAATCGTATCACTGGTATTGGCAGGTGTATCTACCCCTTTAGTATTATCAGTTCACACAATTGTATCAATGGATTTTGCTACATCGGTAATACCAGGTTGGCACACCACTATTTTTCCTCCATATTTTGTTGCAGGTGCCATTTTTTCTGGATTCGCTATGGTGCAAACCTTGTTACTAATTACCCGTAAAGTACTGGGTTTAGAAAACTACATTACCATGTTTCACATCGAATCAATGAATAAAATCATTGTTTTAACAGGATCAATAGTTGGGGTTGCTTACTTAACCGAATTATTTATTGCTTGGTATTCGGGTGCAGAATATGAACAATATGCTTTTTTAAACAGAATTTCTGGACCATACTGGTGGGCTTATGCCATAATGATGACATGCAATGTTGTTACACCCCAGTTATTTTGGTTCAAAAAAATCCGTACACATATTGCCATATCTTGGGTATTATCAATAATCGTGAATGTAGGGATGTGGTTTGAGCGTTTTGTAATTATAGTAACCTCTTTACACAGAGATTATCTGCCTTCAAGTTGGGTTATGTTTTACCCTACATGGGTTGATATTTCTATTTTCATAGGTTCGATAGGTGTATTCTTTACTTTATTTTTGTTGTTCATTAGAGTTTTGCCGTCAGTTGCAATGGCTGAGGTTAGGTTACTAGTAAAAACTTCATCAGAACAAGCAAAAAAGAAATTATTAAAAGAAGGCAATTTGAAACCAGAAGAAGCAGAGTTTTACAAAGAATCTTTAAACAAATACGATAGTGTTGAACAAAAAGCTTACGCAAGCATTTAGATATGAGCAATATTAAATATATACTAGGTCTTTTTGATGATCCGGATGAAATGATGCACGGCATCGACAAGTTAAAACAAAATAACTTCAGTGTTTATGATGTTTATACGCCAATGCCTATCCATGGCATAGAAGATAAGTTAGGCGTAAGTAGAAGCAGGTTGCCCATCGTGGCTTTTTGCTGCGGAATTACAGGTACTTGTACAGCTTTATTATTGATGTGGTATACACTTTCGTACGATTGGCCCATGAACATCGGCGGTAAGCCCAACTTTGGATTGCCCAATTTTATACCTATTACTTTTGAGTTAACGGTGTTATTTTGTGCCTTTGGCATGGTGGGAGCTTTCTTCTTTAGGAATCATTTTTTTCCGGGCAGAGCACCAAGAGTTATGGAGCTAAGGGCTACGTGTGATAAATTTGTAATTGCAATTGATGCAAGGTTAAACACCGATCACAATCAAATTGACGAATTACTGAAGGAAGCTGGTGCAACAGAAATTAAGCATAATGATAGAAAGTACGTTAGTTATGAATAAGAGAATTTCCATTATAGTTTTTGTACTTGTTGCTGTTTCGGCAATTGTCAGCTCTTGTAAGGATAAACGAAGCCGAGGCTTAGAGTACGCCCCGAATATGTACGAACCAATTGCGTATAATTCGGATCAAAAGAATCCGAATTTCGCCGACGGTAAAACTGCGCAAACTCCCCCTAAAGGTACAAACCCAATTGGGTTTTCCAGGTTTGACTATGCCGAAACACGTGAAGGTTATGATGCAGCAAGTGCAAACGCAGTTAATCCTTTAGAAAACAGCAAGAATAACTTAGTTGAAGGGAAACAGCTATACGTTGCGATGTGTGCTCCTTGCCATGGCGTTTTAGGCGCTGGTAACGGTAAAATTGTTGAATTGGGAAAATATCCCGCACCACCGTCTTATGCTAACGGTGCCTCGTCTCGCGGTGGAGCAATGAAAGATTTGACCGACGGTAAAATATATCATACCATGCAGTATGGCATAAACCTGATGGGATCTTACGCCTCACAACTTTCTCCACAGGAACGTTGGAAGGTGGTAATGTATGTACACGAATTACAAAAAATAAAATAATAAATCAAGACGATATAATGGAAACCCATAGTAACACTTATAATTTTTCCGAACAATTTGTTTTTGGTGGCAAACTAAAAACATTTAGTTTAATAGCAATTTTGATAGGTATTGCCGCCGTCGTTTATGGCTTTTTATCAGGTCATGCTGAGCGTACTTTTCTAAACTTATTATTAATGAGTTATTATTTTACTTGTATCTGTGCAGCTGGTTTATTTTTTATGTCCATTCAGTTTGTTGCACAGGCTGGTTGGTCTGCAGGTTTGCTACGTATTCCACAAGCATTTGCCCGAATTTTGCCCTTTGCAAGTTTAATTTTAGTAATCGTAATTGCTAGCGGCTTGTTTACCCACAACTTATACCATCACTGGGCCGGAGAAGGATTGACAGATCCTAAAAGTGCAAACTTTGATGAAATTATCGCAAACAAAGCTGCTTATTTGAACATACCTTTCTTCTTATCAAGGATGGTCATATTTCTGGGTTCGTACAGCATTTTTGCAGTATTGATGACTAAACTTTCAGTAAACGAGGATTTGAACGGTGGTTTGGCATCACACAATAAAAGCATAAAATACGCAGCAATATTTTTGGTGATCTTTGGCTTTACTGCACCAATTTGGTCTTTTGATACTATTATGTCTTTGGAGGCACATTGGTTTTCAACTATGTTTGGATGGTATAATTTTGCTGCAATGTGGATAGTTGGATTGGCAGCCATTACTCTAACTGTAATATCACTTAAAAAAGCTGGTTATTTTGGTTGGATTAATGAAAACCACATTCACGATTTAGGCAAGTTTGTTTTCGCATTTTCTATTTTTTGGACATACATCTGGTTTTCTCAGTTTTTACTGATTTATTACGCAAACATTCCTGAAGAAACAGTGTATTTTTATAAGCGTTGGGAAGGTAATTACTGGAATCTTTTTTTATTGAACTTGGTTATTAATTTTCTGTCCCCGGTATTAATATTAATGACAAGGGATAATAAACGAAAACTAAACGTAATGATGTTTGTTTGTATATTAATACTCTGCGGACATTGGTTAGATTATTACATGATGATTATGCCTGGAACATTGGCTGCCGAAGCTGGCTTTAACCTTATAGAAATAGGCGTGGCAATAGGATTTGTTGGAATATTTATTTATTCTATGCTAACCAGCCTGAGTAAATATGCCCTGGCTCCAAAAAATCATCCATTTTTAGAAGAAAGTTTGCATCATCAGATTTAGTATTATTAATTATTAGGTTATGAAAATCTCGAAATATATAAATTACAAATCGGCATTAGGTTTTATGGCTTTTGTTTGCCTTTTTGTAAATAATTTATTAGCACAAACAGCCGCGGGTGCTGCTACAACTATTGCTGATGCGGAAGCAAAGAACGCTCATGTTCCAAAAATGGTTACCTACTACCTCTTACTGTTTCTACTGGTTTGTATTGTAATAGCTTTGGTCGGAAAAATTCTATCCGTTTACGATTTGACTAAAAAAGTTCAAGGAGTTAAAGAAGGTTTTTCCTGGGATAAGTTTAACGGTTTTATGTTTTTGGCCTTTTTAGTAGTGGGACTATATGGAACTTATTGGTCGTACACTGTTCAAGGAGCACAAACATTACCCGAGTCTGCCTCCGAACATGGGGTAAAAATAGACGAAATGTTTAACCTCACATTAATAATCACTACAATCGTATTTGTTATAACTCATATTTTGCTGTTTGTTTTCTCCTATAAATACAGTTACAGTAACAAAAAAAAGGCTTACTTTTTACCTCACAACAATACTTTAGAAAAATATTGGACGGTTATCCCCGCTATAGTTTTAACCGTACTAGTTTTATTGGGATTTTTTACTTGGAGAAATATCACGAATATATCGCCAGACGGAATCAGAAATTCTATTCACGTTGAAGTAACAGCTCATCAATTTGCTTGGGAAGTTAGGTACGGTGGCAAAGACAATACCAACGGAAAGAAAAACTACAAATTAATTGGAGGTTTAGGGGGTTTAAATAGTTTAGGTCTTGATTTATCAGATAAAACAAATTATGATGATCTAACCGTTACCGAGATAGTATTGCCAGTAAACAAATCAGTACGTTTCACATTAGGTTCTAAAGACGTTTTACACAGTTTTTACATGCCACATTTCAGGGTTCAAATGAATTGTGTGCCTGGTATGGCAACTTACTTTCAATTTACTCCTAAACTTACAACTGCAGATATGCGTGTAAAGGTTGACGATCCAAATTTTAATTACCATTTACTTTGTGCCAAAATTTGCGGTGGTTCTCATTACAATATGAAGTTTGCCGTAAGAGTTGTTTCTGAGACCGAATACAGAAAATGGTTAATTGATCAAAAACCACTAGTTTCAGCGGCAATGATTAAATCTTACCAGGAAGGTTTGGCCAAACAAGAAACATCGTTAACGGGTAAAAAAATTGCTTTAAATAATTAAGATTAACTGAAAGAGATTATGGCAACATTAACAATAAACGAAACACAAACCGCTCACCATGAGCACGTCGATCACGGACATCATAAAGAAACCTTCTTAACTAAATACGTTTTTAGTCAGGATCACAAAATGATAGCCAAACAATTCCTGATTACAGGAATTTTTATGGGTGTGGTTGCAATGTTATTATCTGTACTTTTCCGCATTCAATTGGCTTATCCAGACGAATCATTTCCACTATTAGAAATATTTTTAGGCAAATTTGCACCAGAAGGTAGATTAGACCCTAATTTTTATTTGTCCCTGGTTACCATACACGGTACCATTATGGTATTCTTTGTGTTGACAGCAGGTTTGAGTGGTACATTTTCAAATTTATTGATACCCCTACAATTAGGTGCTAGGGATATGGCATCGCCGTTTATGAATATGCTATCTTATTGGTTTTTCTTTACAGCGAGTGTAATTATGTTAGCCACCTTTTTTATAGAGACTGGTCCGGCAAGCTCAGGATGGACAATTTACCCTCCATTATCCGCTTTGCCAAAAGCAATGCCTGGCTCCGGTTTAGGTATGACAATGTGGCTAATATCTATGATTCTTTTTGTTGCTTCATCTTTAATGGGAGGTATCAACTATGTTTCCACAGTATTGAATATGCGTACCAAGGGTATGGATTTGTGGAAAATGCCATTAACTATTTGGGCATTCTTCCTTACAGCGGTAGTAGGTATCTTATCATTCCCTGTATTAGTAGCCGCAGTTGTTTTGTTGATTTTTGATAGAAGTTTTGGTACGTCGTTTTATCTTTCGGATATTTATATAGCTGGTCAGGCATTGCCAAATGAAGGTGGTAGCCCAGTATTGTGGCAACATTTATTTTGGTTCCTAGGTCATCCAGAGGTTTATATTGTATTGATGCCTGCATTGGGAATCACATCCGAGGTGATAGCTACCAATTCTAGAAAGCCAATTTTCGGTTATCATGCTATGGTTTATTCATTGATAGGGATAACCGTACTATCATTTATTGTTTGGGGGCATCACATGTTCGTAACTGGGATGAATCCCTTTTTGGGAGGTGTATTTATGATTACCACCTTAATTATTGCGGTACCATCAGCGGTTAAAACCTTTAATTACTTAGCAACGCTTTGGAGGGGTAATATCAGATTTACGCCAGCCATGTTATTTGCAATTGGTTTGGTTTCCTTCTTTATATCTGGTGGTTTAACCGGAATATTCTTGGGAAATGCAGCATTAGACATCAACTTGCACGATACTTATTTCGTTGTTGCTCACTTTCACTTAGTTATGGGCTCTGCGGCCATATTCGGTATGTTATCAGGTATTTATCATTGGTTTCCTAAAATGTTCGGAAGAATGATGAATGCGAAATTGGGTTACCTGCATTTCTGGTTAACTTTCATATCTGCATATTTGGTATTTTTCCCTATGCATTTTATGGGATTAGATGGCATTCCACGTAGGTATTACGCTTTTACAGAATTTGAATCAATGAAAGAATGGTTGTCCGTAAACGTGTTTATAACCTGGGCGGCTATACTAGGTGCAGTTGCGCAAATAGCATTCTTGTATAATTTCGTTTATTCTATATTCTTTGGCGAAAAAACAGTTCAAAACCCTTGGGAATCTACTACATTAGAGTGGACCACACCGGTAGAGCATTTACACGGTAACTGGCCAGGCGAAATCCCAACTGTTTACCGTTGGCCTTATGATTACAGCAAACCTGGTCATCACACAGATTTTATTCCTCAAACAACACCTTTGTCTGAAACTATGAGTTCTAACTTGCCCCATGATTTTGAAGGTAATGAAGAGTCAGAAAGAATACAGGCTAATTGGGAACTTCAAAATAAGAGTGAAGAAGTAGTAAAACAATAATTCCATTAAAATACTAAGGGGTATAGGCGTACGATAGTTCTTGCCTATACCCTTTTTTATTAAAAAAATATGTATTCAGAGGCTGAGAGACGTTTTATCACCATTAATTTATTTGCTATCATTTCGCTTTTCCTTTTGATATTGGCTGGTGGTGTGGTAAGAAGTACGGGTTCGGGAATGGGTTGCCCAGATTGGCCAAAATGCTTTGATCAGTACATCCCACCAACGGATATATCTCAGCTTCCACTCGATTATAAAATTAGGTACGTTGCCCAAAGAGAAAAGAAGAACGAAAGATTTGCTGCACTTTTAAGTAAGATGGGATATGTGGATTTAGCTATAAAAATCAGAAAAGATGAATCTATAAAAATTCCAGAAGAATTTAACGCTAAAAAAACTTGGATCGAATACATTAACAGATTAATTGGTGCGATAACTGGTTTGCTCCTAATAATTACTTGCTTTCGATCAAGAATTTATTTTAAAAAAAATCCTTCTATTTTTTGGCTAAGTTTTGCAAACTTGTTTCTAGTACTTTTTCAAGCTTGGTTAGGTTCCGTAGTAGTATCAACAAATTTGTTGGCTTGGGTAATCACATTACATATTTTGATGGCATTGTTGATTTTGGCCATATCCATATTTACGTGGCACAGAGCCAAATCCAGAGAATTGAATGATGCTACGGAAAACGTTAAGTCAAACTTACTCAAGTTTGTGAGCATACTGGCCTTGCTGATTACAACTTTACAGATTGCAATGGGCGCAAGGGTAAGAGAAACGGTGGATGCAGTAATAAATGCTTTTCCATCATTACCCCGAAATCAATGGATTGCTCAATTAGGAGATGTTTTAAATTACCACAGAGATATGGCTTTACTTACCTTAATTGTAAACATAGGATTATACTTATTGATTTTTAAAAATTATAGAAAAGGAAATATTGTTTTTAATTATTTAAACGGTGTTTTGATACTGATTGTAGCGCAGTTTATAGTAGGAGTTATATTAAGTTATTTTAGTTTGCCCCCCATAGCACAAGCAAGTCATATATTATTAGCAAGCTTACTATTTGGGGCACAATTTTATTTAATGCTGTTAACTAGTCAAAAACCATTCATAGATTACTCAATCGCCTAGCGTGAAAGATTTTATATCAGACTTTAAAAAATTAATCAAGCTGAGACTAACATTTTTGGTGGTTTTTTCTGCGTCAATATCCTTTCTGGTGGCTAAAGAAAATTGGGCGAGCATTAATTGGAAAAATTGGATAATATTAATTGTTGGTGGTTTTTTGGTCACAGGCGCAGCAAATGGTTTCAACGAAATAATAGAAAAGGACTTGGATAAATTAATGACCAGAACCGCTGACAGACCCTTGCCTTCCGGCAAAATGACAAATGGTCAAGCATTGGTGCTCAGTTTGATGATGGGTATTTTTGGCACTTATTTATTGGGTAGCCTTAACCTTACCACTGGTCTGTTATCGGTTTTTTCAATATTGTTTTACGCTTTCATTTACACGCCTTTAAAACGGGTGGGCACAATCGCCGTTTTCATGGGCGCTATTCCAGGAGCGTTGCCACCGCTTATAGGTTATGTTGCTGCACACGGAAAAATAGATACCCTTGCTCTCATACTTTTTGCCATTCAATTTGTGTGGCAATTCCCCCATTTTTGGGCCATTGCCTGGGTGTTGGATGATGATTATAAAAAGGCTGGTTTTCGCTTATTGCCCACTGCAAAAAGAGATAGAACCAGTGCTATTATTACATTATCGTTCACCTTACTTTTATTACCCGTAAGTTTGCTGCCCACCATATATGGTTTTGGTGGTAATGTTATTGCAGGTGTATCTATATTTTGCAGTTTGGTGTTCATTTATCAAGCGTTTATGCTTGCCTTGAATATGGACATCAAATCCGCCAAAAATTTAATGTATGGCAGCTTTTTATATTTGCCCATTGTACAAGTGGTTTTATTGTTTGATTTAATAAATAAATAACATGCCAACATATCCTCAAGAAACCGATAGGTATAATTTACAGCCAAAAAAATTCATTGTTTGGCTTTTCATGATCTCGTCATTCATTTTTTTTGCTGGACTTACCAGCGGATTCATTGTTTACGCCGGTGATAGTTTGGCTAAACAGCTGAGCATAAAAATGCCTCAAGCCTTTTTGTACAGCACTATTTTGGTGGTGGCAAGCAGCATTACTTTGCAATGGGCATATATACAAACCAAACGATTAAATTTTGCCAAACAGCGAACAGGTTTGTATATAACTTTAGTTTTGGGCCTTGCCTTTATTGGTTCGCAAATTTACGGTTGGATAGTGTTGACCAATTTGGGCGCATTTTTTACAAGTTCAAATGCCTCCATTAGTTTCGTATATGTGTTTACACTTTTCCATATTTTGCACATTATTGCCGGTTTAATCCTTATGATTGGTGCCGTAAGCAGCAGTTACAAATCAGTACCCAATGTGCTTAACCTATTTAGAATGGAAATCACAATTGTTTTTTGGCATTTCGTAGATATTCTATGGATATATTTATACGTTTTCTTACTTTTGAACCAATAAAATATTACACCCGGCTTACACATAGTTAAATGGATACATTAGTAAAATTAGATCAGGTTAGAACAGATGCATGGAGTGGTGGTAAATCCCCTTTTGCCATAGAATACGGTAAATTGATGATGTGGTTTTTTTTGCTTTCAGATGCATTCACTTTTTCAGCATTTTTAATTTTTTACGGGGCGCAACGTTTCAGTAAAATGACTTGGCCAGACCCTGATATTGTTTTTCAATCTATACCAGGAATAGCAGAAGGCGGCTACCCATTAGTTTTTGTGGGTATTATGACATTTATTTTGATTATGAGTTCGGTTACAATGGTTCTGGCTGTGGAAGCTGGGCACCGAAACGCAAAAAAAGAAGTGGTTTGGTGGATGGTTGCCACCATAATTGGAGGTATGATGTTCTTAGGTTGCCAAGCTTTAGAATGGACGCATTTACACCACGAAGGTTTTTGGTGGGGAACAACTCCTACTTTGGAAACGTTGAAAGAAATGGGTGCCGACGGCGTAAGTGGGCAGCAATTTGCCAATCTATTTTTTACCATTACAGGTTTCCACGGTTTTCACGTATTTACTGGTGTCATAATCAACATCATCATTTTAATAATGGCAATGGTTGGTGTATTCGAAAGAAGAGGCCATTATCTTATGGTAGAGAAAGTGGGCTTGTATTGGCATTTTGTTGATTTGGTTTGGGTATTTGTTTTTACATTTTTTTACTTAGTATAATAATTTTAATAACATGTCTTTAGAACATACAGAAGTACAACATGCGGGCGAGCATCAAGGAATGACCAAGCGAAGAATATGGGTAGTGTTTTTTATACTTCTCGGCATTACTGTGGTAGAATTTATAGTGGCACTCGGAGTTCCTCATTCTATGATGGGAAATGGTGTGAGAAACACAATTTACATTGTACTAACGTTAGTTAAGGCTTTTTACATCGTAGCCTTTTTTATGCACCTTAAGTTTGAGAAATATACCTTGAGGTTGATTCTCATTCTATCAATAATCTTTATCATTTACTTTATAGTACTTATGCTGGTGGAGGGACATTACCTTAATACGCACATGAACGCATGATAAAAAAAATACCGTTTAAAAAATTGATAATCCTGGTAGCTATTCTTGCCCTACCGGGATTTTTATATTATTTGCTACAAGCCAAAGGAAAAAACAGGTATAAACCATTACCAATTTACGGCCCTAAAACAGTATTGGCTACCTACCAAAAAAAAAGGGGAAAGATTATTCCCGATACTTTATATCATACCATCAAACCTATTGATTTCATAAATCAAGATGGCGCATTTTTGGCTTTCGCCGATTTAAAGCGCAAAATCATCATTGTAAATTTCTTTTATACCCGTAATCAAAATTTGAATGCTACCTTAAACAAACGCTTAAAAAGTTTGTACGATGAATATAAGGGCAACAAAATTATCAAGTTTGTTTCAATAACTGTTGATTCGCAATTTGACAAACCTGTTGTTTTAAAACAATATGCCCGAAGTTTAAAAATTGACACTAAACAATGGTATTTCTTAACAGGAGATAATGCACAGGTTTTTGATTTGGCTAAAAACCAGTTTTATGTAAATGCCCATAAAGTTAAAGATGGAGACTTTATAGTGAGCGAAAAGTTGATATTGCTAGACGCTGAGCATAGAATCAGGGGATATTACGACGGTACTTCCGTAAGTGCAATCTTGCAATTGAGCGATGAGCTTAAAGTCCAAATTACTGAAGAGCTTAGGAAAATTAAAGCAGAAAATTAATTGATATGAACGATAAAACGATTTTTAGAACGATAATGGGTGTATCAGTTTTTGTTTTCGTAGTAGTGCTTATATTAAACAGAAAAATTATCCCGGTTACCATCCCTACTCCAAGCTTTGTGTATTTGTTTCCAAAGTTTAATGCCGTCATCAATGCCACTTGTACTGTGTTGCTGTTAACTTCACTTTATTTCATCAAACGAAAGAACATTGCCATTCACAAGAGAATCAATATCCTAACATTTCTGCTTTCATCGGTTTTTTTGATTTTCTATATTGTTTACCATTATTTTGCTCCAGAAACAATGTTTGGTGATTCCGATAACAATGGCATACTTTCTGCCCAAGAAACTTTGAGTGCCGGAAAACTTAGATACCTATATTACGTTATACTAACAAGTCATATTATTTTAGCAGCATTGGTTTTGCCACTCATTCTTTTAAGCTTTCAAAAAGGATTACAAATGCAGGTAGAAAAGCATAGGAAGTTGGTAAGATGGAGTTTCCCGATATGGCTTTATGTTACCGTCACAGGCGTGGTGGTTTATTTAATGATATCTCCTTACTATCCTTTTAATTAATAGGTTATGAAAAAATTTAAAATATTATTGTTAACTGTTCTTGTACTGATTATATTTTCTCCTTTAGCCAGCAATGCCCAATGCCCTATGTGCAAAGCCAGTGTAGAATCTAACCTAAAAAGTGGTGGCTCTACTGGTAAGGGGTTAAACAGCGGGATTATGTACCTTTTGGCTGCGCCCTATTTGGCAATGGCAGGTATTGGTTTCCTCTGGTACAAAAAGTTTAAAAAGAAAGATGCCGACATCAGTATCAAACCTGAAAAGCTGAATTTAAATTAAATTTTGAATTGCGTTAACGATGGTAGCGGCATACCTTTCTTGACCCTGTCGGAGGTTGAGCGTA
>ENA-OFCE01000479-OFCE01000479.1-metagenomes-genome-assembly--contig:-NODE-479-length-25777-cov-6.657181_pt1 | contig 25777 bp, 28 predicted proteins | sample MGYA00153388_OFCE01 | MGnify analysis MGYA00153388
TTGGACGGGTCGGGTGCGTACGGCTGTGGTGTGCTCATGGTGGTGCTCCGGTAAGGGATCCCGCAGTGTACACCGAGTGTAGTCTCACTTCGGGAATGCGGCAACGCAGATTCCCGTGACATCACCCGCGGTAACTTGTTGGCAACGCGCTGTCCCGATAGCTTAGCGCATCGATCGCAGTTTTCCTTTTTTTTCTCTCAGATCCACTGCGAGCGCATGACTTGGTGGCGTCGCCTTGTGGGCGGCTCGTCCGGGCGCGATCCGCGCCACACGGACTTCCTGGCTGAAGCGCTCGATCTCGAGTCGCGCGGCGATTATGCAAACGCCCTGACGTCGTATCGTCTCGCCCTTCGCGAGCGACCTGACGACCTTGGCGTGTTGCAAAACATTGCCATAGCGTTCTCCAAGACCGGGCAGCCCGAAGAGGCCATTCGGACGTATCGTCGCGCCCTGCAGCTCGACGCCGAGTCGCCGGGGGCCCATTACGGCTTGGCGTTTCTGCTTTTGAAGCGGGGCGAAACGCCTCACGCCGCGATGCATCTCGAGTCGTTCCTCCAGTACAGTACCGAACAAGATCCGACGTCCGCTCGATTTCGAGAGCACGCCGAGCGTACGCTGGCGCAGCTGCAGGGAGCGGCAGAGCATTCAGATGGCCAGCACCGGGATCCCTCCACGTTATCGGGTGATGATGCCGGATCGGCTTACGTGGACGAGGCCTGACATGGGACGCGTGCTTTCCATCGTGAGCCAGAAGGGTGGTGTGGGCAAGACGACCACGGCCGTGAATCTGGCGGTTGCCTTCGCCCGACGCGGTCTGAAAACGCTGTTGATCGACGCCGATCCGCAGGGCGCGGTGCGCTACGGCGTGGGTTTGCGTCGGGGACATCCAACCGTCGGGTTCGACGACTATCTGCGAGGCGAGAAGGCGCTACGTGAAGTGATCCTGCCCACAGCCCTGCCGTGGCTACGAGTGATCCTTGCCGGCAGCGTCAGCGAGTCGGCGGACCATTCAGATTTCCAGCATCGGGTGGGCGAGAGTACGGTGCTGGCCGATCTGCTGGCCATGGCCCGCGAACGTTGTCACGTGGTGGTAGTGGATACGCCGCCCGGGCTTGGCGCTATCACCCGCCGCGTGCTGGCGCTGGGCCTGAGCGCCAGCCTGAACGCGCAGATTCCCGAGACGCCTCGTTTTGGTGTTTTCCGCATGTAGTGTACGATGTGTCTATATTAAACGTTACATACACATTATGCGCACCAATATCGATATCGACGACGAGCTCATGGCCAAGGCCATGACGGCCGGGCCGTACACCACGAAGAAGGATGCCGTTGAAGCCGGGCTGAAGTTGCTGGCGCGGCAGGCGGCTTATCGCGAAATTCTGAAATGGCGCGGCAAGCTGAAGTGGGAGGGCGACGAGTCCATCGACTGGACCCAATCCGAGCAATCCGCGACGGTCTTGGTGGCCGAGGAACCCAAGCCGGGCAAGCGCCGTGCTCGTCGTTGACTCCAGCGTCTGGATCGACTACTTCAACGATGTTGATCACCCGGTGTGCGAGATGCTCGACCAACTGCTGGGCCACGGAGAAATTCGAATCATCGTCCCGGACCTGGTGTTGTTCGAGGTTCTGCGCGGCTTTCGCAGCGAGGCAGACCATCGCCAAGCCAGGCGTTTGATGGAGGGCCTGCGTGTTGAGGCGGCCGTGAGCCCGGAGCTCGCCCTCCTGGCTGCGCAGCATTACCGCAACCTGCGTGCACAAGGCATCACCATACGCAGCGCCATCGACGTGTTGGTGGCGGCTTTCTGCATCGAGAACGATTACGCGCTGCTGCACCGCGACCGCGACTTCCAGGTTTTCGAGGAGCTTCGCGGCCTGCGGGGCTGGAAACACTGATGACGCAGACGCTCGACATCTGCCGCCACTCGCCCCACGTTGCCAAGGTCTGGCTGAACCGCCCCGAGGTGCGCAACGCCTTCAACGACGGCGTCATCACCGAACTCACGCACGCCTTCGAGCATCTGGGGTCCGACCCCGAACTGCGCGCCATCGTGCTCGGCGGTCACGGCCGCGCCTTCTGCGCCGGCGCCGACCTGTCGTGGATGCGCGCCATGGCCGGCTACAGCTGGGAAGAAAACCAGGCCGACGCCGCACGCCTGGCGCAGATGCTGTGGACGATTTACCGCTGCCCCGTGCCGGTGGTAGGCCGCATCCATGGTGACTGTTATGCCGGCGGCGTGGGCCTGGCGGCGGTGTGCGACGTGCTCGTGGCCGCCGAGGGCGCGCACTTCTGCCTCAGCGAGGCGCGGCTGGGGTTGTTGCCGGCCACCATCGCGCCTTATGTCGTCAAGGCGCTGGGCGAGCAGGCTTCGCGCCGCTACTTCACGACCGCAGAACGCTTCGACGCGGCGCAGGCCCGGGCACTCGGCCTGGTGCATGAAGTGGTCGCGGCCGAAGCGCTCGACGACAAGGTCGCCGAGATCGTCGCCGCGCTGGTCGCCAACGGCCCGGCGGCGGTGCGTGCCTGCAAGCGGCTGGTGCAGGACGTGGCCGGTCGGCCCATCGTCGCGGCCTTGCGGATGGACACGGCGCGCCGCATCGCCGACATCCGTTCCAGCGCCGAGGGCCGCGAAGGGGTGCAGGCTTTTCTCGACAAGCGCGACCCGTCCTGGAGATAAACCTGGACCTCACGCAGCTCGTCGCACTCGCCGCCGCTCTGGGTTGGGCCAGCGGTTTGCGCCTGTACGCGGTGGTCTTCCTCGTCGGCGCGGCCGGCTTCATGGGCTGGGTGCCGCTGCCCGAAGGCCTGCAGCTGCTGCAGAACCCGGCGGTAATGGTCGGCAGCTTCGTGCTCTTCGCGATGGAATTCGTGGCCGACAAGATCCCGGGCGTCGACAGCCTGTGGGACGCCGTGCACACCTTCATCCGCATTCCCGCCGGGGCCGCGCTGGCCTTCGGCGCGCTCAACGGTGCGTTGGGCGTCGACGGCAACACCTGGGCGCTGCTGGCGGCATTGGCCGGCGGCACTCTGGCAGCCACCGCGCACACGGCCAAGGCCACGACGCGGGCAGCGGTCAACACCTCTCCCGAGCCGTTCTCCAATATCGGCCTGTCGCTGCTGGGCGACGCCGCCGTGCCGGCGATGTTGTGGCTGGCCTACGCGCACCCGTTGTGGTTCTTCCCTGTCCTTGCAGTGGCCGTGTTGTCGGCGGTTGTGCTGACTGTGGTGTTGTTCAAGTTCTTGCGCGCGCTGTGGCGGCGTTTTGTGCTGGCGCCGCAGGTGGCGGTACGACTGGAGTGAATTGACATGTTCAAGAAGGTCCTGATCGCCAACCGCGGCGAGATCGCCTGCCGCGTGGCCACCACCGCGCGCCGCATGGGCGTGCGCACGGTGGCGGTGTATTCCGACGCCGACGCCCGCGCCCGCCACGTGGCGGCCTGCGACGAGGCTGTGCCACTGGGCGGCAACACGGCGCGCGAGAGCTACCTGCAATGGCAGCGCATCATCGGAGCCGCCCAAGTCACGGGCGCGCAGGCGATTCACCCCGGCTACGGCTTTCTCAGCGAAAACGAGGACTTCGCGCGCGCCTGCGCCGCCGCCGGCCTGGTGTTCATCGGCCCGCCGCCCGAGGCCATCGCCGCCATGGGCAGCAAGTCGGCGGCCAAGACGTTGATGGAGAAAGCCGGCGTGCCGCTGGTGCCCGGGTACCACGGTGCCGACAACGAACCCGCCTTCCTGGCCATGCAAGCCTCCGCAATAGGCTACCCCGTGCTTATCAAGGCCAGCAGCGGTGGCGGCGGCAAGGGCATGCGCCGGGTCGACCGCGCTGCCGACTTCATCGCCGCGCTGGCCTCGTGCCAGCGCGAGGCGCAAGCCAGCTTCGGCGATGACCATGTGCTGGTCGAGCGCTACGTGACGCGGCCGCGGCACATCGAGATCCAGGTTTTCGGCGACAGCCACGGCAACGTCATCCACCTGGGCGAGCGCGATTGCTCGGTGCAGCGCCGCCACCAGAAGGTGCTTGAAGAGTCCCCCGCGCCGGGCTTGTCGGCCGAGCGCCGCGCCGAGATGGGTGCGGCCGCCGTGGCCGCCGCGCGGGCCGTCGGCTACGTGGGCGCGGGCACGGTCGAATTCGTGGCCGAGGAGTTGAACGACGGCGACATCCGCGCCTACTTCATGGAGATGAATACCCGGCTTCAGGTCGAGCACCCCGTCACCGAAGCCGTCACCGGGCTGGACCTGGTGGAATGGCAGCTGCGCGTGGCCAGCGGCCAGCCGCTGCCGCTGAAGCAAGACCAGGTCACCCTGCGTGGCCACGCCATCGAAGCGCGCATCTGCGCCGAGAACCCCGACGCGCAATTCCTGCCCGCCACCGGCACCCTGCACGTGGCGCGCTGGCCGGCGCATGTGGCCTTCGAGCGCCACGACGCGCTGGCGCGCGTGGACACCGGCTTCGTCGAAGGCGACGCCATCAGCCCGCACTACGACTCGATGATCGCCAAGCTCATCGTGTGGGGGCAAGACCGGGCGCAGGCGCTGGCGCGGATGGATGCGGCGCTGCGCGACACACATCTCATGGGCCTGCACACCAACGTGGCTTTCCTGCGCCGCGTGGTGGGCAGCCGCGCCTTCGCCACGGCCGACCTGGACACGGCCCTCATCGAGCGCGAACACGCGGCGCTGTTAGACGCCGCACCCGTGCCGCTGGAGTTGGCCGCAGCCGGCGTGGCCGCCCATGTGCTGGCCCGCGAGGCCGCGCAAGAGACCGCCGACCCCTGGTCGCGCCGCGACGGCTGGCGGCTGCGTGGCGGCGCCGAACGCCGGTTGAGCCTGGAATGCGGCGGCGCGCAGCACACCTTGGTCGTGCGCCGGCGCCATGATGGCAGCGCCCTGCTGGCCTTGGCGGGCCAGGAATGGCCGTTCACCGCGCGCCCCCTGGGTGGGGCGCTTCACGACATCACGCTGGGCGATGCCCGCCATGCGATCACGGTGCACCAGCACGGCGAGCGCTACGCCGTCTACACCGAGCAAGGCAGCGCGCTGCTGAATGAATTCGACCCGCTGGTGCATGCCGGCGACCACGCCGGCGAGACCGGTCGGTTGACCGCGCCCATGCCGGGCAAGGTGATCTCCTTCCTGGCGGCAGTGGGCGAGCACGTGCAACGCGGCCAGGCCATGGCCGTGATGGAGGCGATGAAGATGGAGCACACCCTGACCGCGCCGCGCGACGGCGTGGTGGGCGAGCTGCTCTACGCCGTGGGCGACCAGGTGGCCGAGGGCGATGAGCTGCTGCGGCTGCTGGAAGCGGCGCCGGCTGCGGCCTAGTCAGCGACCGAGCCAGCGCGTCGGCGAGTACCAGGGCCGGCGCCGGGTCTCAGCTGCCGCCAGGTCCGACAGGTCCGACGGCACCCCAGGCCGTGACGGGTCTAAGCGCGTGGTGGGCACGCCGCCCGCGGCCGGCGGCGCCGGGTCGCGCATGCGAAACGCCGGCGCCTTCCTGAAGCGCCGCGCCAACTCGTCTAGTTCGGAGCCGGGGTGGGCCTTGCACACCAGCAGCACGTCGCGGGCGTACATCGGGTCGTTAATCATGCGCCTGGCGTCCACGCCCTGGCCCAGTTCACGCTCCAGCAGGCTGCTGATGCTCTGGGCAATGGGAAATCTCTCGGGAATGCGGGTGGGGGTGGCCATGGCGGGTTCGGGCGGGATGGGGCGGGTTCAAGCTCTCGCGCACAGTGTCGGGCTATAGCCAGCTGTCGGCCATCCCCAACAGTTGGGTGGCGGCGCCCGGCCCACGGCTTTCATGCCCGGCCGATATAGTCGTTGCCTGAACACGCGGCGTTTGTAGTCCATGATCCCTTCCCACGTCACCCTGGTTGAAGTCGGCCCGCGCGACGGCCTGCAGAACGAATCCCAGCCGGTCGCGGCTGCGGACAAGATCGAGCTGGTTCACCGCCTGCAGGCCGCCGGCTGTCGCGAGATCGAGGTCACCAGCTTCGTCAGCCCGAAGTGGGTGCCGCAGATGGCCGACAACGCCCAGGTCATGGCCGGCATCCAGCGCCAGCCCGGTGTGCGCTACTCGGTGCTGACCCCCAACCTGCAAGGCCTGCAGGCCGCCTTGCCGACGTTGCCGCACGAGGTGGTGGTGTTCGGAGCGGCCAGCGAGGCGTTCAGTCAGCGCAACATCAACTGCTCCATCGAGACCAGCATCGAGCGCTTCCGCCCCGTGGTGGTTGCCGCCCACGCAGCGGGCCTGAAGGTGCGGGCGGCCATTTCCTGCGCGCTGGGCTGCCCCTACCAGGGCGACGTCAGCGCCGACGAGGTCGAGCGTGTGGTCAGGCTGATGAAAGCCATCGGCGTCGACCACTGCGGCATCGCCGACACCATCGGCGTGGGCACGCCGCGCCGCGCGCAGGCCGCGCTCGAGCGGGCCTTGAAACACTTTTCACTGGCGCAAGTAAGCGGGCATTTCCACGACACCTACGGCCAGGCGCTGGCCAACATCTACGCCTGCCTGGAGCTGGGCGTGCACAAGTTCGACACCAGCATCGCCGGCTTGGGCGGCTGCCCCTACGCCAAGGGCGCCACCGGCAACGTCGCCACCGAGGACGTGGTCTTCATGCTGCACGGCATGGGCATCGACACCGGCCTCGATCTGGACGCGCTGGTCGACGCCGGGGCTTTCATCAGCCGCGTGCTCGGCCGCCCGCCGGTGTCGCGCGCCGGCAAGGCCTTGCTGGCCCGCCGCGCCATGGCGGCGACTGTGGCGGTGGCGGCGGCATGACCGATAACCCCGTCGCCAGCCCTTGCGTCAGCGTCTGCCGCATGCACGAGCCCACGGGCTGGTGCGAGGGCTGCCTGCGCACGCTGGACGAGATCGCCTTCTGGTCGGTGCTGGACGAAGACGACAAACTGGCCGTGTGCGTCGAGCTCGATCGCAGGCGCATCGAGTGGTGCCGCTTGCACGCCGAAACGCCGCCATTGAAGGGTGTGGCGTGAAGCGTCTGACCTTCTGGTTCGACCCCATCTCGCCCTTTGCCTACCTGGCCTTCGAGCGGCTGCCGCAGGTGCTGGCCGGCTGTTCGTACGAAGTCCAGTACCGTCCGCTGCTTTTTGCCGGTTTGCTCAAGCACTGGGGCCAGAAAGGCCCGGCCGAGATCGAACCCAAGCGCGCCTGGACTTTCCGTCAGGTGGCATGGCTGGCCCAGCACCACGGCATCGCCCTGCAGGCGCCCGTTCAGCACCCCTTCAATCCCTTGCCGCTGCTGCGCCTGCTGCTGGCGGCCGGGCCCAATCGGCTGGCGGTGGAGACGGTGCTCAAGCACGTGTGGGTGGGCGGCGCCGACGCCACCGACCCGGCGCGCCTGACCGCCCTGGCCGCGCAACTGGCCCCCGCGCGCGACCCCGCGGGTGACGACGTCAAGCTCGAACTGCGCCAGGCAGGGGACGACGCGCTGGCGCGCGGCATCTTCGGCGTGCCCACGGTGGAACACGACGGCCGCCTGTACTGGGGCCTGGACGCGCTGGACATGGTGGCCGCCGCGCTGCGCAGCGACCCCTGGTTCGACGGCCCGGCCTGGGCCGATGCCGGTGCGCCCCGGCCCGGCGTGGTGCGGCGCTGACAGGCCTTTGCACAGTCCCGCGACCAGCCGCACGCCGACCGTGTCCATTCCCATCCTGCGCCGGCTGCACGAGGCCGAGCCCGGCCTGATCGAGCCCCTGTCGGCCCTGCTGATCGATGCGGTTCACGGCGGCGCCTCCGTCGGTTTCCTGGCCCCCCTGACGGCAGACAAGGCGCAGCAGTACTGGGCCGGAGTGATGGCCGCCATCGGCCCGGCCCTGGTGCTGTGGGTGGCAGAACATGGCGAACAGGTGGTGGGCACGGCGCAGCTGTCGCTGTGCACCAAGGACAACGGCCGCCACCGCGCCGAACTGCAGAAGCTGCTGGTGCTGTCGACGCATCGCGGGCACGGCCTGGCCAGGCGCCTGGTGGCCGCCGCTGAGGACTTCGCAGTGCAGCACGCCCTGAGCCTCCTGGTGCTGGACACCCTGGCGGGCTCGCGCGCCGAAGGCTTGTACATGCACCTCGGCTGGCACCGTGTGGGCGAGATCCCCGACTATGCCGGCGACCCCGAGGGCCGGCTGTGCGCGACGGTGGTGTTCTGCAAAAGGCTTAGCGTCAGGCTTTCCAGCGTCGCGCTGCAAGGTTGCTAGAAGTCCTTCTTGAAGATCTTGCTGCCGTTGACACAGAGGTCGCCCTCGCCGGGCTGAAAGCCCACCACGCGCTTGCCGCGCTCGGACTCGGGCGTGCTGCCGTCCAGATGCTGGTAGCTGATGCCGGCCCCAATCAGCCGTTCGGCCAGCAGTTTCAGAAAGTCGGGGGATGGCTAAACACCAGCGCCTTGTGGCGGCCGGCGACGAGTTCGAGGGCCTGCTGCTCGAATTCCTGCACCTTGGCGCCGACGATGCTCGTGTCGTCGCTGCTGGCTGGCGGCCTTCAGCTGGCAGGTCGAGCGACTCTGCGTGAAGGCGGCGAATTCACCCTTCCGACCCATAGGAGTCATCTATCTACGTTCTTTAAAGCAGCCGTCCGAGCCTGCCGCCGCATAGGCGGCGCTAAGTGCGAGGCCCGCATTGCGCGGGTAAAGGCTTACCCGGATCTATCAAGTTTCTTTACAGCTGATCCCGTGCCGCGTGGAACCAAACCGCCAAGTCATTGTTTTCATTTAAGATTTTTTCGTCTTCGGGGGGCGGCTCGAATATTGCTAATTACGTCACGATACTTCAACCCAAACGAGGCAGACAAATGAAAACTTTGAAAGCTTGGGTGGCCGCGGCCACCGTGTTGGCATTGACGGGCGCGGCGTATGCGGCGCCGGTCTTCCAAGGACGTCTGGCCAATGGCACGGCCAGCGCCACCTGCACGGTGTCCGGAGCGGCCAAGTGCGCGATGTTCTACAACACCACGCTGAACGTCACGATCCTGAACGACTGGAACATCGGCATAGGCTTCTGGAGCGCCACGGCTGCTGCAGGTTCGGCCCAGGCCCGGGCCGAATCGACAGGCGCCGCGCAGACCGCCTTCACGGGCTGGTTCTTGCCCACCGGCGACGGTGGTTCGGTTGCCGGGGCGCTAAATCAATACCTGTCCATCTGGAACGACGTGGGCATCTCGTTCACAGGTCTGCAGGCCCAATTTGATGGCGTGCAGTCCGGCGGCTACTGGTCCGGTACGGAGTACGCGCCGGGTCCTGGCAGCGCGTGGAGCTTCTTCACCTTTGGCGGCGGCCAGGTCAACGTCGGCAAGAGCAATGCGTTGTATGCCGTGGCTGTGCGCCCCGGCGATGTGGCCGCCCGTGTGCCGGAGCCACAGACGCTGGCGCTGGTGCTGCTGGCGTTGGGCGCGACGGTGGTGGCGCGCAGAAGGCGGCCAGGTTGAGGCTTCGGCGCTTCGGGCGCTTCGAGGCTTTTTCGGGGGTTTGGGGGCGGTAGCCCCCAACCGCGCGATTTTTTGATGGTCGGTCATGGCCCGCCACGAACACCTGCCGATCTACAAGGCGGCACTGGACATGACGGTGCACTTCGAGAAGCTGGTGGCGGGCTTCTCGCGGTACCACAAGTACACGCTGGGGACGGAAATGCGTGAGGGCAGCCGCGCCGTGCTGCAGCAGGTGCTGCGGGCCAACAACGCCAAAGACAAGACTGAACGCAGCACCGAACTGCTGGTGCTGCGCGACCGCATCGAAGCACTGCTGCTGGCCATGCGCGTGGCCAAGGAGGTCAAGGCTTTCAAGAGTTTTGCCGGCTACCTGCATGCCGTGGAGCAGGTGGGTTCGGTGGCCAGACAGAACGAAGGTTGGTTCAAGCAGACGCAGGCCAAGGCGCAAGCCGGGGCCTGAGTCTGCAGACATGGGGGCCTGAATGGCCGTGCCCGTGCCGGGCAGTTCAGTCGGCCGGCGCCGGCCAGCGTGCCGAGTTTCATCATCGTGCGTCCACCCCGCCTGGACTCTTGCGGCGCAGTTTGCGCCGCCCAGGCATGTTGATTCAAGCCACCGTACCTGGTAGCGCGGGATCGGTGGCCGGTGGCCCCGCCGCTTGTGGGTTGGCCTTGGCGGGGGAAGTGGGTGGACCTATGTGCAGTCCAACGACTACTGGTCCGGTACGGAGTACGCGCCGAATCCTGACAACGCGTGGAACTTCAACGGGCCGCGCCGGGCTGCCCCGAGCGGACCGACTCCCCTTGGGGGACGACTGCCGCGCAGCGGCGGTCAAGGGGCTCAAGTTCCCGACGGCAACCAGAACAACGACGACAAGAACAATGCGTTGTATGCCGTTGCTGTGCGGCCCGGAGGATGATGCCCCGTGAACAAGAAGGATGAGTCGCTGTTTTCACTGGCGAACATCCAGCGGCAGTACGTCGAATGCCGCCGCCACAAGCGCAACACCGCCAACGCGTTGCGCTTCGAGGCGGCGCAGGAGATGAACCTGCTGGCGCTGCGCGACGCACTGGCGGATCGCAGCTACGAACCCGGCCGTTCTGTCTGTTTTTTTATCCAGCGCCCGAAGCTGCGCGAGATCTTCGCCGCCGACTTCCGCGACCGGGTGGTGCACCATGTGCTGGTGAACTACCTGGAGCGCATCTGGGAGCCGGTATTCATCCACGACAGCTACGCCTGCCGCAAGGGCAAAGGCGTGCATGCTGCGGTGGCGCGGCTGCAGCAGTTCATGCGCGAAGCCACGACCAACGGCACGCGCGAAGCGTTCACGCTGCAGCTGGATATCCGCAACTACTTCATGAGCATCGACAAGCCGCGGCTGTTCGAGATGGTGGCCGCCAAGCTGAACCCGCGCAGACTGGCCGACGAGGAGGCGCCGTGGCTGGCCGAGAAACTGGTGTTCCACGACTGCACGCACGAGCCGGTGCTCAAGGGCGACCCGCGGCTGGTAGACCGGCTGCCGGCGCACAAGACGCTGTTCCGTGCGCCGCCGGGCAAGGGCCTGCCGATCGGCAACCTGAACAGCCAGTTCTTCGCCAACGTGTACCTGAAGGCGCTCGACCAGTTCGTCAAGCATGAGCTGAAGTGCCGCTGGTACCTGCGCTACTGCGACGACTTCGTGCTGGTGGCCGAATCGGCTGCGCAGTTAACCAGTTGGCAGGCGCGCATTGAGGGCTTCCTGGCCGAGCGGCTGCTGCTGCAACTCAACCCGGCGCGCCAGCGGCTGCGGCCGGTGAGCGATGGTGTGGACTTCCTGGGCTACATCGTGCGGCCGTTTCACCTGCTGGTGCGCAGGCGGGTGGTGGGCCACCTGCGCGAGGCGTTGGCGCGCAGCGAACGCGCGCTGGTCGGCCGCCACGCGCAGGCCACCGAATACCGCTTCGACGCCCCGGCGCTGGACGTGTTGCAGGCCAGCGTGGCGTCGTACCTGGGCCACCTGCGCCGGGCCTCATGCCGGCGGCTGGTGGCGACGGTGTGTGATGCCAACCCGTGGCTGGAAGGCTTCATCGCGCTGGACCGGCAGACGCTGAAGCTCAGGCGCCGCGACAAGGCGCCATTGGCCGCACGCACGGTGCAGGCGCAGTACCGGCACTGGCAGCAAGAGTTTGCCGGCGACGTGGTGCTGATGCAGGTGGGCGCCTTCGTCGAGCAGTTGCAATGGCCGCCGCGGCGGCTGCCGAGAGTGCAGCGGGCGGCTTGCGCTGCACCGCCAAGAACGCGTAGTGGGCTGCGCCGGATGCGACCGACGCAACGCGGCGCGGTTCAGGGCTTCCCGCTGGCGCAGTTGGACAGGCGGGTGGCCGGCTTCGTGGCGGCCGGCCGGTCGGTGACGTTCGTGGCCCAGCGTGGCGAGAGCGGCGGCGGATTGGTGCGCCGGGTGCCGGTGGCGCGGTGGGTGACTGGCAGGGAGAAGCTAACTGAGCGCGAACGACCGGTCTGACTGGCCTCGAATGTCGCTTGATGGCCGGGTGAAGCCGACCGTTTCCTACTGTCAAACGGCCGGTCTTGACGAGCTTGCTGCCTTCCGCAGTCGGCCAGTCTCAGCGACTTCTGCCGGCCCGTCTGACCACCTCGGCAGGCGTTTCAATGGCCATTGCGCCCGACGGGCGTGCGCTCGGCCAGGTCGGCCAGCGGGCCGGCGTCGAGTTGCGCCAGCAATTGCGTCAAGACCGCCGCGCTGCGCTCGTCGGTGGCGTTGTCCAGCGCGTCGGCCAGCACATCGCGGATGTGGTCGGCCGTGACGAGTTCCATGTCCCAGTCGGGGAACAGGCGCTCGCGGACCTCTTCGTTCTCGCTCAGCGTTACGACGTTGTCGTGACGCGGGTCGCTGCGCAGCAGCGTCATCAGCTGATCGACCTGGCTGCGTGGGCCTTCCAGCCATTGGAAGAAGATGCCGCTGCCGAACACCAGCAAGCCGGTGATGCCCAAGGCCGGGTTGCGGCGCCGCGCGCTGGCGATGATGCGCGCCACCGCCGCATCGTCGACTTCGGCGGCCGCGCGGCTGCAATACACCAGGTTGTAGAGCTTCGGCAGCACGATGCCGGCCGACGGCTCGTCGCCTTGGGAGGAGGGCAGGGGATTCGTCATGCGTCCATTGTCCCTCGGTCGTGTTTTGCCGCTAAGTGCTGTGCGGCATGGCGGGCCAGGCTGCGTTCGCGTTCACGTGGGCCGAAGGACGAGGCCAGCGCACCTTCGCTGGCCAGGCCCTGCAGGTACAGCCGTTCGATCTCGGGTGCTGCGCGCAGCAGTTCGCGTTCGCCGGCCTGGGTGTGCAGCAGCACGCGCAGCCAGTGCAGCACGCGCACCCAGCCGGGCACCCACAGCTGACGCTGGCGGCGCTGGATGCCGTCGGCAATGCGACGCGCCGCGTCCTCGGGCGTGGTCTCGCCATTCAGGAAGCCCGGCGCCGCCCGGCGCAAGCGCACGAAGCCCGGGTGCATCGCGCCTTCGCTGATCAGCGCCGTGCTGACCCAGGACGTATGCAGCGCCCCCACGCGCACGCCATGGGCTGCCAGCTCGATGCGCCAGGCATTGCACATGGCCTCGACCGCCGCCTTGGACGCCGCGTAGGCCGACACCGCTGGCGGGTGCGCGAACGACGACACCGACGCGCTGACCAGCACGTAGCCGCGCTGGCGCATCACCGCGGGCAGGGCGGCGCGCACGGTGTTGAATACGCCGATCACGTTCACGTCGATGCAGCGTTTCCAGGCCTGCGGGTCGGTGTGGGCCAGCGGGCCGAAGGCTGCCACGCCCGCGTTGGCCCAGACCACGTCGATGCGGCCGTGGCGGGCCAGTGCGTGTTCGACCGCGGCTTCGCAGGCGGACAGATCGGTCACGTCGGCCTGCACCGCCAGCGTGTCCGGGCCGATCGCCGCAGCGGTGCGGGCCAGCGGCCCGGCGTCGCAGTCCACCAGCACCGGGTGCGCACCGCGCCGGGCCAGTTCGGCCGCGGTGGCCGCACCGATGCCTGAGGCAGCACCGGTGATCAGCACGACCTGGCCGGTCAGCGGCGCAGCAGGGGCATTCATCCCGTGCAGCGCCGTGCCGTGCCGGCGAAGGGCAGGGCGCCGTGCGCGCTCAACTGGCCTTGTTGACCATCAGGTAGATGATGGGCAGCGGCAAGGCCGTGGCCACGGCGCCCGAGATCTGCCACACCCGCGACAGCCGCAGGTAGTCGGCCGTGATGTGGTCGTACTTGCGCAGCAGCGTGCGCTGTTTCAGCTGTATCGGCACCAGCACCAGGGCCCAGATCAACCCGGACAGGCCGAACAGCATGTACGACCAGGTCAGCCAGTCGTGCGCCGTGTCGCCGCCAAAGCGCACGGCCATGAGGTGCCCGGTGACGACCACGCCGATCGCGCCGGTAAGGGTGAACAGGCAGTCGGTGACGAGCACCAGCCGGTTGGCGAACTTGATGATCTCGTGCTTGCCGGTGCGCTCGGCCATGGCTGCCCAGACGCCGCTGACGATGACGTTGCCCAGAAACAGGCAGGCGCACATCAGGTGGATGATCTTCAAGCTGGGGCTCATGGCTCCGTGCTCTTCCCGTCCTGCGCTGGGTTGTCTGCTTGCATCTCTTGCGCACGCTTGCGGGCGGTCTCGGTGGCAGCCTTCTTCAAGTCGCGCAGTTGCCACCACACGAACAGCACCAGCGCGCCGACCAGGGCCCCGGCCTCGACCAGCTTCAGCGCGTTGGCATCGGACACAGCGCGGCAGTCAGCGCAGCGCGCGCGGTTGATCGGACAAGCGGCCGAAGAGATCGGCCATCCAGCCCATGCGCTCGTCGAAGCTGCGGCGCGGCACCGACCAGTGGCGGGCCGAGTCCGGGCCGGCGGGTCCGGCCGCGGCGGCATCGACGAGGAACTGGATGGCCGGCAACGGCGTGGCGTCGACCAGCGGCTGGCCGGGTGCGACGAAGGCCGCGCCCGCGGCCTTGGCGATGAGTGCCAGCTTGCGCCGGCCCGAGACCACGGCGCGGTGGCTGATGGAGTCCAGCCCGTCGCGTTCGAGCTGGTGGCCGATGTCGGCATAGACCAGGCGCGCGGCGTGGATGGCGGGCCGGCAATCGCGCGGCAGTTGGGTGATGCCGTGCTCGGCGCGGCTGTACAACTCGTCGGCAGCGTGCAGCAGGCGCTGCGTGCATCGGGCGACGGCAGCATTGAAGACCGGCTGGCGCATCCACGCGTCCACGTCCAGCCCTTCTTCGCGCAGCCACTGGCGCGGCAGGTAGAGGCGGCCGTTGCGGGCGTCTTCACCCACATCGCGTGCGATGTTGGTCAACTGCATGGCCACGCCCAATTCGCAGGCGCGGGCCAGGGCGCCGGCGCTGCGGGTGTCCATCACCAACGCCATCATGGCGCCCACGGTGCCAGCCACGCGTGCGCCATAGGCCTGCACGTCTTCCAGGGTTTCGTACGAACGGCCCTGGGCGTCCCACAGGAAGCCTTCCAGCAAGGCGTCGAGCAGCGCGCGCGGGATGTGGAAGCGGTGCACGGCGCGGCACAGCGCGCGGTCGGCGTCCACCGGTCCGGGGCGGGATTCGTAGATGGCGTCCAGGCGGGCGCGCAACTCGCGCATGGCGGCATGTGCGTCGCTGCCGAGGTCGACCAGATCGTCGGCCAGCCGGCAGAACGCATACAGCGCGGTGGCCGGCTCGCGCACCCGCGCCGGCAGCAGCAGCGACGCGGCGAAAAAGGTCTTGGAGCCGCCGCGCATGAGCTTGCGGCAGGCCTGCTGGTCGTAGCCGAGCATGGCGCCATTGCCGCCGCCGGCATCGTGGGAGGTGCGGTCAGCGAACGATGGCGACATGGACTGCTTCCTCTTCGGCCGGGGGCCGTGGCGGGACCGGGGGAGCTGGCGGCGGGCCGGGGCGGTGGCGCATGGCCCAGCGCCACAGCGCCGTGGCGTTGACGGGCAGCACCAGCAGCGCGTGCTCGAGTATCGCCAGCGCCAGCATGGTGCCAACCAGCGTCAACCCGAGTGCTTGAGTCGGGGGGGTGTCGTCGCCCAGCGCCTGCACCACCAGCCAGGCCAGCACCGCGCAGGCGCCGGCCACGGCGAAGGGGAAGAAGCCGTTCATGGCGCGGCGGCGGAAATAGCTCTGCAGGTAGGACAGATGTGGCGGCAGGAATTCTTCGCTGAGGTTGCGCACGCCGAAGTACAGGTTGAGCTTGGCGCTGGTGCGCATGGCCCACAGCACCAGGAAAGTGGCCGTGCCGGTCTGGTTGGGTTCGCCCCAGGTGACGGCCACGATGAACAAGCCCACGGCCAGGATGGCCAGTTCGTGCCACAGGATGGCCTGCACCGCCTGCCTGAAGCGGGGCCAGCCCACGGCCGCTGCCTGCAGCGCCTGTCGGCGCGGGCCGGTGACCCAGCCGGTGAGAAAGCTCAATTCATGCCAGCCCCACACCAGCAAGGCGCAGGTGAAGGCGCCGTAGGTGCCTGCCACGCTGGTCAGCCCGGCGGTGTGCTCCAGGCCCGCCAGCGCCAAAACGGCCACCACCGACGAGATCACCAGGCTCCAGCGGAAGGTGCCGCGCGGCAGGTTGTCCAGCAGCAGGATCAGGCCGGTGCTGAACCACCAGATGAACACCGCAAACAGCGCGGCCAGGGCCAGGTCGGTCATGGGTGGGTTGCCTGGTGCTGCTGTGCGGCCGGTGGGCGGCCTACCAGGCCGGCGCCACGCGCACGTCGGCAGGCAGTTCGTGCCGGAGCATGGGCAGCGTGTACAGCCGCGCAAAGGTGGCCACACCCACCACCGCCCAGCCGGCGCGCTTGATGAAGCCGAGCACGCCGCCGTGCGCCTTGGCGGCGTCGATGCGCGTCTGCACCTCGAACAGCCGCGACATGCCGGCGCGGAAGACGGGGTTGTCGATGTCGAGCGAGATCGGGAACACCTGCTTGGTGATCTCGTTGGTGATGCGGAACACGGTGTAGTCGTATTCCGTGGGGTCCAGCCCCATGGCCGCTTTCAACTTTGGCCGGGTGTGGTCGCGCACGTACATCGTGGCGTACACGGCGAGCAGGAAGAACCGTATCCACAGCAGGTTGCCGCCGCGCAGCAGGTGCGGGTTGGCACGCATGATCAGTGCGAAGGACTCGCCGTGGCGGAATTCGTCGTTGCACCAGCGCTCGAACCACCTGAAGATGGGGTGGAAGCGCTTGTCGGGATGGCGTTCGAGCTGGCGGTAGATGGTGATGTAGCGCGCGTAGCCGATCTTCTCTGACAGGTAGGTGGCGTAGAAGATGTACTTCGGCTTGAAGTAGGTGTAGGCCTTGGTGCGCTTCAGGCTGCCCATGTCGATGCCCAGGCCGAAGTCTTTCAGGCTCTGGTTGATGAAGCCGGCATGGCGCGACTCGTCGCGTGCCATGTAGCGCATCAGTGCCTTGATGTCCGGGTTCTCGACGTTCTTCTGGATCTCGTTGTACAGGATGCAGCCCGAGAACTCACTCGTCAGCGACGAGATCAGGAACTCGAGGAACTCGCGGCGCAGCTCGGGGCTGACCTGCGAGAAACGCTCGGCCACTTCGGTCGTGAATTCGGGTGTGCGCTGGAAGTGGTCGTGGTTGTTGTCGCCTTCGTACTCGGCCAGCATCTTGTCCCACTCGCTGCGCAGGGCCGACACGTCGATGCGGTCCATGGCCTTGAAGTCGGTGGTGTAGAAGCGCGGGCTGAGCAGGCTGTCCTGCACGGCCTGCTGATTGGCTTGTTCGGCGCTGGTGATGGTCTGGGCTTCGGTCATGTCGGGGTCCCTCGGTACATCAGGGCTTGAGGTGGGGGTCGAGAAGGCGGGCGAACGCGCCGGCGTTGGTGGGCCCGAAGGATTCGAGGTCGATGCGCTGGCCGGTGGCGGGGTCGAACAGCGTCAGGCGGTTGTCGGTGCGCGCGATCAATTGAAACGGTGGTTGGGCACCGATGCCGCGGACGTGACGTTCACGCGTCAAGGCGCGCAGCGAGCCGCGCACGAAGCCCTGTTCGCCGCGCAGCACCGTCACCAACTGGCCGGTGCTGGCGTCGATCACCGACACGCCGCCATCGGCGTTGTCGTCAAAGCGCAGGAAGCGCTCGGCCACCACGGCCGCGGCCAGTTGATCGGGGCCGTTGCCGGTAATTCGCACGAGGCCCACGGCGATCAGCGTGAACGCCAGGATGCCGCCGGCGCACAACAGCACCCAGCGCGGAAAGGTGTCCGGCGCGACCGCGCCGGCCAACGTGTGGGCGCGCGGGTTCATGTGGGGCTCGCCTGCCAGGGCTGCGTGCCGGCATGCGCGGGCAGCGGGCTGGTTGCCGGGTGCGCTGCGGCCGCGACACCTTGGGCTGCGCCGCCCGTGGCTGCAACCCACGCCTGGGTGACCTGCCGGGCCACGGCCTCGGCGTGGGCCACGCCACGCAGCATCGGCTCGGGGCGGTTGAAGTGCCAGGGGCGCACGCTGGGCCACAAATGCAGCCAGGCGATGCGGTCACGGCCGGCCAGGGCCAACGTGATGTCGCCGAAGCCGCCCTGGTGGCGGCGCAAGCCCGCCGCGGCCAGGGACGTCAGTGGCAGGTTGAAGGTGATGGTGAGCACGATGCCCACGCGCATCACGATGCGCTTGTCGGTGAGCGTGTAGACGGTGGTGCGCGCTGTCAACCACGCCAGCAGCGCCACGCTGCCCAGCCCCAGCAATGCCAGCGAGCCTAACCACTTCAACGAGGCCAGCGCCACCAGCGGGCTGGCGCCCTGCCACAGCGCGGGCACCACCATGTAAGCCATCAACAGCGCGAAGTACAGCGCCAGCTTGCGGATTTGAAAGACGCGCCGGGCCAGGGTCACGAAATCAGGCGAACCCTGCCAGAGGATGTGTTCACCCGCCGGCAGTCTCTCGGGCAAGCCGTATTGGGGTTCGAACTCATGTTCGTGGCCGTGGCTTTCGATGCTCATGCGCTGTCTCCAGACTTCTCTCGGTCGCTGTCGCTGTCGCTGTTGCTGCCGCTCGGCGGCTCAGATCAAGGGTTCGCTGCGCTTGGGATCGGCGTACAACGTGCCGCCGCCGTAGTAGCCGCTGATCTTGTCTTCTTCCAGCTTGGTGACCTGATCGGGGCTGCGGGTTCCCGGCACGTCGGCGAAGTGGTGGCCGTAGATGGAATTCACCTCGACCTGGTTGCGCCGGATTCGCGCGAAGGGCACCGGCAGCAGCACGCGGCGCGAGCCGCCCTGCACGGGGGTCTCGACCTCGAGGTAGCGGAACATCATTTCGGTGGAGTCGATCCACAGGTCGCGCACCACGCCGCCGGGCTTGCCGTCGCCGCCGATCACAGGCAGCCCGCGCGGGTCCACGTCCTGCTCGGCCACGCTGTAGGCCGACGCCACGCGCAGCGGCTGCATCACCGGCGTGCCTTGCGAGGTCATCTCGGCCACGTCCTCGCGCATCGCGAAGGCGCCCGGGCCCGCGCCCGAGAGCATCGGGTTACCGGTGGGCTCGATGGGCGAGCCTGGCGAAGCCGCCGTCACGTTGGCCTGCGGCCTGAACTCGCCGCGTTGCATGTCGGGGATGGTGACGCTCTTGCCGCCGGCCAGCTTGTAGATCTTGGGCTCTGGTATCGGCCAGCCCTTGATGACAGCGCGCCCGAGGCTGTCGGACTCCATCGGGTAGCCCTCTCGGTGGCCCTCGCGCACAAGGTAATAGATCAGGCCGGCGAAAAAGATCCAGAACGCGTACAGCAGGATCTGAGCCAGATCGACATAGCCGGTGATAACTCCGACGGTTTGCATGGTGCCTTCTCCTTGGTGGCGCTGAGTTTGGAACTCAGCCGGGCAGGTCGGCCATTCCGAGCCTGTGTTGGGAACTTGGGGACGAGGAAATCGTCGCGCTGCGGCCGACCAGCGGACCGATGGCGACCAACGTGACGAACAACAGCAAGAGCTCGAGGTGGTAGACGACGCTGTAGCCGGTGGCCGGGCTGTTCAAGCTGGTGCCCAGGGCACCCTGGTTGGCCAACAGCGAAACACCGTCGCGCAGCGCGCCGCCGAAGAACATGGCCAGGCCCGCGGCCACCGACTGCACGGCGCCCCAGGCGCCCAGGGCCAGGCCGACATAGCCGCCGCCTTCGAGCTTCATGGCGGCGTACAGCGTGCCGACCGCGAACAAGCCGCCGCCCAGGCCGATGCCCAATGCGCCGACGCGGAACAACTCGCCCGAGCCCATCGGCGCAGCGAAGATCACTGCAGAGAAAGAAGGCAAGCCGACCAGCACCCCGTAAGCCGCCAGGCGCAGCGGATCCACACCGCGCGCCAGCTTCCGCCCCGCCACCAAGAAGCCGATCAACGCCCCGCCGGCCAGCATCGCGGTGAGCGCGCTGGTGGCACCCACGCTCAGCCCCAGGATTTCGCCGCCATAGGGTTCGAGGATGATGTCCTGCATGTTGAAGGCCAGCGTGCCCAGGCCGCAGGCCCACAGGAAACGTCGTGTCTGGCCCTTGTTGATGAACTGTCGCCAGACCTGCCGGAACGGCGGCGGGCGCACGGTCCTCATCGCCTCGGCGCGTTGCGAGTTGCGGGCCTCTTGTTTCCACAGTGCGTAGCAGTTCAGTGCCAGCACCACCAGCGCCGTGCCCTGGATCACCTGCACCAGGCGTTGCGGGCTGAAGTCGGCCAGCAGGACGCTGTAGACGATGCTGCCGCCGACCGCGCCGGCCAGCAGCATGATGTACATGAGCGCCACCACACGCGGCCGGGTTTCGTCACTGGCCTGGTCGGTGGCCAGGGCCAGACCCGCGGTCTGCGACGTCTGCAGCCCGGCGCCGACGGCCAGGAAAGCCAGTGCAGCGGCGGCCTGGCCGAACCACCAGGGCACCGGTACCGCGCCCTGGCCGGACAGGACCAGCAGCGCGAAAGGCATGACGGCCAGGCCGAAGAACTGGATCAGCGTGCCGCCCCACATGAAGGGCACGCGGCGCCAGCCGAAGGCCGAGCGGTGGGTGTCCGACTGGTAGCCCGTGACGGCGCGGAACGGCGCCACCAGCAGCGGCAAGGCCAGCATCAGCGCCACCAGCCAGGCGGCCACGCCCAGCTCGACGATCATCACCCGGTTCAGCGTGCCCACCAGCAGCGCCGTGGTCATGCCCATCGTGACCTTGAACAGCGACAGGCGCAGCAGCCGCGGCAAAGGCAGCCCGGGGCTGGCGACATCGGCAAAGGGCATCCATTGCGCCGGCAGCCGGCGCGCGACGCGGGTGAAGATCGGAGCCTTCATGCGCAACTCCACTCCATGGCTTGCGATTTGTAGAAGCCGCTGGACACGCGCTCGGTGCGGCCGGCCTGCCAGCGCGCCAGGACGGCGTCTTGTGCGCGCATCTCCTCCAGCGTGTCGGCGGCCATGGGGTTGAGCCAGGGCGCGCGGTCGCCGCGCGGAAACAGCCGGCCCACCGAGATCATGGCCGCCAGCAGCGGCGTGCGCGGTGCAAAGGTGAAGACGATGGAGCCCGAGGTGCGCTGGGCCAGCCGCGACAGCGCCGCCACCGCGTCGCTGGTGCCGTAATGGATGATGGAATCCATCGCCACGACGTGGTCGAAATGGCCGAGCAGCGGGTCGAGCATGTCGCCGCTGCGGAAGTCGATGCTGCCGTGGCCCAGGGCCTCGGGCATGCGCTGGCGGGCCAGGTTCACCAGCGTGGGCGACAGGTCGATCGCGACCACGTCGGCGCCGCGCCGCGCGGCTTCGACAGCGAAGGCGCCCGTGCCGCAGCCGGCGTCCAGGATGCGCCGGCCCAGCAGGTCGGCCGGCAGCCACGACAACAAGGTGGCGCGCATGCGGTCGCGGCCTGCACGCACGCTGGCACGGATGCGGCCGACCGGCGCGTCAGACGTCAGCCGTTCCCAGGCGGCCACGGCCGTGCGATCGAAATAGTGCTCGATCTGGCCGCGGCGGTGGGCGTAGGTGGGGGTGTCCATGGATTGACGGCTGGGGCGTAGGAAGCGGGTGCGGGAGGGCTCAGTCAAAACCCAGCAGGTCGAAGATGTCGCGGTCCTTCATGGGGTCGCAGATCAGCGGGTCGACGCCGGCCCACAGCTTGGCGGCCAGGCGCATGTATTCCTCTTGCACAGCGCGCAGTTCGGGCGAATCTTCCATCTCGAACAGCGTCGACTTTTTCAGCCGGCTGCGGCGGATCACGTCCAGCGACGGGAAGCGCGCCATGGTCTGCAGGCCCACGCGATCGTTGTACTTGTCGATCTGGTCGGTTTCGTCGGCGCGGTTGGCAATCACCCCGCCCAGCCGCACGTTGTAGTTCTTGGCCTTGGCGCCGATGGCCTGCACGATGCGGTTCATCGCGAAGATGGAATCGAAGTCGTTGGCGGTGACGATGAGCGCGCGATCGGCGTGCTGCAAGGGTGCTGCGAAGCCGCCGCACACCACGTCGCCCAGCACGTCGAAGATGACGACGTCGGTCTCTTCCAGCAGGTGGTGTTCCTTCAGCAGCTTCACCGTCTGCCCGACGACGTAACCACCGCAGCCGGTGCCCGCGGGCGGGCCGCCGGCCTCGACGCACATCACGCCGTTGTAGCCGGGGTAGACAAAGTCCTCGACCCGCAGTTCCTCGGAGTGGAAGTCGACCGTCTCGAGCACGTCGATGACGGTGGGCATCATCTTCTTGGTCAGCGTGAAGGTACTGTCGTGCTTGGGGTCGCAGCCGATCTGCAGCACGCGCTTGCCAAGCTTGCTGAAGGCCACGCTCAAATTGCTGCTGGTGGTGCTCTTGCCGATGCCGCCCTTGCCGTAGATCGCGAAGACCTTGGCCGTGCCGATCTTCAGGCTGGGGTCGAGCTGCACCTGCACGCTGCCCTCGCCGTCGGGTCGGCGGGGCGCCGGGCCGCGGCCGATGGCCGAGGGAGAAATGATGGTGGACGTGCTCATACTGCCATTCCTTCAACCACCCCTTCGAGGCGGTCTTCAAGTTCTTCGCCGGCCCGGCGCAGGGCTTCGAGCGTGGCAGCGTCGGGCTGCCAATAGTTGCGCTCTGAAGCTTCGATCAATCGATTGGCCACCCGCGCCGAGGCGGTGGGATTCAGCCTGGCCAGACGCTCGCGCATCGCCGGGTCGAGCATGAAGGTTTCGGTCAGCTGCTTGTAGACCCAGGGCTGGACCTGGCCCGTGGTGGCCGACCAGCCCATGGTGTTGGTCACGTGCACCTCGATCTGGCGCACGCCTTCATAGCCGTGCTCCAGCATGCCTTCGAACCACTTGGGGTTGAGCATGCGGGTGCGGGTTTCGAGCGCCACTTGCTCGGTCAGCGAACGCACGGCGCCGTCGCCCATGGTCTGGTCGCCGATGTACACCGGCGGCGCGCCGCCGCCTTTGCCCGACTTGGCCACCTTCACCGCCTGCGTGATGCCGCCCAGCGTGTCGAAGTAGTTGTCCACCGTGGTCACGCCCAGCTCGACCGAGTCGAGGTTCTGGTAGGTGAGTTGCACATCGGCCAGCACGCTCTGCAGCAGCGCGGTCTGCTGCACCGCGCGGCCGCTGCGGCCGTACGCAAAGCCCTTGCGGCGGGTATACGTGTTGGCGATCTCGCCCTCGTCGGTCCACTTGCTGCTTTCGACCAGGTTATTGACGTTGGAGCCATACGCGCCTTCGTCGTTGCCGTAGACGCGCAGCGCGGCGATCTCCAGCGTGCAGCCGTGCTCCATCTGGTAGGCCAGGGCGTGCTTGCGAATCCAGTTCATCTCCAGCGGCTCGTCCTCGGCCGACGCGGCCAGGAAGGCCGCCTCGGCCAGCAGCTTGATCTGCAGCGGCATGAGGTCGCGGAAGATGCCCGACAGGGTGATTACTACGTCCACCCGTGGCCGGCCCAGCTGCGCCAGCGGGACGAGCTGTGCGCCGGCGATGCGGCCATAGCTGTCGAAGCGCGGCAGCGCGCCCATCAGCGCCAGCGCCTGGGCGATGGGGGCGCCTTCGCTCTTCAGGTTGTCGCTGCCCCACAGCACCATGGCAATGGACTCGGGCAGCGGGTGGCCGTCGGCCATGTGACGGTCCAGCAGGCGTTGCGCCTGCTGCGCACCGTCCTGCACCGCGAAGGCGCTGGGGATGCGAAAGGGATCGAAGCCGTGGATGTTGCGGCCGGTGGGCAGCACGGCCGGCGTGCGCAGGATGTCGCCACCCGGCGCGGGGCGGATGAAGCGGCCGTCGAGCGCGTTCAACAAGGCCTGCACCTCGGTGTCCACGGACAGCTTGGCGTTGGTGTCGGCCAGGTCATGCACCAGGGCCAGCGTGGTCTCGTCGCGCGGCAGGCCGGCGAGCTTGAGCACGCGCTCTGCCGACTGGCCATCGACCAGCGCCTGCACCGCGGCGCGGTCCAGCGTGCGGCCGTGCGTGGCGTCTGCGATGGCCATCAGCATGTCCACGCGCTCAGGCGCGCTGGGCGCGCGCCCGGTGACGTGCAGGCCGTGCGGGATGAGCGTGTACTCGAGTTCCAGCACCTGTTCGGCGAGTTGCATGACACGCGCGTCGGCGTCGCCCGAGGGCAGCGCGTCCCACAGCGGCCCGGCTGGGGCCAGATCGAGTTCGGCGGCCTGCGATTGCAGCAACACGGCCAGGTCGGCGCGGTCATGCGCCTGTGGCTCCATCGCGCGCCAACGGTCGATGGACGACTTGAGCTCGTTCAAGCCCTTGTACAGGCCGGCCTGCGCCACCGGCGGCGTCAGGTAGCTGATGAGCGTGGCGCCCGAGCGGCGCTTGGCGATGGCGCCTTCCGACGGGTTGTTCGACGCGTACAGGTAGATGTTGGGCAGGTCGCCGATCAACCGGTCGGGCCAGCAGTTGCCACTCAGGCCGCTTTGCTTGCCGGGCATGAATTCGAGCGCGCCGTGGGTGCCGAAGTGCAGCACGGCGTGGGCCTTGAAGTCTTCGCGCAGGTAGCGGTAGAAGGCCGAGAAGGCGTGCGTGGGGGCCAGGCCCTTGGAGAACAGCAGGCGCATCGGATCGCCTTCATAGCCGAAGGACGGCTGCACGGCGACGAGCACGTTGCCGAACTGGCGCCCCAGCACGAACAGGCCGTTGCCGTTGCTGAGCTGGCGGCCCGGCGCGGCGCCCCACTGGGCTTCGATCTCGGCCAGGAAGCGCTCACGGCGCACGTGGTCGTCGGTGGGAATGACGGTGTGCACATTGGCGTCGGCACCGTACATCGCGGCGTTGCCGTGCAGCACGGCGTCGCGCAACTCGTCGACGCCGGCCGGCATGTCCACCGTGTAGCCCTGCGCCTGCATGGCCGTCAGGGTGTGGAACATCGACTCGAAGACCGACAGGTAGGCCGCGCTGCCCACGTTGCCGGCATTCGGCGGAAAGTTGAAGATGACGACCGCCACCTTCCGAACCGCGCGCTGGCTGCGCTTGAGCGTCACCAGCTTGTCGACGCGGGCGGCCAGCATCAGCGCCCGCTCGGGGCAGGAGCGCATGTCCTGCGCGTTGTCGTCGGCCGTGAAGGTGCAGGCGTGCTGGCAACCGGTGCAAGTGACGCCCGCCGCGCCCGGGCGGCCACCGAAGACCATCGGGCCGGTGGAGCCGTCGAGCTCTGGGATGGCGACCATGATGGTGCTTTCCACCGGCAGCAGGCCGCGGTCGTTGTGGCCCCAAGTGTCCAGCGTCTGGAACTCCACCGGGTGCGCGGCGACATAAGGCACGTCCAGTTGCGCGAGGATGTCTTGCGCAGCCTGCGCGTCGTTGTAGGCCGGGCCGCCGACGAGCGAGAAGCCGGTCAACGAGACCACCGCATCGACCACGGTCTGGCGGTCCTGAATGAAGTACTGTTCGATCGCCGGTCGGCAGTCCAGGCCCGAGGCAAAGGCCGGCACCACGCGCAGGCCGCGTGACTCGAGCGCCGCGATCACGCCGTCGTAGTGCCCGGCGTTGTGCGACAACAGGTACGAGCGCATGACCAGGATGCCCACCGTGCCCTTGACCGGACCGCGCTGCGGGCCGGGGATGGCGAGCGCGTCGGTCGACAGCCGGCCCGGCATGCGCGGGTGGTAGACGCCGACCTCGGGGTACTCGACCGGCGGCTGCACCGCCACCAGTCCGCGCAGGCCGCGGCGCGGGCCGGCGGCGCCGCGGTCGATGACGTGGCGCACGAGATTCAGCACGTTCTCGTCGGAGCCGCCCAGCCAGTACTGCAGGGTGATGAAATAGGCGCGCACGTCCTGCGCGGTGCCGGGGATGAAGCGCAGCATCTGCGGCAGGCGGCGCAGCATCTTCATCTGCGCGGCGCCGCCGGTGGCCTTCTTGTCCTTGGTGCCGCGCAGCTTCTTCAGCA
>ENA-OFCE01000480-OFCE01000480.1-metagenomes-genome-assembly--contig:-NODE-480-length-25774-cov-3.141452_pt1 | contig 25774 bp, 26 predicted proteins | sample MGYA00153388_OFCE01 | MGnify analysis MGYA00153388
GCCTTATATTTCTTATCGCCATTTAGTTTATAAATGTCTCTTTCTATGTCAAGGTCTTGGTATGGTTTATATTCTGGTTTGTCTGTAAATCCGATAAATAAAGCTAAAACTTCAAAATCGGTTAAGGTTGTATCATTTGCATTGAAACGCTTTAAAAGTTTGTCGTATGACAGGCTATCTTTTGGGTCTTTTGATTTTGCAAGCACTTTTTTAAAGTCGTCTTTGTAATTAAAAGTTTTCTGACCAAAAGCGATTTGCCCTGTTGCAATTAATAGAAGAAGTCCGATTATTTTGATTATTCTTGTCATTGTTTCCTGTCGTTTTATAATGGCTTATAACTCGTTTATAGCAGCATCTGTCCAAAAAATTTCAAAGCCATTTTTCATATAGCTTCCGAGCGTTTAAGTGTGAATTTAGTTTTCCCGAATCCGCATCTTGCAAACCTTCCTCAATAGATTCCTTTTCGTTATCTGCAAGTAAATACCACCAATCTTTATTTTCACGCTTTCTTAAATCCATTATTTTTTCAATATGGTAGAATCTTCCAGTGCTGAAAGCCATCGGATTAATTCCAATTTTATGTTTTGTATCAGTTCAATATTCATTATCTAAATATTTAGTATTTAAAAGTACAAATATATTTTTAAGACTGCTAAAAGGGCAATGATTTAACTACCAACTTCCGCCGGCACCGCCACCACCGCTAGATCCGCCGCCAAAACCGCCGAAGCCACCACCGCCTCCGCCACCGAAACCTCCTCCTCCAAATCCACCGCCACCTCTAGAACCACTACTTGCCAAACCTGCCAATAGCGACCACCAAAGCATATTTGCACCACCTTTGCCCCCAATAACATTTCGGCCGCCACCGCCACCACCTTTAGAAATGAATACAATCAATATTATGATGATTAGGATTAGCAAACCTGCAGGTATGCCTTTACTGTTCTTGTTTTTAGGCTTAACGGCTTTATATTCGCCCTTGGTGAAACTGATAATCGCATCTGTACCTTCGTTGATGCCCGCATAATAATTTCCGCTTTTAAAATTGGGCTTAATTTCATTCTCAATAATTCTTTTGGCGATGTTATCAGGTAAAGAACCTTCCATTCCGTAGCCAGTGGTAATCCATACCTTACGGTCGTTTTTGGCAATCACCATTAAAATGCCCGTATTTTTTTCTTTGCCACCAATGCCCCAATTTCTGAAAAGGTTTACAGAATAATCGGCAATTTCATATCCTTCCAAAGATGCAATAAAGGCTACCGCAATTTGTATGGAAGTAGTATCATTAAAAGCAACCAGTTTGTTTTCTAAACTTGCAATTTCTTGCGGGCTAAGTGTTTGGGTATAATCGTTAACTAATGTTTTGGGTTTTGCCGGAAAATTTTGTGCAAATCCAACATTGTAAACAAGCAGAATCGATAATATTAAAAGAATTTTTTTCATTTGAGTGACGTTGCGATTAAGGAAGGAAAACAATATCGTCCGAGAGTTCATTGTTATCACCTGTTTGGTAGGGGAAATATTTTTTAAGTTGTTTGCCAGCTTCAATTACGCCAACACTAATTCCTTCGGCCAAATCGCCATTTTTGAAATGGCTGGCCATTAAATCTTTGGTAGTTTCCCAAAAATCTACGGGCACAACGGCGTTAATACCATTATCGCCAATGATGGCAAATTTATGATCTTCTGTGGCAACGTAAATCAAAACTCCATTGTTGAGCTTTGTTTTATGCATATCCAAATCGTTAAAACAGGCTACCGCTCGGTCTAAAACATCAATTTTACAAGTTTTCTCTAAACAAACCCTCACTTCTCCTGATGTAGAATTTTCGGCCCATTCTATAGATTGTTTTATTTTTTCTTGCGCTGCATCGCTTAAAGCTGCCATAATTACAATGTTTTTATTTAGGAGATTATCAATCGTACTTACAAAATGGCTTATGGAATTTATTTAATAATTTGGGCGTTTAAACACGCTGTCCGCTATATCTTTCCCCCTTGCCCCCAAAGGGGGATTATGCGCTTTCCCCCCTCGGGGGTTAGGGGGACTTCCATCGCTAACGCAAACCTGTATATTCCATTAGTCAAATTCAAATTATAACAAACCTATAAGGTTTTTAAAACCTTATAGGTTTAAGGAAAGTCTTACGATTTAAAATTTAACAGTAGGCGCTTTATCTGCACCAGCTTGAGCGGCAAAACTACCTTTTACCGTGAAGCCAAACATACCAGCAAAAATGTTGTTCGGGAAAGTTCTAATGTTTCCGTTATAATCTTGCACAGCCATGTTAAAGTCTCTACGGGCAACGGTAATTCGGTTTTCTGTACCTTCCAACTGTGATTGCAGTTCCAAAAAGTTCTGGTTAGCTTTCAATTCTGGATAACGTTCTGAAACCACCATCAATCGGCCTAAAGCCTGGCTTAACTGACCTTGCGCAGCTTGAAATTTTTGTAAATCTTCTGGACTGGTTTTGCTTGGGTCCACAGTTACTGATGTAGCTTTCGCACGAGCTTCTATAACCGCAGTTAGGGTTTCTTTCTCAAAATTTGCAGCGCCTTTAACACTGGCCACTAAGTTTGGAATCAAGTCTGAACGACGTTGATATTGATTTTCTACCTCTCCCCATTGTGCCTTCACTTTTTCGTCTAATTTAACCGAGCTGTTGTACCCACAAGAGCTTAAAGATGCAGTAACGATTGCTGCAATCGCAAAATTGATCAGTTTCTTCATGATGATAAGTTTTTAGTTTTTTGTTATAACGATTGCTTTTCAAATTTCATACCTTTGTATGCATTCGGGATAAAAACCTGACAAATTAGCAATGATTATAGAACGTGAAGTTATCATCTTTCCCGATGATATAAATGATTCGGATAAAATAATTTCCGAAATACTTTTGCAAACCAAAGTAACCCCCAATGAATTTTCGTACCATAAAATACTAAAACGGTCTATTGATGCACGTGGAAGACATATCGTTTATCGCTTAAAAGTTGCAGTATATTTGAATGAGAGGCCCATTTTTGACATACAATCTATCCCTTATAAAAATGTAAAAGATGGTAAAAGGGTAGTGGTAATCGGCGCAGGGCCAGCTGGCTTATTCGCTGCATTGCGCTTGATAGAATTGGGTTTAAAGCCGATAATTATTGAACGTGGCAAAAATGTGAAAGAACGCCGAAGGGATTTGGCCATCATCAATAAAATGGGCTTGGTTAATCCGGAATCTAATTATTGTTTTGGCGAGGGCGGCGCAGGTACCTACTCGGACGGAAAATTATACACCCGATCCAACAAACGCGGCGATGTAAACAAAATGTTGCAAATTTTGGTGAATCACGGTGCTACAGAAGATATTTTGATAGATGCTCGACCGCACATCGGTACCAACAAATTGCCGCAAATAATCGTGTCAATCCGCGAAAGCATACTCAATTATGGTGGGGAAATTCATTTTGATACCAAGCTTATCGACATCAACATCGTGGGCAACACTTTTAAAAGTGCGGTAACAAATAATGGAGTGATAAAAGGCGATGCTTTAATTTTGGCTACCGGGCATTCGGCAAAAGATATTTATTATTTATTGCGCCAAAAAGGCATTTTACTGGAGGCCAAACCTTTTGCATTTGGTGTAAGGATAGAGCATCCGCAATATATAATTGATCAATTGCAATACCATTGCGAAGTACGACACCCCAACTTGCCTCCATCAAATTATAGTTTGGTAGAACAGGTAAATGGGCGAGGGGTGTTTTCTTTTTGTATGTGCCCCGGTGGAATAATTGCGCCTTGTGCAACCAGCGAAAACGAAATTGTGGTGAATGGATGGAGCCCTTCCAAACGCAATAATCCTTACGCAAACTCGGGAACGGTGGTACAAGTAAATTTGGCTGACGTTTCTGGTGATGATAAAGACCCTTTTAAACTCCTTAATTTTCAAACTCAAATTGAGCAACAGGCATTTACCGCTGGGGGCGGAAATTTAAAAGCGCCTGCCCAAAGAATGGTAGATTTTGTAAACCATCAGACATCTGCAAACTTGCCTCAAAATTCTTACCTACCGGGTTTAACTAGCACTAACTTGCATGATGTTTTGCCCGCCTTCATATCGCAAAGTTTAAAAGCAGCATTGCCTTTGTTCGGCAAAAAAATGTCGGGGCGTTTTGGCAACGATGGATATTATACCAATGAAGCAGTTTTGGTGGGTGTAGAATCTCGCACTTCTTCACCCGTTCGTATTCCGCGAGATAAGGTCACGCTGCAACATCCACAAATTAAAGGGCTTTTTCCTTGTGCCGAAGGTGCGGGTTATGCTGGCGGAATAATTTCTGCGGCCATTGATGGTGAGGCTTGTGCCGATGCGGTGTTTAAGATGGTTTATTAGTCGATGGTCATAAGTCGAAAACCGTAAGCCAAAAGTCGACAGTTCAAAGTTGTATGTAAGGGTCGCAAATTGATAATCGAAAGTTGAAATAGAAAATAAAGGTAGCCTGATATTTGATAAACTTTTATAAAAAGTAATTATTATGAAAAAGAAAACACTGATTCTTGGTGCCAGTACCAATCCATCCAGATATGCATATTTGGCAGCGAATAAGTTGGTTAAATTTGGGCAATCAATTATTAATGTGGGCATAAAAACTGGCGAAGTGGCAGGTGTATCCATAGAGAAACCATCGGTAATTCATACAGATATTGATACCATTACTTTATACTTGGGCAAAGCACACCAATTAGACCTGTACGATTATATTATCCAAACCAAACCTAAACGCATTATTTTTAATCCCGGGACGGAGAATGCCGAGCTAGAAAATTTAGCGCATAATAACGGAATTGAAACCACAACAGCTTGTACATTGGTCATGCTATCTACCAACCAATATTAATTTACTCTTGATGTGAAAGCTATTAAATCAAATTTTGGTTTTGATTTTACAAGAAATTTTCGGATAAGATTTAAAAAAGTTCGCGTTCCAGAAATTCATTTCAAATCGCTATAAAAAAACATCTAACAAAGCAATAGTATTTCGCTTTTAAACATCGGCTAATTTTATTAACATTTTATAATAGGTCTGATTGTCAGCACCTAAAATACAGACTAACATCTTATTAACATTCGATGTTGAAATATACCCAATAAATGCGCCTCTCTATAACTTCATTTTTATTTATGAACTAACTATTAAAATCATGTTAAAAAATTAAGTTAGAGGGCTGAAAAATTTACATATTTTTGTGCTATGAATATGGATTCTGAATCAATAAAATCGCCGCTTGCAAAAGATAAGAGAAACAGATTAAGTGCGGCGGTATCTGGCCTGGGCAAATTACAGCCACAGGCACGCGATTTGGAAGAAGCAGTTTTGGGGGCTTTAATGCTAGAGAAAGATGCGCTTTCTGCCGTGGTAGAAATTTTGAAACCCGAAGTTTTTTACGTGGATGCACATCAAAAAATATTTCAGGCCATAATCACTTTATTTTCTGATACATCGCCTGTAGATATCTTAACTGTTACGGCGCAATTGCGTAAGCAAGGCGATTTGGAAATGGTGGGCGGTGCCTATTACATTACCGAACTAACAAATAGGGTAGCTTCTGCTGCCAATATAGAATACCACGCCCGCATAATTTCCCAAAAATTTATTCAGCGGGAATTGATCAGGATTTCAACGGACGTAATCAACCAATCTTACGAAGATACCAGCGATGTTTTTGAGTTATTGGACTATGCCGAGCAAAATCTTTTTCAAATAGCGCAAAATAACTTGAGGAGAGATTCTCGTAAAATGGATGATTTACTGAAAGAATCCATCAAACAATTAGAGCTACTGAGAAGTAAGGAAGGTGCTTTAACGGGCGTTCCATCTGGTTTTACGGCTTTAGACAGAATGACCAATGGTTGGCAAAAATCCGATTTGGTAATTATAGCTGCTCGTCCGGCGATGGGTAAAACAGCGTTTGTATTGAGTTGTGCCCGCAATGCCGCTGTGCAATTTAACAAACCAGTGGTAGTTTTTTCTTTGGAGATGTCATCTGTGCAGTTGACCAACCGTTTGATATCCGGGGAAACCGAAATTGAACAGGAGAAAATTAGAAAAGGTAATTTATTGGATTGGGAATGGCAACAACTCACATCTAAAATTGGAGCGTTAAACGAAGCGCCCTTGATTATTGATGATACACCTGCGTTAAACGTTTTTGAGTTTAGGGCAAAATGCCGAAGATTAAAAGCTCAGTACGATATACAAATGATTATTATCGATTATTTGCAGTTGATGCAAGGCCGTGCCGATGGTAAAAATGGTAACCGCGAGCAGGAAATAAGCAGTATTTCTAGAGCATTGAAACAAGTGGCCAAAGAATTGGAAGTACCGGTAATTGCACTATCCCAATTGAGCAGGGCAGTAGAAAACCGTCCGGGTGGTTCTAAAAGACCAATGCTTTCGGATTTGCGTGAGTCAGGTGCGATTGAGCAAGATGCAGATATGGTATTGTTTCTTTACCGACCAGAATATTACGGTTTAGATCAAGATGAGCAGGGAAATTCTACCGCAGGTATTGGCGAGGTTATCATTGCCAAACATCGTAATGGGGAAACTGGAACTGTACCCTTAAGGTTTATTGGCAAGTATGTGAAATTTACAGATTTAGAACCTTCTTATGGCAATGGAGCAGGGAAATCTCCAGACCCGTTTAGTAATATATCACCTTCTACACAGTTCGAGAGTATAACCTTGAAACCAAATTGGGATGCTGCCGATGATGATGATTCTACTCCGTTTTAGGTGGGATTTAAGTAAATTTCGATAACGTATAAAAATTAAATGATTCGAGGGGAAACGCTACGGCAGGTGAATGCCTAATGACAACGTTGCCTTTAGTAAGTCTTTATTGACTTTGTCCGTTCGCGGGAAGAATATATATTTTTCCCGACATCATGTTTCAACATCTGTCTATAACCGAAACTATTCAAATTTGTAATGCTATGCTGAAAATGCTTTCCTTCTTTCTCTTACTTTCCCTTAGTATAATCTGTAAAACACAGGCACAAGTTCCTCCTTCAACAAAATTGAAGATTGGTTTTAAAACTGGCCTCAGCCTATCTTCTTTTACAAATGACGTTAGTGTCTTTGAAAAAGGCAATTACGCTAATTTTGAAAGATATTTTCGTATTGCCTCATTAGTAGGGGTGATTGCTAAGTATCCTGTAGTTCCGTCCTTTTCTTGGGGTGCAGAAGTGTTGTATACTGGAAGAGGCGCAGCATATCGGCAGGAGAACGGATCAGTTGTGATTATTACGAATCAGGGTGCAGAGAAAGCTTACAATTACTTTAAGTTCAATATTAACTATCTCGAACTTCCTCTTACAGCCAATTTTAATTTATCTGCAAATTCCAGCAACAAAACAAGTTTTTACATTTACGGCGGACTTGCTCCTGCCATTGCCCTTAATTCGAAGACCGCCTACCATTCTTATGACAACAAAGGCAGTTCGCCTATAGCAAACAATACAACCGAAAGTGGAGAATTAGAAGGGGTCAGAACTTTCAACATAAGCACGGTTGCTGGTTTTGAGGTTACAGGTAAAAAAGAGGGTAGCTTTTTTATTAATGGACGCATAAGCAATTCCTTGTTGCCCGTTTTTCAACAAACCACTTCTCCGGAAGGTTATAATATGAAAACGGGTATGTGGACAGCGACGCTTGGAATAGGCATTTATCTTCGCGTTTCATCGAAATAACATTTTCAGTAAATTATTACCACCCCGTTGGTCAGTAGTCTTTCGGGCGGGCAAGAGCGAAAGAGGCTACGGATTGGTCAATGAAAATGAGTTTCCAAATTCCAAATAATACAATTAATTAAGTTTCATTTTCTACCAAACCATACTAATACTTCAACCAGCCTGTATAAACCACAAAGCGAAATTTAAGTGTGGTTTATTTTTTATATTTACGGGCACATTAATCACACCCAATCTTTCGTTTATGAATATGCTCACCTTTGTTATTGTAGCGCTTGTATTAACCATCGTAACTATTTTTATGCTGAGTTACAAAAGGGAAAGTCAATGGCGTAAAAATAATGACGACATTTTTTCTTTTGTGATTTCGCTCATATCTACATCCACAGGTTTGTTTATTGCATTGTCGATAAATACGTACCTTGACGAGGTAAACCAAAAAAATAACTTGATTAAACTGTTAAATACCACCAATTTGGCCATCGAAAACTGCCAAATGAAAACCAAAGGGATGTATTTGAATACGTCGGAGTCTGGTATTAATTTAACAGAGACATTGAAGAAAACGCCTGCTGAATTACCAAAACTATACCCACAATTGGAAGACAATAGCTTGGTAAATAATTATTTTACACCAAACGCCTTCCAAGCGTATATTGTTTGTATAGATAACATGGAAACCTTTGTTAAAAACCTCAACAATACGGCGTATGATAACAATGGTACGAAAGTAGTAGTATTAAGCACTTACCTCAGATATTTAGAGCTCGCCAAAAGGATCAATAACCTCGAGATTGAAAGATTGAGCGATGAAATAACTGAAAAAGAAGAAACAGAATCGTTAAAAAAAATAGTTCAACAATTTACTACCTCGAAATAATATGAAATATATCATTGCATTTTTTTTGATTGCCTTTGGTTTAACGGCATGTAATACCTCAATAAAAACAGAAGAGAAAATAGATTTTACAAAATCTTACGAAAGTGCTGCATTAGCACTTACCGACGCCCAATTACTTTACGAGGATGCCCTTGCCGGCAAGGACAGTTTAACAATTGCTAATGCAAAAGCGCAATTAGAAATTGCCAAAACCACTTACTTACAAAGTAAAAATGAGTATACCGCTAACGGTGGTGTTGAGAACCCTGAGTACGAGCAGCTGTTGGCTAAAACTAACACGGCCTTAGGTAAAGCACCCAATGACACTACTATGGTAGCGGCAGCAGCCACAAAGCCAGAAAATAGTATAATTAAAGCACCTTTGGCATCAGCCTCAAAAATTTTGGACAGCGGGTCGGCGAAGGTTAACAGAAAAATTGAACGCGTTTCTAATGCGGTGACAGCAAGCGAACAAGCGGTTAAGCAAAGTGTAACAAAAGCGAATAAAAACTTGGAAAAGGCAGCCGATACCGCCAAAAAGCGTATTGAAGAATTGAAAAAACAAACAGGTACATTACGCAATTTCTTTAAAAACAAGCCCGATACTGTACAAAATTAAAGGTGAAATAGATTTTTACACGCTTGTTTTGGTCCTAGATTACTTTCTTTTCATATAAAAGATTTTTCCTCCTTCATTTGTAATCAAGAGGTCGTCATTGTTGACATAGGTGATGGCTTCGGCTTGACCAGCCCGAAGAAATTTTCTGCACGTTAGGGGCTGTGCTTCTGAAACATTGCTATTGAGTGAAAAGAAATATATCTTCCCATAACTTAATAAAACAAATGACTTTTTATTGGGTGAAAGTGCAGCTCCAGTAATTATTCCGTTAATATTTTTTTCTCCAACTTTTGTAGCTACGTATTTGCCGGGCTTGGCTGGGAGTTGATAAAAATGAACGTTTTGACCTTTGCGGTTTTTAGAGAAAAGATATAAACTATCGTTATGCCAGAAAAAGGCTTCGCAATCGAAATTTTGAAATTGAGGTGGGGGCGGAAATTGTTTTTGGTCCGGGTATTGAAAAAGAATAGAATCGATGTTTCCGGTCGGAGTGACTTTATAAATTTTAAGGTCTCGTCTTTGGTTGCTGTTATTCCCAAAATCACCTATGTAGAGGTTCCCCAAACTGTCTTTTGTAAGCTCCTCCCAATCTATATTTTTTGTATTTGAAATTGATTTTGTAGTCAGTAATGCACCTTTTTGGTTTATTTCGTAAAGCTCGGTTTTGCCTCCGCCGTCATTTAATGTATAGAAAGTGGTGTCTGTTGCTTTTATCAAACCCGAAGACTCGTTGACTTGTTGGGGCAATCTTGCAACCTTTTTAATGGTGTACTTTTGTTTACTATTAAACTCTGCTGTGCAAGGGCAGAAAAAGCTTTTTAACCCGACTAGTAGCGTAAAAATATGGTATTTGAGCATGGTGAGATAGAAACAAAAAACTGATTAGGTAAACATTAAGTTTTTTTTAAGTTTGAGAAATTTATAGCGATTAATGGAATAGCTGCAATCTAATTACCGGCCTGCCCAATCAATTCCTTTTCTTAACAAAGAAAGAGTTTTAGCTTCCTCGCTATCCGGTTCTGCTTGGTAATTGTAAACCCAGGAAGCCATCGGAGGCATGCTCATTAAAATGGATTCTACGCGTCCATCTGTTTCTAAACCAAATTTGGTACCCGAATCATAAACCAAATTAAACTCTGCATAACGGCTACGGCGTTGGTATTGCCATTGTTTGTCATCCAATGTAAAGTGTTGATTTCTGGTTTCCTGAACTAGATTTTCATAAACAGGTACAAAGGATCTTCCTATTGCTTTAGAAAATTCAAAAATTTGTTCCCAACTGATGTCGGTATTTTCGGGTGTTAATCTATCATAAAATATTCCACCAATACCTCTAGTTTCATTGCGGTGTTTAATGAAGAAATAATCATCGGCCCAAGCCTTAAACTTTTCATAAAACAGAGATTGGTATTTGTCGCAAACGTTTTTTAAGGTTTTATGAAATGCTGTGGCATCTTGCTCCTTCACAAAATGAGGCGTAACATCAATACCCCCGCCAAACCACCTTAGGTCTTCCTCGCCGTTGTTCATTTCAAAATAGCGGATATTCATGTGTATGATGGGCACCCATGGGTTATGTGGATGCAGCACAATTGAAATCCCCGTAGCGAAAAAATCCTCGTTTTCGGTTTTAAAGGATTTTTTGATGGCATCGGGCAATTTGCCGTAAACGGCAGAAAAGTTTACGCCTCCTTTTTCTATCAGGTTTCCGTTCAGCAAAACCCTGCTACCACCGCCACCACCGCCCTTGCGTTCCCAAACTTCTTCCTCAAAAATTCCGATACCATCCAGCTTTTCCAAGCCAAGGCATATTTCGTTTTGAATGGCTTTATACTGTCCGGCAATCGTATCCTTATCTAAAATCATGGCTCAATTATAAGATGTTGATATTTTCAAATGTATTGTTTTTAACCTTCTTCCAAAAAATCTAAATCTTTACCAAAAGTTTCCTCTAAATTAAAGGCAGCAATAAATGCGATGGATAAAGTGGCTAATCCCACAATTAATGCGGCATTTACAATACCCATCGGAGATTTCAACCATTGAAAACTTAAGGTTATCAAAATTACTGAACCTCGCACAAAGTTGGGGACGGTTGTGGTTACGGTTGCTCTTAAATTGGTGCCAAACTGCTCTGCGGCAACGGTTACAAAAATTACCCAAAAACCTGATGAGATTCCTAACAGCACACAAAGTAAAAGATATTTCTGTTCGTTTAATCCACTAGAAAAAAGAAACAGTAGCACGCTGGCCAAAGTGGCTGTTAAAAAAAGAAGTATTATTTTTTTTCTGGTTTTGAAAACTTGGCTCAATACTCCGGCTAAAATATCGCCCACCGAAATGCCTATATAAGTAAATATAATGCCTTTACCAGCACTTAAGGGTTCCGTTGAGCCCATAGCTTTACCAAATTCTGGTGCAAAAGTTATCAATATACCCACCACAAACCACACGGGCAAGGCAATTAAAATACAATTGATGTATTTTTTAAAAATTGTGAAGTTCTTGAATAACATCAAGAAATCACCTTTTTTAACGGCGGTTTTATTTTCTGTTTCTTGGTACATAGCAGATTCCAAAACGCCCAATCTCAACAATAGTAAGAGCAAGCCTAATCCTCCACCAATAAAATAAGAAGTTTGCCAAGAGAATTTATCTCCCACTAAACCAGCAGCAACGGCACCGAGTAAGCCAATGGCGGCAACTATCATTGTTCCGTAACCTCGCTTTTCTTTGCTCATACTTTCGGCCACCAAGGTAATTCCTGCGCCCAACTCGCCGGCTAAACCTACACCAGCAATAAATCTTATAATCATATAAGCGGGTACGGTAGTTACAAACCCGTTGGCAATATTGGCCAAAGAATACATGATAATGGAACCGAAAAGCACTTTTAATCTCCCTTTTTTATCTCCTAAAATTCCCCATAAAATACCACCAACCAGCATTCCCAACATTTGTGCATTTATTAGGTTTACTCCGACAGGTAACAAATCGCTGTCTGGTACTCCTATGCCTTTTAAGCTTTGTACCCGGATAACGGAAAACAAAACCAAATCATAGATATCAACAAAATATCCTAAAGATGCAACAGTAATCAGTACGAATAAATTTTGGTTGGATTTGTGTGTAAAAAACATTGTGCATAATTAAATATAAATCTGGAATTAAAAAATGTCACTTTTAATTAATTGAAAAAATGTTAAACAATAGCGTAAACTCTCGGTTTAAAGGTTATGGAAAATTTTCAATATTATAACCCCGTTAAGGTTCTCTTTGGAAACGAGGTTTTGGAAAAGATGTGTGCCGAACTTATCCCTTACGGTAAAAAGGCACTTCTGGTAATTGGCAAAAATTCTGTAAAACAAAGCGGACTATATGCCCGAATCGTTTCTTTAATGAACATTTGTGGCATTAGTCATTTTACTTACGAGGGCATAAAAGCAAATCCATTGTACCAAGATGCTGATGATGCCATAGCCTTGGCAAAAGAAAATAAGGTAGATATGATTATTGCCATAGGTGGCGGTTCCGTAATTGATACCGCAAAAGCCATTGCCATGGGATTTCATGTGGACCATTCCGTATGGGATTTTTATACTCAAAAAGCAGAAAGACCCACTAAGGCTCTTCCTTTGTTTACTATTTTAACATTGGCAGCTACGGGTTCTGAAATGAACTCGGGTTCTGTTTTGCAGGATGATGATTCGGGTATGAAATTAGGATATAGTGCTCCTTGCTTGTATCCAAAAGTATCATTTTTAGATCCGTCTTTAACTTTAACCGTTCCATTAAACCAAACGGCTTATGGTATTTCAGATTTGATTTCGCATGCATTGGAACAATTTTTTGGTAAGGGCGACTCTCCGCTAACTGATTTATATACCGCATCGGTTATTAAACTCGCCATACAAGATGGCGAAAAACTAATTCTTGATCCTCATAATCTTGATTTAAGGGCAAATATTATGTGGCTTGCCACCAATGCCTTAAACGGAACGTTGAAAGCAGGCAAAAATGCTGGCGATTGGGGCGTTCATTCTATTGAACATACATTGAGCGTATTATTTGATATTGCCCACGGTGCAGGTTTATCGACAGTTTATCCAGCTTGGCTGAAACATCAACAACCTGCCATAAATCGCAAACTGGGTTTTTTGGCGAAGGAGGTTTTCGGTTTGGATATAGCCGATGAACAACAAGCTGCCGATGTTTTCCTTCAAAAATTGGAAGAGTTTTATAATACCATAAATACACCTACGAGATTAAGCCAATCTGATATTTCAAGGTCGGAGAGATCCAAGATTTTGGAAAACTTTAAACTAAATAAAGTTAATGGCTTGGTCTATAAATTATCGGATACCGACTGCGAGCAGATTTTGGACAGGATGTGGTAGACTTATTTTGAGTTTTAGGCTTAAGGCTTTGGGAAGCGGGCTGCTTTTCGCTCGTTGCCCGAAGCCCGAAGCCAGTAGGCTTTGCATCATTAAAATATATCGCCTATTTTAGCACAAATTATGAACAATAACGATATTTTAAAAAAACTGCGTGTAGCATTGCACCTCCGAAACGACGAAATCATAGATATACTTGCTTTGGTAGATTTTCGGATGACGGCTACCGAATTGGGTGCCCTTTTTCGGGCGGATGATCATCCAAATTTTAAACCTTGCGGCGATCAAATTCTTCGAAATTTCCTGAATGGTTTAATTATCCATAAAAGAGGAGTAAAGCCTGAAGTTGAAAAATCTACCCAGAAATAAGTTTTATAATCATCGGCGCAAGCCAAACCAAAAATAACACATGAGTTTAGAAAATTTTAACCTGCAAAGTTTGAGGATGGATTATAAAGCCGCTTCCTTGTCGGAAAGCGATATTTTTGAGAATCCTTTTATGCAGTTCGACAAATGGTTTAGCGATGCGTTGAATGCTAAAGTGCTTGAACCAAATGCAATGTGTTTGGCTACGGCTACAGAGACTGGATTGCCAACCGCACGCATCGTTTTATTGAAAGAGTTTGATGAAAAGGGCTTTGTGTTTTATACCAATTACGATAGCGAAAAAGGGAAAACTTTATTGCAAAACCCAGTTGCCGCCTTGGTGTTTTTTTGGGGCGATTTAGAGCGACAAATTAGGATAGAAGGCGTGGTAGAGAAGGTGAATGAAGCGGAATCTGACGCATATTTTAAGGTAAGACCCAAAGGAAGCCAGCTGGGTGCCATTATTTCACAACAAAGTACGGTAATCCCTGATAGAGGTTATTTGGAAGAAAAACTCGAAAAACTAGAGAAAAAATATGCAGATAAAGAAGTTGAAAGACCGAAAAATTGGGGCGGCTATCGGGTTATACCCAACAAAATAGAATTTTGGCAAGGCAGACGCAACCGTTTGCATGACCGTTTGGTTTATCTTCACCAAAAAGATGGACTGTGGAAAATAGTACGCCTGGCGCCTTAAATATTCCCCCATCCGGTGGATAAAACATCCGCCAAATGCATAGTTTTAATAGATATTTTATGATGATCGATATAAGCTTGCAATTGCAGCAGGCATGAAGCGTCGGTTGAAATGATGTATTCTGCATTTACATCCAAGGCATTGTTAACTTTTTGTTGTGCCATTGCAGTAGAAATACCATTAAATTTTACGGCAAAAGTACCACCAAAGCCGCAGCATACATCGTTGTCCTGCATTTCTACCAATTCCAATCCTAAAACCTTTGATAACAATTGTCTGGGTTCTGCTTTTATTTTGCATTCTCGTAAAGCACTGCAAGAATCGTGGTAAACCGCTCTTCCTTCTAATTCTGCTCCAAAATAATCCTTCTTTAAAACGTTCACTAAAAAATCGGAAAGCTCATAAATATGACTTTGTATGTTTTTGCATTTGTTGTGGATAATTGTATTGGTAAACAAATCGTTATACGAGTTTTTTACCATCCCGGTACATGATGCTGACGGTGATACAATGTAATTTTGTTCCGAGAAATCGTTCAGAAACTTGCTACCCGTTTTTTTTGCTTCGTCCCAAAAACCGGCATTGTAAGCTGGTTGCCCGCAACAAGTTTGTTCTGGATTATAAATGACGTCGCAACCTGCTTTCTTTAATATCTTTAAGGTGTTGGCCGCTGTAGCGGGATACAGTTGATCTATAAAACAGGGTATAAATAATTCTACTTTCATTGTGGGAGGTTGGGGGTGGAAAAAAATTTATCCTCAAGCCATTTAGATGGATTGTTAATAATATAATTTGAGATTCTTTGGTAAGCGATTTCATTACGAATGATATGATCGTAATAATTACGTTGCCACATTTTACCATTGAACGGTTGCCAAAATGAAGTTTTTACGCCGTTAATGTATTTAACGGTTGTGATTGATTTGAATGCGTCCATTATATCCCCGATGGTGGTGGTGGTAGGGGCGCACCCTTGTGGTCGCCCTTTTAAACCGAGGGCATAAATATTATTTGATTCGTTTGTTATTTGGGTACCTACATCGTTTGATATTTGGGTATCCAAATTGTTTGGTGTGTAGATGTCTGAATCGTTTTTTATTTGGGTATCTACGTTGTTTGTTTCGGGGGCACCCACGAGGGGTGCCCCTGCGGTGATTTCTATAATCCCATGAAAATGGTTTGGCATTACTATAAATTCATGTAAAATTATATTTGTGAATCTATTTGTTAACGCTAACCATTCAGTCTCTATCATTTTGCCTGCATCGTTTAAAATCATTTTGGCTTCTATCTTTTGGTCACCTATGTGTTGGCAATAATTTGACCAAACAGACACTTCATATTTTGACAACATATGGTTATAAAGTACAACCCTTGCTGCGAATAATCATAACCCTTTAATCGGATAGATTTACGGTGGTGGATATTTGGATTGTAAGACAACTTACAGATTTTTTAACGCCATCTTTTTTTCCTTCAAAACAGAAAAAAGTAAAATAATTCCAGTTATAAAAAACAATACCAAAAACAAGGTAGAGTTGCGCATATTGCCCGTAAGCTCTTCAATTATACCAAAGCTGAACAAGCCAGCTACAATGGCAACTTTTTCGGTAACATCATAAAAACTAAAGAACGATGCCGTGTCCGGAATGTCTTCGGCAAGGTATTTAGAAAATGTGGATCGGGATAAAGATTGTATGCCGCCCATAACCAAACCTACCAACGCTGCCAAGGCATAAAACTGATATTCGTTTTGTATGTAATATGCCGACAAACAAACGCCCACCCAAATCAATAAAACAAAAATCAAAACCTGTATGTTGCCGTAAATGGCCGAAAGTTTAGACATTAAAGTTGCGCCCAAAATGGCTACCAGTTGTATAATTAAAATGGTGGCAATTAGTTTGGAAGTGCCTAAATGCAGTATTTTTTCGCCGAAGTTTGCCGCTACCAACATTACGGTTTGTACGCCCATAGAATAAAAGAAAAATGCGGTCAGATATTTCTTTAACTCCCGCATTTGCTGAACCTGTTGCCAAACTTTTTTCAGTTCTTCAAAACCATTGCTAACCTTACTTTTTAAGATTTTGTTGTAATTGAAACTACCCTTTGGTAAAACCGAGAATGGGATAAAAGCAAAACCCAGCCACCAAATCCCTACCAAAAGAAAAGATAATCTTATAGGAAATGTTTTATCTACAAACCATTGAGGATTCAAAACAAAAACAAAACAAATGATTTGTAAGATTACGCTGCCCACATATCCGTAAGCAAAACCTTTGGCACTTACGCTATCTTGTTTATCTGGACTCGCAATTTCTGGCAAATAAGAATTACTGAAAACCACGCCTCCGCAATAACCTATGGCTGCCAAGCCAAAAAGTATTAAACCCAACTCCAAGGTATCTATCTTAAAAAAAAACAATCCACAGCATGATAATGCACCAAGCCACGTGAAAGCCATCATAAATACTTTTTTATTTCCTCTGTAATCTGCTGTGGCGGTTAACAACGGGGTAATTAGGGCTACAATTAAATAGGCAACCGCTAACGCATAATTGGACAGGGCAGTGTTTACAAACTGCATCCCAAAGAAAAACACTTTATCATTTGTTGCGTTACCTAATTGTGTGGTGGTAATTACTGTGTAATAGGCCGGAAAAATTGTTGAAGTAATCACCAAGCTATATGCAGAGTTCGCCCAATCGAACATGGCCCAGGCTCTAATGGTCTTTTTGTTATTTTTGATGGTCATATTGATTTTAAAATTAGGCAAAAAAGCCGAAGCAACAAGTTAAATTTTGAGCATAAAAAGAGAAATCAAGTGCCAACATTGTGGGCAATATACCTTGTGGTTGGGTAACAACCACGATAGGTGTTTGTATTGCAACGGTTTTTTGCAGAACGAAGAATTTATACAAAAACTCGAAAACGAAATTGTTACCCAAATAAAGGAAGAGAATGACATTTTTTTCATTAAAGCAAGCGATGGAAAATTTACCCGAATAAGTAAACGTTTTTTCAGAAAAGTCAGAAAAATTACGGTCATTGTCCAAGGTTTTTTCATAGTTTTCATGACACTTTTATTATGGATTTTGGGAATGTTGGCCACCTGAAATGAAAACACTCTTAAATCCCTGGTTTTTATTATTTTGCGCAGTTTGGTTGGTAATTTTTACGCTTACCAAATTCCATATTTTCCTACCCGATTTTATTCAGTTTTATGTGCTAGACATTATTGCCGTACCTGTTTTGGCAAATTTGGGTTTATGGTTTTGGAGGTTTATTTTGCAGGATAACACCAGATTACTAAATTTTTGGCAGCTGATTTTTATAGTGTTGAGTGTGAGTATTATTTTTGAGGTTGTGATGCCTACTATTAAACCTGACCGTTATTCAGCCGATGTTTTTGACGTGGCTTGTTATGTTTTTGGTGCGATGTTTTTTTGGTGGGTGATGAACCTTCGAAAAGCTTAACATTTTGGTAATATACTTTGAAAATTTATTTTGTGATATTGCAGAAGTATATGTTTCTTAGAGTATAGGAAAGCAGACATTTTTGAGACTGTAAAATATAATGGTGAGTGGCTAGGTATTCGTTTAATGGTCAACTTATAAATTTGTTCTTATGAAAAAATATTCGTGTCTCATAATAATCTTGTTGTTATCTTATTCTTCGTTTTCTCAAAATAACACTCATAAAAAAAATAATTATTTCAATTTATCAGAAATTGGTTTTTCTTATGGCAGTGGCAATAAAGAATACCAAATTAGCCCCAACCAATTTGTATCTAGCATAAATACGGCTACAGTATTTAGCATAAGAAATATCAACGGTTTTTATGTGAATCCACATATAGCATTTGGTATTGGTTTAGGATATGAAGGTATTTCTATTAAAGAAGGTAATACAACTATAATCGATAATAAAGGTTTAGAAAAGACCGTTATTACCCCTTTCAAATTTTACAATACTTTACCATTATTTGCAGACCTGAGATATTATTTTAGCAAATTACGTAATAGTTGGTTTTTATATGGTGATATAGGTTCGTCAATAGCAATTGCCAGTAATTTTAAAAAAGGGTTGTACTGGGGTACTGGTGTTGGTTACAAATTTTTAGTTACAGAATTTAATGCGTTGAATGTTAATCTAGGTTTTAATGAACAATACATAACAAATTCTGATACCAACATAGAAAGAATTCCAAGATTGGGTTTGCGAATAGGATTAATGTTTTAGTTTGTAAATATGCTACTTAAAAATATATTGATAACCATATTTGTATTAATCCTTTTTTCGGGCTCTTTATTTGCACAGAATGCAATCAAGCCAATAAAAACCAAACAAGAAAAGGGTTATTTTTCTATACTCGAAATGGGTTATTTTCTAGGTACAAGCTATTTAAGTGATCCTAATAACGACAGAAGTTCACCCTTAAACGTTCGCAGTTTAAGAACAGTGAACGGTATATTTCTTAATCCTAACCTTAGTTTAGGAATAGGTATAGGTGTTGATGGTAACGATACCAAAAGGTTTGGATTTTTTAATACTTTTTTGGTATATGCTGATGCTAGGTATTATCTTAAAAATAATGTTGATGGTTGGTTTTTATATTCTGATTTAGGTAGTGCAGTTAAAATAGACAATAGTTTTGAAAAAGGATTATTCCTAAATATGGGAGGGGGCTATAAATTCAATGTTGGCAAAGTGATACTCGTGCCTAGCTTGGGATATAACCAACAAAATTTCGGTATTTATAATACGGATTACAGAAATTCATCTTTAGCTCTTAAAATCGGTTTTATGTTCTAAAAGTAATTAAATGCCCATTTTAAGGATGGGCATTTAATTTTAAGTGTGGTTTCCTTGTTTATGAAAATCCTTACTATATTGTTAATTTTTTTAACACAAAGTCTGTTTACAAACGCCCAAAATTACGCTTACACCTATGCCAAAATACCGCTTGCAGAATATGTGAATATACTTTTGCGAAACGGCAATTCGAATAACAATAATGAAATTGGCGGTCCAGTAGATGGTATTTTTATTAATACAGGCTATGCATTTAAAATAAAGCCAGAATTTTATGTGGAAACGGGCGTAGATTATTTGCTGCTTAACAGGCGTGGTTCTAAATATTTTGATAATCCTAACCCAAAACTTTCAGAAAATATTCTGGATATCGAAAACAGTGTTTTAGCATTTCAGTTGAGACCTTTATGGCGAAAGAATATCAGTGCAGATGACAATGCTTTCTTTTTTGCAGCTTTAGGTTTAAATTACCAAAAACTTTTCAGCAACGCATCTTTTACAAATTATACCTTGAATGTTTATGAACAGCAAATAGAAAGCGTTGTACAAAGTAAAGCCAAAAGTAATTTTTATTGGGCTGCCCAACCTGAAATTGGTATTGAATTTAGGAATGAAAGGAACTTAGGGTTTAGATTTGGTGCATCATATAGTTACATAGATTGGAGCGGTGTAGAAAGTAAATTAAAGTTTCAAAATTATCCTTCTTTGGTTATTGCAGCAAATCGTACATCTAATTTATTTTTTTCTTTTGGATTTGTTTATTGATGATTTAGGAATTTACGCCCAATTTATATTCTTCGCCAACTTTGGTTATCACCTCTGCATCCAACAAAAATCTGATGGCAGCAATCTTATCTCCATCGGTACCGGGTTTTATGGAGGCGATTAAATGCTGCATATTTAAACCTCCAGAATTTAAGACTACAATTATCTGCTTTCGCAATTCTGACTGAACAAAATCTTTATCCTTCTTCTGGCGCAGGCAAACATCGCAAATGCCACATTTTTGGGCATCTTTCTCATCAAAATAAGTTAAAATTAAAACGTTGCGACAAACCTCTTGCTCGGCATAATTTAATATGGCTCCCATTTTTTGATGGTAAGTATTTTTTCGGTCTTCGTAATATTGCTTATTGATGATCAGATCTTCCGTTGTCCACCTCGGTTTAATATAATATAGCTGTGGCTGTATAGTTTGCTTGGCATAAGAAATGATTTCCAAGTTGTCCAATTCCCTCAAAAGTTTAATGGCATCATCTCTTAGTATTCCGTATCGTTTTGCTATATCGGCTTCTTTTATGGGCACAAACTGATCGAAAGCCCCGCCATAAGCCCTCAAAATACTTTTTATGAAACCATCATACTTTGGGTTTTCTACCTGAAAACGGTATAAATCTGGTCCATCCACTATGAATTGTAGGCGTGAGGGCATCAGGGCGTTTTCACTCAAGGCCACATATTCATCACGTTCCAAAAACTTGATGGCATTGATGGTTTTTAAAACATCCAACTTAAATTTGGTACAGAAATCGGCTAAGTTTAATTCGAAGGATAAACCTTCACCCGCTCCCAAAGCCAGTTGGAAGTAGTTGGCTAAATGATGGTAAGTTTGCTTAATTTCCGGGATTGATGGAAAGTTTACCAAATATTTGCGTTCGAAAACATAACGGTCACTTTTTTGGTAAAGCAAAACCGCATAAGCTTTTTTCTCATCTCTTCCGGCTCTTCCGGCTTCCTGATAATAGGCTTCTAAACTTTCTGGCAAGGTATAATGAACCACAAATCGCACATCTGGCTTGTCTATCCCCATTCCAAAAGCATTGGTGGCCACTATCACCTTAATGGTATTATTTTTCCAGAGGTCTTGTTTCTGAGACCGCAGTTGTGCCTCTAAACCGGCATGGTAAAAATCTGCCGATATGTTGTTTTGATTGAGGTATTTGGCTAGCTCAAAAGTTTCTTTTCGGGTACCTGCATATACTATCCCCGTTCCTTTTACATTTCTGCAAACGTCAATCAGTTTTTGTAGCTTATTGTCTTGATATAGTACGGAATAGCTGAGGTTATTACGTTCAAAGCTTTTCTTGAAAACGTTCTTCTCCTTAAAATCTAGTTTGGATAAAATATCTTCCTGAACAATTTTGGTGGCAGAAGCGGTCAAGGCTAATACGGGAACGTGAGTATGCGATTTTCTGAACTCGGCTATGCGTAAATAAGGCGGTCTAAAATCGTATCCCCATTGTGAAATACAGTGTGCTTCGTCTATAGCTAGCAAATTGATTTTCATATACTTTAAACGTTCTACAACTAGGTCAGTAAATAACCTTTCGGGCGATAGATATAAAAACTTTATCTGTCCATAAATGCAATTGTCCAAGCTGATGTCTATTTCCCGTTTGGTCATCCCAGAAGTAATGGAAATGGCTTCGATTCCTCTTTTCTTCAAATTTTCTACCTGATCTTTCATCAGGGCTATCAATGGAGATATCACGATACAAATGCCATCCCTAACCATTGCTGGGATTTGGAAGCACAAAGACTTTCCGCCTCCAGTGGGCAACAAGGCCAAGGTGTCTTTTCCTTCAAGAATAGATGCTATGATTTCCGACTGCAATGGTCTGAAATCATCAAATCCCCAATATTTTTTTAGAGCTTCTTGAGGGGTCATTTTTTTTTAGTAGTAAGTCAAATTAGTCGTAAGTTGAATTAGTCGTAAGTAGAAGGTCAAGATTTTTATTAGTCGTAAGTTGAATTAGACGTAAGTCAAAATGGTAATAAGCGGAAGGTTAAATTAGTCATTGGTATTTCAATCTGATTTTTTTAGACGTTTAATTAAAACCTCGAGCAAGTTTACACATTTTATGATTCTGAGTACCGTTTACATTTGTTAAATGCCGTGAAGCGGAAATACTATATGCTGAGGAGCAAGTCGTCAGGATTATCCTAATAAAATAATTTAAAATTTAATCGACCTTAGTTCTTGCTATTTCACTCATCATTCCCTTGAATATAAACCCGTGGAAAGGAAGTACGGCATACCAATACATCCTGCCCAAGACACCTAGAGGACGGAAGGTGGCGGTTTGGATGAGCATATTGTTTTCATCAATCTTAAACTCTAGCCACGCTTCGCCGGGTAACTTCATTTCGGCAAACAAAAGCAATCTCTTTCCCGCTTTGTCGGCCAGCAAAACACGCCAAAAATCTAATGCATCGCCCGGAAATATTTCTATACTGCTTCTTCTACCTCGGCGCATGCCAACACCACCACTTAATCTATCTACAAAACCTCTCAATTTCCAAAGCCAGTTGCCGTAATACCATCCTGTAAGACCGCCGATTGCCCATATTTTTTCAAGGGATTGTTCTGGATTTTCAACTTTTACGGAACGTGTATCTTTAAAGCAGCCATTAACCGGAACTTCAATGAATTGCGAAAGTCCCTTGCTAAACAATTCGCTGGTTTGTGCATCCTTCCAGCTAGATAATACTTGGTTTTGTTCAATCTTGTCGAATGCCAATTTTATGGATGTATCGTAATCTATTAATTTTATGTCCAGTAAATCTGCCAAATTATTGGGCCTACAGGTAACTTCCACTTTCATGCTGTTTACCAAATTTTTTGCCAAGGCATAAGACGTTGCCGTTACGAAATACAGCCAATACGACGAAATCTTGGGTGTCATAATTGGTACTATAACTATGCGTCTTTTTAATCCACGTATTTTAGCAAAGCGCAACAACATTTCTTTGTAGCTCAAAATATCAGGGCCACCTATATCATAACTTTTATGGTAAGTTTCGGTTTTGCCAATTACGCCACTCAAAAATTCTACAACGTTGCGTATGGCTATGGGCTGGCATTTAGTTTTTAACCATTGGGGAGTTATCATAAATGGTAGTTTTTCTACCAAGTCGCGAATAATCTCAAAAGATGCGCTTCCCGAGCCTACGATTATTCCGGCTCTTAATGTGGTTAACGCAAATGTGGCATCGGATAAAATATCTTCCACGTTTTTACGCGATGATAAATGTTTTGATAATTCATCCGAGTTTACAATGCCACTTAAATAAATAACTTGTTTGGCTTTTGTTTTACCGATGCACTCCTTGAAATTGTTTGCACAAATTTCCTCCATATCTTCAAAATCACCGTAGTTTGTAGACATGGAATGTATGAGGTAGTAGGCAACATCAATATCAAGCGGGATATTTTGTAAGCTCTCTTTGTTCAAAAAATCAGCCTCTATAACCACCAATTTATCTGATTTATATTTTTTTTGATTAAACCTGTTTTTATCCCGCACGCAACAGATTACTTCATGCCCATTTTCTAACAATACAGGCAATAATCTTTGTGCAATGTACCCGGTAACGCCGGTGAGTAATATTTTCATTTGTTTAAAGTGAATTTAAATATCGTTCGGCATTATTTAAATGAGTTTGTTGTTTATCATCAGTCATTTTATCAAAACTCCTAATCAGCATTCCCAATCTCGGATTTTGCAAAAAGAATTTCCTGTGGGTGTGCATGAACCGCCAAAATAATCCGTCCCATATTGCTTGCCAATCTCCCTTTTTGTAATCACTCATTTTCATCAAATAATTACTTCCACTAATGTAAGGTTTGGTAGCCATTAATCCGCCATCGGCAAACTGACTCATACCGTAAACATTGGGTACCATAACCCAATCGTAAGCGTCAATAAAAAGTTCCATAAACCAACGGTAAACTTCATCGGGGTCAAATTCGCACAGTAGCATGAAGTTGCCCAATACCATCAACCTTTCTATATGATGGCAATAGCCTGTTTCCAAAACTTTTTTGATGGTACAATCTATCGGTTCTATACCCGTTGTGCCAGTCCAGAACGATGGTGGGATTTTTCGGGTAAAGCCCCAGTAATTTTTGGTTCGCTCTTCGGTGCCTTTCAATTGATAAACCGCACGCATAAATTCTCTCCATCCTATAATCTGACGGATAAAACCTTCCAAAGAATTTAATGGGATGGGGTGATTGCTGGCAAATTGCAAAGCTTCATCAATAATAAATTGAGGAGTTAGTAAACCAACATTCAATAGGGGCGTAAGGATACTGTGATGTAGAAAGTTTTCTTTAGAAACTATGGCATCTTCATAAGCTCCAAATTCAGAAAACCTATTTTTAAAGAAATCTTGCAACCATAACCCACTTTCGGCAAAGGTTGTTGGATAAATACAATTAACGTTTAACTCACCATAGTTATCCGGAAAATATTTTTGTGTGTAGATTAATGCATCTTTGTAAAAGCTGTTGGGTTTTAAGGAATCTATTTTAGGAGGTGTTTTTCCTTTCGGATATTTTAGTCGGTTCTCATCATCAAAACTCCATTTTCCGCCAATGGGGCTGTTTTGATTTTCTAATAAAATATTTCTGCTTTGGCGCTGATGTTTGTAGAAATCTGTTTGAAACATACGTTTCCGGCCCGTAAAGTAATCTGTAATTTCTTCTGGAGTATTGAGGAATAAAGAAGATTGTAATTTATTGGCAAATATTTCCTGCGACTCGCAACCATTAACCATCCTTTGCTCTAGCCAATAATCGGTAGTATCTATGTATTCAATGGTTTGGATGCCTAAGGTTTTTAAGTGGGGGATGAGTTTTCTTACGTCCGCCAACTCATTGTAAGAATCAACATAAACCACTTTGATGTTTTTAGATTGCAAATAATGTTCATACGCTTTCATACTTGCCCTGTGGAAAGCAATTTTCTGTTTGTGAAAGTTGTAATGTTTAAAATACAGGTATTCTTCTACCAAATAAATGGTTTCACAATTAGAGACCAGTGGACTTTTCTCAAATAATTGATGCGGAAAAACAATTCCTGTAGGGCTCATATTTTATGGTTCTTGATTTTGGGATAATGAGGCAAAATGTGCATGGTTTATGTGGTGAAGCATTAAAATCTTGTTAACCAAACTTAGTCCGCTTCCAATCTACAGTTACAGCTGAACCTTCTGCAACAATCACGGATTGTGGCTGATTGTTGGCAAGGAAAGAAAAATCATCGCCATACATCGACTTAAAGTCGCAATCTATAGAAAAATCTATCACCTTATTTACCAACCAACGTGGATGGTTTACCTTATATTCCTGAGAAAGCGTATCATTGATTTTTGTGTATCCATAATAATGCTCAAAAATAAATTCTTCGATACTATCTGGCAACATCGCAATATTGGTTGTGGCCGCTTCCACTTTAATATAA
>ENA-OFCE01000481-OFCE01000481.1-metagenomes-genome-assembly--contig:-NODE-481-length-25771-cov-6.604643_pt1 | contig 25771 bp, 24 predicted proteins | sample MGYA00153388_OFCE01 | MGnify analysis MGYA00153388
AGCCTAAAAGTGTCCCATTACGAGAGAAAGCAGTGATTGCTGTACCACCAACCGCATTAAAGAAACCACCACTGAGACCAACTCCAACTTGATCTGTGTCGAATAAAATACTTATAGGGCCATTAAATGTTGGTGTGCCAGAAAGTACTGGGCTAGTTGGGTTAGAACCATCCTGAGTGATAAATGTATTCGGAGATCCGCTCAGAAGAGATAGAAGGCCAGTTGGCGTTCCATTGACTACTCCTGTAGCTGCCGCACCCGCTGGAATCGGCGGCTGACCTACGGTTTGTCCTGTAAATGTTCCGCCAAAAGACACTGTGGGTGCGCCAACCCCGCCACCATATTGACTCGGCGTATAAATAGGGTTAATGCTTCCTGAAGGTTTCTCACTAAATGTAATTAAACCAGCTTGAGCGTTAAAAGCACTCTCCCCGACTTTGAGAATTGCCGCGCTAGCGGTACTTACTGTTCCTAGAGAGGCTAGACCAAATACTGTAGACGCAGCAATTAACTTAGAAATATTTTTGATTTGAGTTGTCATGATAAATTAGACCATTGACGGAATTATAAATTTTGAGAAGTATCTATACCAACGGTGGAAAGATATGCAAGGACAACTTAAATAATATAAAGCAGTACTATTTCCACAGCAAGCATGTTACTTTTAGCTAGAAGCCTACTTGTTTGTCAACAACTTATGTAAGTGGTTTACAGACAACACAACAATATCAACTTTAACGAAATTTAGATTCAGTGAAATGGCTTGTCATTCATATGTATCAAAGATGAAATAGTCTTCATTTGTACATTTAGTGCAAACAATTAGCTGAATTTGAAATTTGATTCAGCATAATGGCTTATTTTAGTATGATTGAATAAAAAATTATCTAAATGTAATTTATGTATCACCATTCAGCATCGATACCAGTTCAAAATCTTCAAATCGGCAAGAAATAGAAAGCCGCAGCTAAAATTAGGTAAGTTGCAAGTAATAATATTCCTTCCAGCCAGTTCGATCGACTATCTAAGCCAATTGAATTAGTCAAAATTACCGAGACTCTTACCACCATAATTTCAAATCGATCGATCTTAGTTTCGATCCCGTATCCCACCAATACTCACATCAGTACCATTGACACTACAAAAAATCACCTCGAATCTATCTCTGCATGTGAGGATATCGAGGTGATGTTGAATGATTACTGGCGATCGATTGTGCAAATCCCGCTGCATTGTCAACTATCGATTGCCCTTGGCACGCTCCGCGAACGACAAATTTAACTATTAAATAAAAGCGAAATCCAACCCTTTTGTCTAGATATTTTTATCCAACCAGCCAATCAGATCGCTCATCTGAGTAAAGTCAAATAAAGCCTCACTCAACTCTTCCAATCGATCCAGTGGTAGCGATCCAATCTGCGCTTCTAGATCGTGGGACACATTCCCCAGTCGTCGCTTCAATAAGCGGAGAAATATCGTTTCAAACAATGCAAATCGATTCGCTAGCTCGACGCACTCAAATCGGCAGAAAATAGAAAGCTGCTGCTAAAATAGAGTAAGTTGCCAGTAACAATACTCCTTCCAACCAATTCGATCGACCGTCTAAACTAATCAAGTTTGCCACAATTACCGCGACACCTACCGCTACAACTTCAAACGGATTAAAATTGAGATCCATCGGTTGACCGATCGCGTATCCGACCAATACTAGCATCGGAGCCATTAATAGAGCAACGAGTAAACTCGAACCCATCGCTACAGAGACAGACAAATCCATATTATTTTTAATGGCAACACCTACCGCTGTGACATATTCTGCGGCACCGCCAACTAATGGTAATAAAATTACACCAGTAAATAACGGCGTTAAACCTAGCCCTTGAGTTGCTGTTTCTACCACTCCCACAAACATTTCTGATTCATAAGCAACTGCCAAGGTAGAAGCAACTAAAACACCTAACCATAGACGTACATCTGGTTTGTGCCCAGTCGCTTCAACATCTAACTCTACCAAGCTGACATCATACAAATAACTGTGAGTTTTGAGAGAAAAAAGTAAGGTCATCACGTATACTGCAATTAAAATAACTGCCACCGCGATCGAGAGTTTCTCAACTGCAAATAAATCTGAATTACTACTAGAATAAAATGCCATCGTTGGTAATAAAATCGCAATTACCGCCAGTGTCATCGAAGAACCACTGACTTGAGCAACGATCGGTTTAAATTCTTGCTCTTTGTACTTCAAACCACCCAAAAACATCGACAATCCCATCGCCAGCAGCAGATTACTAATAATTGTCCCCGTGATGCTGGCTTTGACAATATCAACTAAGCCAGCTTTGAGCGCAACTAAACTAATGATTAGTTCTGTAGCGTTACCAAATACGGCATTTAGCAGCCCGCCGACCGCAGGGCCAGTGACGATAGCTAGTTCCTCCGTTGCGGTACTCAACCAGATGGCTAGGGGCACAATAGCTAAGGCTGAGGTGATAAATACCACCAGTTCCCCCCAGTGTTGAGATTCCGCCGCGATCGAAATCGGCACAAATATTAGTAACCCGATCGACAGGATTTTTTTGATAGACATGGTAGAAGTAGGTAAATAGGTAGATGAAGGAGGGCACCTCGTAGTTAGATACCCAAAGATAGTGGAACAATGCACATACATTTGAATTAGATAACCCAAGTCGGTATCCACTAGAATGCCAACGATTGAAATCGTGGCTAGTGTTGCAAAGTCCGCCTAAAGCTGTACTAATAAACTAGTCCGCGTAGGCGGACTTTGTACTCCGAGGAGCGGTTTCTAACCGCTTAGGCGATCGGTAGCAACTTGGATTAGATCTGAGAATATCTCATCCCCAGGATCAAACCTCGGCATAATATGCCAAAATTTGTAACAGTGTGTTAATAATCGTCCAATATTAAAATCAAGTTTATGAGCGATCTAGAGCAAGATCGTCCTAGTAGTCCAGAAGAGCTGGCACCTACAACAGACACCAAACCAGCCGCCGCAGTAGCTAGCGATGAAGATCGATTTGAATGCCGCGCCTGTGGATACAAATATAACCCCAGCAAAGGCGATCCCAAAAATCGGATTATTGCTGGTACGCCTTTTAGTGTCCTACCCATGACGTGGAAATGTCCTTCATGCGGTGTGAAGAAAACCGCATTTGCGAATATCGGGACTACCGAAAGCTATGGGTTCAAAGAGAACCAAGGCTATGGGTTTGGGGTCAATACCATGACTCCAGGACAAAAAAGCTTATTAATTTATGGTGGACTCGCAGTCGGCATCCTCATTTTCCTCAGCTTATATACACTCAATTAAAAATAATTATCGCCCCAACACATGAACCTGCTCAAACAAATTCTCAAACGAACTGCTACACTACTGGCGATCGGGATATTGTGTGTCAGTTGTAGTCACATTCAACCATTAGCTACCAGTCCCTGGAGATCCATCCAGCTACCCACCGAATCCAATATCCAGGATCTAACATTTACTGGCAATCCCCAACACGGCTGGGTAGTCGGTAGTGACGCAGCCATCTTGGAAACTAACGATGGTGGTAAAACTTGGGAAAATCGCAAACTAGAACTAGATAGCGAAAAATACCGCTTCACTTCAATTAGTTTTGCTGGTGATGAAGGCTGGATTGTCGGCGAACCCGCGATTCTCCTCCACACCAAAGATACGGGCAAATCTTGGGAACGAATTGCCCTCAGTTCCAAACTACCAGGGATTCCCGCCACCATCAAAGCTTTAGGTGATAAATCGGCGGAAATGACTACTGATATCGGGGCGATTTATGCCACCCAAGATTCAGGTAGAAACTGGAAGTCACTAGTTAGTGGAGCTGTGGGTGTATTTCGGACGATTTCTCGTTCCCCTGAAGGTAAATACATCGCTGTCTCTGCCAAAGGTAACTTTTATTCGATTTGGAGTCCAGGTCAAGAAAATTGGGAACCCCATAACCGGAATAGTTCTCGCCGTGTTTCTAATATGGGATTTACTAATGATGGTCGGCTGTGGATGCTGGCGCGGGGTGGACAACTACAATTTAGCAATCCAGCAACACCTGACGCTTGGGAGAATGAAGTATTTCCTGGACAAAAAACTAATACAGGCTTGCTAGATCTGGCGTATCGCACACCTGGAGAAGTCTGGGTATCTGGTGGAAGTGGAGATTTGCTCGTCAGCAATGACAGCGGCAAAACTTGGCTCAAGGATGAGGCTGTAGAAGAGGTACCGTCGAATCTCTACAAGATTTTGTTCTTTAGTCCCGAACGCGGTTTTATCATCGGTCAACGGGGGATTATCCTTGAGTACAAAGGCACCCCCACTGTTGCTAGTATGTAGGGATTAGGGATTAGGGATTAGGCTTCAGGCTTTAGGCTTTAGGCTTTGGATTTTAGGATTGAGGCTGGAGGCTGTGTGCTGTGGGTTGGAGCATTGCAGCTTACCCGCCATAAAGCCTAATTTCTCATTTAAACATTACATTTCTTCAAGTTTATCGAAAATTTGGGTAAAATCCCGTGCTTCTAGAGCGGCTTTCTGGTAAGCTAGAGCTAGTCGCCATAGGGCATTGGGAGACTGCTAGGCGGGTCATCCGCCCAGATCTAAACGGACGTGGAGGGAAGGTAAGACTGTGAACCATAGCACATCTCAGTGAAGCGTCAAGGAATCACTACACTTTTAGAGTGGTGAGGTATGTCAAGAGATAAACTGTGATGATTAGATATTTAACTATAGGAGCATAGACAAGATGGCAGGCGGAACCACCGGAGAACGTCCGTTTTCGGACATCGTTACCAGTATTCGTTATTGGATCATTCACAGCATTACCATCCCGGCATTGTTTGTAGCTGGTTGGTTGTTTGTTAGCACTGGCTTGGCTTACGATGCCTTTGGTACTCCTCGTCCTGATGAGTACTTTACTCAGACTCGTCAAGAGTTGCCAATCGTCTCCGATCGATTTGATTCCAAAAATCAGCTCGACAAATTCGTTCAAAAGAAGTAGTTATTCCGATCTTACTTAGCTTGGTCTAAAAGTTATTTTTGGTGCTTATTAGCTAATGAGTAACTAGATAAACATCGATAACTAAAGCTTAAATTAACCTACCTTAAATTTTAGGAGCAAACACATGACTAGCGGTGGCGGAAATCAACCAATTTCATATCCCATTTTTACTGTCAGATGGGTAGCAGTCCACACTCTGGGCGTACCCAGCGTATTTTTCATCGGCGCGATCGCTGCCATGCAATTTATTCAAAGATAGGATTAAATTAAAACTATGGAACGTACTCCAAACCCAAATAATCAGCCAGTAGAACTCAACCGAGCTTCACTGTTTTTAGGCTTATTAATGGTCTTTACACTCGGGATTCTGTTTACTAGTTACTTCTTTAACTAACTAGTCTTATTTGTATTACTATTGGGATCTTTACTGAGGAAAAAACTATGTCTGAACCAGGAAAAATTCCATTGTGGTTGGTTGCTACCGTTGCTGGTATGGGCGTAATCGGCGTTGTCAGCCTATTCTTTTACGGCTCCTATGCTGGAATTGGCTCGTCAATGTAATCGAGACGACAATTTGCCTCAGTCCCAGATTGTGTGCAGATGTGGATAAAAGCGATTACCTACGGTAGGCTACGCCAACGAGCATTTAGTACCACCAAAACCAAAAAGCCGGACTAGTCCGGCTTTTTGATTGGATAGGCATTGGACGCTCCGATCGAAACATCAGTAGAATCCGATTCGCCTACCTCCGCAGGTGAATCAGTTTGCCTAAGGTGACTTTAGATCGCGTCACGTTCGATATATACAAATAAAAACGCCATCGCGATCGCTGGAAATAATAAACCAACAGCAGGGACGAGGATTGTAGGTAGAAAAGAAGCTGCCATAATTAAAAATCCTTTATCTATATAAGTTGCATGTTTAGATTCTATCTGAATTAGTCAGCTAAAAAGGCTCACAAATATTTGATAAAAGTTTGTAAATCTTAATAAGTAAAAATGCGTCGGGATCTGGTGGCTGAAACCTATGTACTGGGCAGCGATCGCCTGATGACTACTTTGATGTTTCAAAGACCTACCGACTCAATCATCGATAACTATTTCTAAGTTTTGATGAGTCAGAGTGTCATAATGACGATGCTCAATCGCGGAGGCTCCGCCACAGACAGCAGACTGAGCAAAATCGAGATCTAGATTGTCAGTTGTGTCAGTATTGGGAATTTGATGGGAATGAGTCGTGGCTGTTTTGCCCACAACTTCTGGGTTGGGAGTATATTTAGTTGAGGATGACTCGTTGGCGTAGCCTCTTCTCGGAACGAGAATCGGTACGATATCTGGATGAGTGAATGAGCCTTGTCTATCAGCCAGGGGTACTGACGGAGATCGAGCAGGATTGAAAGGCATTTTAGATGGGGTAGGAGATTCGGGCGGACGGGAATTTGAGTTGTGTTGCCCAATTGTCACTGTGTCTACTTGTAACTCTTGGTTGATTTGAGCCATTGACGCTGGAGTGTCTGTGCCCAGATCGAACAATTGTAATAGTGAAAGCTCGGACTCGTGCAGGGGATTGAGATTTAGAGTCAGGGTGAAGCCACTGGATGCGAGTTGAATATGGTGTTTGTCGTAGAGATTGACTTCACCTAGTAGGAGGGAGATTTTAGGCTCTGTCGGTAATTCTAGTTGACCGCTAAAAGTGAACGTGTCAAGATTTGGGGGTAAAGGTTGTTCGATCGAGGTAATTATTTCGGAAGTTTGAGGATGACGCAGACAAATTGACAGCTTCTCAATTTTTACAGTTTGGACGAGGTTAACGTTCAAAAGCTGTAAATTACAGGAGCCATTAATTGTCAGTCGATTGCCAGGAATTAACCCCGAAAAGGTCGATCGATTTAAGCCAATCAGTTGCAATGGTGGCTCGTCAATCTGGTTGATTTGAATTGTGCCGAGTAATGGATCGTTAACTGCTGGCTGGTGGCGGTGAACCTCCACTGAATCCCGCTCTAGTCGAGCCAATAATCGATCGAGTTCATCAGCCCAGTTTTCCTGCTTGCCGATCTCGATGGGCACAATCGGCTCAATCGGTGGATCGATATCGGCACCTCGATCGACATGAGAAAATTGCCGTGCTATCTGCTGTAACTCGACTGCTTCATTTGCTAGTGTCTCTAGTTGGAGCGGATTGGTAAAAGTAGGCGGATGTGTGGGTGTGCGTGGTAAGACACGGAGTTTGAGGATCTGATGCCATGTCTTCTGTGCTGTTGTCGTACCACTGCAAACAAATTGCCAAATCCCTGCATGGAGGTGAGTAAAAGGGATAATGAGTAGTAATCCGCTGGAATTGGTAGTCCGATCGCACGATTGCGATCGCCGTCGCGGAATCGAACCTGGCGTTTGATGGGTGAGCCGAGTCTGAATCTGTGTATCGAATAAGTTACTATTGGCAACAAGCCGATACTTGCCTTCGGTCAGTTGAAGATGACCTGTTCTAATCGGTCGCCATCCTCGATCGCCTTCACGCTGGATTAGAAACTCCCAATACTCCATCAGTTACCCCCAAATTCACTCAATCTAAATTTTAGTATCTTATAAGGATAGTGCCGATGGCGATCGGTGGCTAATAATTTAGTTAGCACTAATGCCAAGCAAAGTAAGTATCTTCACAACTATCAACACTTCTCTACCAGACGCACCGCGTTGGCACCTGCGCTTTGCGCTTACGACTATCATCGGTGCGAGCTGTCAACTGACTTAAACTATGCAAACTGGAACCATTGTAGCGATCGCGACGGCTGTTGTCCCCCAACAAGGTAGTGTCGGAATTGTCCGACTCTCAGGGGTAGATGCTGTCAAGATCGCCCGCCAAATTTTTAGAACACCAGGTACTCAAGAGTGGGAGAGCCATCGGATTTTGTATGGTTATGTGCGGCATCCAGAGACGGATGTGACGATCGATGAGGCACTATTACTAGTGATGCTTGCGCCGCGCTCTTATACGCGGGAAGATGTGGTCGAAATCCACAGTCACGGCGGAATTATCCTAGTACAACAGATTCTCCAGTTGTGTGTCGAGTATGGAGCAAAAGTCGCCGAGCCTGGAGAGTTTACCCTGCGGGCATTTTTGAATGGACGGATCGATCTGACTCAGGCGGAAAGTATCAGCGATCTAGTGGGTGCCCTATCTCCCGCCGCCGCTCAGACAGCAATTGCTGGACTACAAGGCAAATTGCGCCAACCGATCGGGCAATTGCGATCGCAGGGATTGGATTTACTGGCTGAGATTGAGGCGAGAATCGATTTTGAGGAAGATTTGCCGCCGTTGGATCTAAATGATGTCAAAGCAAAACTCGCGGCATTAGCGGGGGAAATCGGGCGGATTGTGGCGACAGCCGATCGCGGGGAACTGTTGCGGAGTGGGTTGAAGGTGGCAATTCTCGGACAGCCAAATGTCGGCAAATCTAGTCTGCTCAATGCTTGGAGTCGGAGCGATCGGGCGATCGTCACTCCACTCCCTGGTACGACGCGGGATGTGGTTGAATCGCGATTAGTCGTTGGCGGAATTCCCGTGCAGGTATTGGATACAGCGGGGATTCGGGATACTAATGATGTGGTAGAACAAATCGGTGTGGCGCGTTCGCGGGCGGCGGCGCAAGCGGCGGATTTGGTGCTACTGACGATCGATGCTCAGATCGGTTGGACGGATGTAGAGACAGAACTTTACGCCCAGATCGCCCCGATTACGACGATTGTGGTAGTCAATAAAGTCGATCTCGCGAAAGTTAGCCCCCACCTGAATTTACCACCAGGGATTAGTGCTGTAGTCGAGACTGCTGCGGCGATCGATCTGGGAATCGATCGCTTAGAGGCGGCGATTTTGGCGATCGTTGCTGGCGGCAAACTGCACGCCGCCAATATCGATATCGCCATCAATCAACGTCAGGCAGCAGCACTAATTCGCGCCCAGGCTGCCCTACAACAGGTCTTAACTACCGTCGATAGTCAATTCCCCTTTGACTTCTGGACGATCGACCTCCGTGAGGCGATTAGAGCATTAGGCGAAGTTACAGGCGAAGAAGTCACTGAGTCAGTTCTCGATCGGATTTTTAGTCGCTTCTGTATTGGGAAATAGTTAAATTAATTGATAATTGATAGTTGATAGTTGATAGTTGATTTAGACTTTTTCGTACAAACTCATCACTTCCATAATCGATAATCGCGATTGCACTCCCAGATCCAATGGTGAAGTATGTCCCCGATTTAGATGTTCCGCAGCAGCGCACCCGATCATTGCGGCATTGTCAGTACAGTACTCCAGCGGTGGAAACAACACCTTAATCCCCCGCTTATCTGCTGCTGCTTGTAATGTTGCTCTCAAGCCGCGATTCGCCGCCACACCACCACCGATGACGATCGTATTCAAACCATAGTCGCTGGCACAAGCGATCGCGCGTTTGGTGAGAGATCGCGCCACACTATGTTGAAAACTTGCCGCAATGTCAGCTACAGGTAATTCTTGCCCCTCGACTTGCAATTTTTGCACCAATCGCAGTACCGCAGTTTTCACACCACTAAAACTCGAATCATAGGGATGAAAGCCACCGCCTGGAAGCGATATATTGCCCTCTGGGAGAGGGTAAAGGTGGGGATTGCCCTGACTTGCCAATCGATCGATCTTCGGGCCGCCTGGATAGCCGAGATTTAATAATCTTGCCACTTTATCAAAAGCTTCTCCCGCTGCATCATCGCGAGTGGCTCCGAGTTCGGTATATACGCCGCAATCTTTGACATGAATCAGGCTCGTATGTCCGCCGGATACTAACAAACACAGAAATGGCGGCTCCAATTCTGGCGCACTCAAATAGGAGGCGTAGATATGTCCCTCTAGATGATGAACGCCCAAAAATGGCTTGTCGTGCAAAATTGCTAAAGTTTTTGCCGCAGTCATGCCGATCATCAGCGCACCCACCAATCCAGGTGCGACAGTTGCCGCAATCCCGTCAATTTCTGCCCAACTTAAACCCGACTCATCGATCGCCTGGGCGATCAGAGCGGTAATTGTTAATAAATGTTGCCGCGATGCCACCTCTGGGACGACACCACCATATTGGGTATGAATGGGGATTTGTGAGGCGATGACACTGCTGCAAACTTTACGGTTGTTTACAATTGCCACCGCAGTTTCGTCACAACTTGTTTCAATTGATAAAACTGTTGTCATTAGCTGCTAATTTAAAAGATGAAAACAGAGATAAATAATTTGGCAATCGTCGCGGTGTAGCTGTTAATTCAGATCTTGCACCAACTCAAATAGCTTGCCGATCGGGCGATCTCGATTGGCGATATTTTGCCAACCTCTACCATACCAGTGATGTTTCGCGAGCGATCGCCAAATATTACTGCATACTCCCGAAAGACTATTATAGTTTTTTTACCAAAGCAGATCGACAACCCGATCTAGCTGTTTGTAAATAAAACTTTTTGTTTTGTTATAAAAATAAACAATCACTATGAAAAAACTGCTGGCTTTTGTCTTTGCCATCTGTCTCTGGTTTAACTTTGCGCCGATCGCATCTGCTTCAGAAGTAGCCGGACTCGTCCGTTGTGGCGACTCTCCAGCCTTTCAGCAACGTGCCAAAGAGGCGCGCAATACCACGGGCGATCCCGAATCTGGCAAAAAACGCTTTGAACGCTATGCTCAAGCTTTGTGCGGCCCTGAAGGACTTCCACACTTGATCGTCGATGGACGACTCGATCGAGCAGGTGACTTCTTGATTCCTGGCATCCTGTTTCTCTACATCGCTGGTTGGATTGGTTGGGTTGGTCGTGCCTACGTGATTGCCATCAAAAAAGACCCCAACACTGAAGACAAAGAAATCATTATCGATGTACCTTTAGCAGTTACTTGTATGTTAGGCGGATTCGCTTGGCCAGCTAGTGCCATCGGTGAATTTACCTCAGGTAAATTAGTTGCTAAAGATAATGAGATTACTGTTTCTCCTCGGTAAATTTGGTAGGTAGATTCTCAGCATGAGCAGCTATGCCAACGGTATAAGTTCGAGTTGACAGCCCACATCAATGTAGTTGAGAACCGAATATACCAATTGAATACCAATAATCGCCGAGTAGCTTATTTCACGGTAATTATTACCCGATCGTATTGACTTTAAATTCTGGAGATATTCCATGCCAAATTTCTTGAGATTTCTATCTAGTGCCCCAGTTCTAGCAGCAGTTTGGATGTCATTTACTGCATTTCTACTAATTGAGATCAATCTCTTTTTCCCCGACCTATTATTTCACCCCTTGTAATGTTTGATGTTAGGGAATAGGGCAAATAATTTGACCTATTCCTTATCCCCTATTTCCTTAATTACTTTAAGAGGTCTTCAATGGTTCTTAGTCGCGATCGATCTGTCGTCAGTACTCCCAAGTCAGAAATTAGCAATCTAGCTACTCCTGTCAACTCTTTGGGTATTGTCAAAGCTTTCATCAGTAACTTACCTATTTACCGCAATGGTTTGTCCCCACAGCGGCGTGGTTTAGAAGTCGGAATGGCTCACGGCTATTTCCTCCTCGGCCCTTTTACCCTGTTAGGCCCCCTGCGTCATACCGAGCAAGCATACTTAGCCGGATTGCTCTCAACAGCCGGATTGGTGGTGATTTTAACTGCTTGTCTAGCTATTTATGCTATGGTCAGCCCACCACCTCCACTACCTAGCGTAGCCGCATCAAATCCACCGCCAAATATCAAGGATGGTAAAGGCTGGAGTGAATTTACTTCTGGTTTCTTAATCGGCGGACTTGGTGGTGCAGCATTTGCTTACTTGTTGGTAGCCAATATTCCAACTTTAAGTAGTTTTTCTATCCTTTCTAAATAGATAGATTCACTAACATTATTAGTTCATTCTCGATCGCTTCACGGGCGAAATCGAGGCTATCCTAATTACCCTGTCTTCAATGTGAAGATGGGGTAATTTCATTTTTAGATACTGCTAGAAAAATTTGAATTTGTTCTAATGCGACCTTAGGATACTTTCATTGCAAGAATATAGCAATCCTAAATGAGAAGTTAAGTTGATGTAAGGTGTGTTAGGCGCAGCGTCTTGCGCTCCTCGGGTTCCCCGAGGGTTTAGCAAGACAAGACAGCCGTAGCGCACCAATACCCGATCGCAGGGATCTGATTTAGGATCGCTATGGGAAAAATTATATTTGAAAATTAATCGGTTAGTGTAGCTTCTCCGCTGGATCGTCGCTCGTAAACAATCCGAAATCGTCTAGCTGGAGTAAGATCGAAGTGGTCGATCGAATCCTCAAAAGATAGCTGCGTTAGCCCAGTATCGACAAATCTATTTAACTCACCCTTGGTAAGTGGAAAGGGTAAATTGTCGCAAGCGTCTTCAGGATCGCGACCGCGACAGACTACTAATAATTTACCCTCGATCGCGACAAAATTACCGATACACTCGATCGCATTTGGACGAATATTTGCAGGTAGTGCTTGAATGGTATAAATCTCAATAACGAGATCGAAACCAAACTTCCACTCGGCTGGAGCGGCAAATAAATCGATGGCTTGATAATTGACTTGCGATGTAGGAAATCGCTGATGACACCAATCGATCGCAGTTGGAGATAGATCGAATGCTGTTACTTTAGCACCGAGTCCAGCTAGATATTCGGCATCGTCACCCAGCCCACAGCCGACAACTAATACTCGTAAATCTTGTAGCCTTAATTGAGATCTTTTAGTCCAGTCTAGCAGCCACGGATTCACAGATCGATCGGCCCACGGAATTGCATCGAGATTTCCTTGAGCTTCGGCATATAGAGTTTCAAACCATCCCGTATAGTCGCTTCTACTATAGGCTGCGGTAGATAATTCACGAACGCGCGAGCGAGAGTTAGTCATATCTTCTTTTGAGTAGCATCATGCAGCAACTCTAACCATTGTGACAGAATAAGGATAGTAGATTTTGCCGCACCGTCCAGGATAAAACGTTCATGCTCCGCCTCTCTGAAGTCAAACTCCCACTCGATCGTACTGAAGCAGATATTCAGTCGGCTATTCTCAAGAAACTATCGATCGCTCCTAAGGATCTAATTCGCTACACCATCTTCAAACGTAGCTATGATGCCCGTAAGCGTGGCGCAGTTTCATTTGTCTATATTATCGATGTCGAGACGACTAGAGAGCAGCAGTTACTTCAAAGGTTCAAGAAGGATATTCACGTTGTCCCGACTCCCGATACTAGCTATCGCTACGTTACCCAAACAGCTACTAAAATAGAACAACGTCCGATCGTGATTGGCTGTGGGCCATGTGGGATGTTTGCGGGGTTATTATTGGCACAGATGGGATTTCGGCCGATCGTTTTGGAGCGCGGCAAAGCGGTACACGATCGATCCGTCGATACTTTTGGCTTCTGGAGCAAGGCAAAATTCAACCCAGAATCCAATGCTCAATTTGGCGAAGGCGGTGCGGGGACTTTTTCTGATGGTAAGCTGTACAGCCGGATCAAAGATGCCCAACATCACGGGCGCAAAGTCCTCGCGGAACTGGTTAGTGCTGGTGCTGCGCCAGAAATCCTCTACATCAATAAGCCCCACATCGGCACCTATCGACTAGTAAAAATAGTTGAAAATATCCGCCACACGATCGAATCTCTCGGTGGTGAAATCCGCTTCCAAAGTCGGGTAGAAAATATTCAGATCGAAAATGGGCAAGTCTGCGGCGTTACTCTGGCAAATGGTGAATATATCCCCAGTAACCATGTGGTGCTTGCTGTCGGACATAGTGCCCGCGATACTTTTGAGATGCTCCATCATGCTGGAGTATACATCGAACCCAAGCCGTTCTCGATCGGGTTTCGCGTCGAACATCCCCAAACAGTCATCGATAAATGTAGACTGGGATCGCAAGCTGGACATCCGATGCTCGGTGCGGCTGATTATAGCTTGGTTCATCACTGCAATAATGGTCGATCGGTTTACAGCTTTTGTATGTGCCCTGGGGGGCAAGTTGTCGCCGCTACATCAGAGGTGGGGCGAGTTGTCACCAATGGGATGAGCCAGTACGAGCGCAGCGGGAAAAATGCCAATAGCGGCATCGTTGTCGGGATTACACCAGCGGATTATCCTGGTAGTCCGATCGCTGGAATTGAATTTCAGCGTCGTCTGGAGGAGAAGGCTTTTGAGTTGGGAGGCGGTACCTACAAGGCTCCAGGACAACTGGTAGGTGACTTTTTGGCGGGGGTGCCCTCTGTGCAATTAGGAGCCGTCAAGCCGTCATATAAACCAGGTGTAAATCTCGGCGATTTGAGTTTGTGTTTGCCCGATTATGCGATCGAGGCGATTCGGGAAGCTATCCCCGCTTTTGACAAACAGCTCGATGGTTTTGCCATGCACGACGCGGTACTAACTGGCGTGGAAACCCGCACTTCATCACCGATTTGTATCAAGCGTGGGGACGACTATCAAAGTCTCAATACCAAAGGTTTGTACCCCGCAGGTGAAGGAGCTGGGTATGCTGGGGGTATTCTCTCGGCTGGTGTCGATGGGATCAAAGTCGCTGAAGCTGTCGCTCTGAGTATTCAAAAAAAACAGTAAATGCTTGCCGTAATTGAGAGTAGGGGCAATACGGTTCGGTGCCCCCCAGCCCCCAATCCTGGGGGAGCAAGATCGATAGAAGTCCCCCAGAATTGGGGGATTTAGCGGCGCGATATGGGCGGGGTTCCCCCGCACATATAATCGCGACAAGACAGGGGGCTTAACCGAGTCGTAATTGAGAGTAGACGTAGGGTGTGTTAGGCGTAAGCCGTAACGCACCAGTATCCGCTCTTCAGTTAATTTGAATTGTGTCTGTTTTAAATTCTGAGTTCACAAATTTACTATCCACATCGATAATAATTTAGGCATACAATAAACCCCATGTCTAAAGTACCAACAATCTGATGAAACCCGATTCTCTTCCAAATCCGCTACGCAAACGACCTTTTTCAGGATACGTCAAATCCTGGCAAAAGTTAATTATTTTATTAACGATCGCGATTGCTACATTGACGATCGTCTTAACAGTCAATCCACTCGATCGATTACCCGTCAGTGCCCAATCCAAACCTACACCAACAGTCACCTCCAAGCCAATCTCTACACCTCCGACACCACCTGTAATTAGTGGTAAAACTGTTAAAATAGTGACTAGGCTTGTTTCACCTTTCGTAATTGAAGAAAATGGAGAGTTAGGCGGTTTTAGCATTGATTTATGGAAAAATATCGCTCAGGAGCTAGACATCAAATCGGACTTCCAGAAGACTACAAGTGTCACCGATCTGTTGAGTTCAGTCAAATCACAACAAGTCGATCTGGGGATTTCAGCGATTTCAGTTACAGCCCAACGAGAACAGGATTTTGACTTTTCTCAACCAATTTTTGATTCGGGCTTACAAATTTTAGTCCGCAGTCAAGGTACTCAAAGTTCGATCGGTAGATTGATTGATTCTCTGTTTACACCAGATTTTTTCCAGTTATTGGGCATTATGTTATTGGTAATCCTGATTCCCGCCCATATTATCTGGTTAGTCGAGCGTAAACATCAGGGCGGATTTCTGGAAAACAGTGCTTATTTTCCAGGTATTTTTAAAGCCTGTTGGTGGGCTGCGAGTACATTGGCGACTCAAGCCGAGGAAATGCCTAAAAGTCCGTGGGGAAGAGTTATGGCTGTGGTTTGGATGTTTATTAGTGTGGTGTTTATTGCTTATTTTACGGCAACAGTGACTACTTCACTCACTGTCGATCGACTCCAGAGCAATATCAAAGGAGTTCAAGATCTCGCAGGTAAAAGGGTAGCGACGATCGCAGGTAGTACTTCAGCCAACTATCTCAGTCAACAAAAGATTGAAGCCAAAGAATTTAAACAGATCGATGAAACTTTTACGTCTTTAAATAATAGTGAAGTAGATGCTGTGGTCTTTGATGCGCCGATTTTGCTTTATTATGCTGCACATGGTGGCAAAGGTAAAGTGCAAATAGTAGGTAGTATCTTTAGGAAAGAAAGCTACGCGATCGCGTTACCAAATGGCAGCCCTTATCGCAAACCAATTAATAATGCTTTATTATTAATTCAGGAAAATGGTAAATATCAGGAAATATATGATAAGTGGTTTAGTAATAAATAAATATAAATTATCCTGCCTTTGAGAGTAATGTCACCAATTCCAGAGCGAACACTCAATCCTACCCCAACTTATTACTACACGGGTTATTGTCCCCAAAGTGGCAAACTATTAAGATTGCCGCGCACACAGGAAGTAGAACAGATTGCGCGCGCTCTCATGGCGCAATTGTCACGCGATCGATCCACTCGTGAAGGTAAAATGTATGGCGTGTTATTGGTAGAGACAAAGACAAACGAACATTACTCGATTAAGGCTTTTTCGGGGCTACTCAATGGTGAGGCTGTCGTGGCTGGATGGGTACCGCCAATTCCTGGGCGCGATCGAGTCGCGATCTCGGAAGCTGCTACACTAGCAGATCTCGCGACGATGAAGCAAGAATTAATCGATCTAGATCGAGCTACAGAAAGAGAGCAGTATCGATCGCTAACAGTAGAATTTACAGACAAATTAGAAAAATTAGCGATCGTACATCGTCAGCGCAAGGCATTTCGGCAACAAGAGCGCGAAAGATTCGATCGCCTCAGCGATATCGAACTAGCAGCAGCTCTCGATCGACTAGCAGCAGAAAGCCGCCAGGACGGACGAGAACGCCGTCAACTCAAACAAGAGCGAGACGCAATTTTACAGCCACTCCAGGCGGCTATAGACCAGAATGACGATCGAATTCGCCAACTCAAACAGCAGCGCAAGATCCGATCGCGTCAACTTCAGACGCAGATGCACGATGCCTATCGGTTGATGAATTTTTTGGGCACATCTAGCTCGTTGCGAGAATTAATGCCAGCCGGAATACCGACAGGGACAGGCGATTGTTGTGCGCCGAAGTTGCTACATTATGCGGCTAGTCAGGGGTTGAAACCGATCGCGATGGCAGAATTTTGGTGGGGGGATGGGGAGACAGGGAGAAAGATTCAGGGAGAGTTTTATGGGGCTTGTGAGGAGCGGTGTCAGCCGTTGATGGGATTTATGCTGGCGGGGTTGTCAACGCCGTCTAATTTGGATTTGGTTATTGTTTATGAGGATGAATATCTAATTGCGATCGATAAACCTGCGGGATTATTGTCTGTACCTGGGCGGACGATCGATCGACAGGATAGTGTGCTGACTCGGTTGCGGCAATTGTATCCCGAAATTTATGCCGTCCATCGACTCGATCGAGATACGTCGGGGATATTATTATTAGCACGGGATAAAGTCACTTATCGCGATCTGAGTCAGCAGTTCGAGCAGCGACAGACACATAAGGTATATGAAGCAATTTTGGGCGGGAGGATTGACATAGAGCAAGGATCGATCGATTTACCATTATGGGGCGATCCTGCCGATCGACCGCGCCAGAAAGTAGACTTTAATTTAGGTAAGCCCAGTTTGACGCAGTTCCAGGTATTGGGGCAAATCGACAGCTACACGCGGATTGAATTTTTTCCCGTCACGGGACGGACGCATCAATTGCGCGTCCATGCAGCCGATCCTCAAGGGCTGGGAGTGACGATTTTGGGCGATTGGCTCTACGGCTGTCAGGCAGATGTAAAACGATTGCATCTCCACGCTAGAGAACTTAGTTTTGTCCATCCGCAGACATTAAAACGAGTTGAGATTCAAACTCAATGTCCATTTTGAGCCACGATGTCAATCGATGGTACTTAACCAATCATTATTATCCTCACGGATTCTGTTAGAGTGAGATCTGAGAAATTCAAATATTGTAAACCTAGCATGGCAGAAACTCTATTTTTTAATGCCCTACGAGCTGCGATCGATGAAGAGATGGCGCGGGATTCAGCAGTATTTGTGATGGGTGAAGATGTCGGACACTACGGCGGATCGTACAAAGTCACCAAAGACCTCTATAAGAAGTATGGAGAGATGCGGGTACTAGATACCCCGATCGCCGAAAATAGTTTTACAGGGATGGCTGTAGGTGCGGCAATGACTGGATTGCGCCCGATTATCGAAGGGATGAATATGGGCTTTTTGCTCCTCGCCTTCAACCAGATTTCCAACAATGCGGGGATGCTCCGCTACACATCTGGTGGTAATTTTACAATCCCCCTGGTCATTCGCGGGCCTGGTGGTGTGGGCAGACAATTGGGTGCAGAACACTCCCAACGGTTAGAAGCTTATTTCCAAGCCGTTCCTGGTTTGAAAATTGTTGCTTGTTCGACTCCCCGCAATGCTAAAGGACTCCTAAAATCGGCAATTAGAGACGAGAATCCGGTCTTATTCTTCGAGCACGTCTTACTCTACAACCTCAAAGAAGACTTACCAGATGAAGAGTATCTGCTACCGCTCGATAAGGCTGAAATCGTTCGCCCAGGTAAAGATGTCACCATCCTTACCTACTCGCGGATGCGTCACCACTGTACCCAAGCGATGAAAACCTTGACAGAGAAAGGTTCTGATTGCGATCCAGAAATTATCGATCTAATTTCACTCAAACCGTTAGATCTGGAGACAATTGGGGCATCTATTAAGAAGACGCACAAAGTAATTATCGTCGAGGAGTGTATGCGGACGGGTGGCATCGGCGCAGAATTAGTCGCTTCTATTAACGATCGTTTCTTTGATGAATTGGATGCTCCCGTCTTGCGGATGTCGTCACAGGATATTCCCACGCCTTACAATGGAAAGTTAGAATACCTGACGATTATTCAACCACCACAGATCGTCGAAGCGATCGAACAAATGGTGGCTGGCAAGCTGTAGAACAGCAGGGAGCGGGTAGATCGGAGGGATACATAAGTAATTTTCGCTCTTCTACCCCCTCCGAACTTCGAGCTAAATTTAAAATAACTAAACTTTTATATATATTATGCAAAAACAGCGAGTTATTTTAGGCTTAATTATAGTCTTGGTTATCGCTGCGATTACTCTGATAGTCAACAAGCCCATGCGCTTGGGACTCGATCTACAAGGAGGTTCGCAACTAACTATTCAGGTGAAACCAACCAAAGAACATCCTGATATTACTCAATTAGATCTCGAGGCCGTTCAAAAGGTGATCGAAAATCGGATCAATGGTTTGGGTGTATCGGAAGCACTGATCCAATCTGCTGGGAATAATCAGATTTTAGTCCAGTTACCTGGTGTCAACGATCCTCAACAAGCGGAAAGAGTCTTGGGCGGTACCGCACAACTCGAATTTCGCGAACAAAAAGCGGGGACAGAGGGACAACTAGGTGCAGAGTCGGCTGTATTGAAAGCAGCTAAAGATCAGCAAGCAATCCTCAAAAAAACTAAATCTACAGATAAGCAAGCGATCGCCGAAACTCAAGCAGCGATCGAGAAGCAATATACTGAAATTGATAAATTATTCGACAAAGCAGTAATTACTGGTAAACAACTCACAAACGCCAGCCCACAACCGTTGTCTGCGGACTCCTGGGAAGTAGCACTAGAATTTGATAGCACTGGGGGTGAGGCTTTTGCAAAGATGACCAAAAGCCTAGCTGGAACGGGTAGATCGATCGGCGTATTCTTAGATAATGACCCAATTAGTACCCCAACTGTTGGCCCGACATTTGCAGGGACTGGGATTACTGGTGGTAAGGCGGTAATTACCGGAAACTTTACTACCGAAACAGCCCAAAATTTAGCCGTCCAGCTCCGAGGTGGTTCGCTCCCAGTGCCCGTCGAAATCGTCGAAAACCGAGTAGTTGGTGCCACATTGGGACGAGATAGCATTCAAAGCAGTATCTACGCTGGCATCGGTGGATTGGTATTGGTCGCCATCTTTATGGGTGTATACTATCGCGTGCCAGGGCTAGTGGCTGACTTTGCGCTGGTGATTTACTCACTGCTATCGTTAGCCGCTTTCAATGTGCTGGACGTAACCTTGACGCTACCAGGGATTGCTGGGTTTATTCTCAGTATCGGGATGGCTGTAGATGCCAACGTCCTGATCTTCGAGCGTACCCGCGAAGAGCTTCAGACGGGCAAAACTTTGTACAAGTCGGTAGAAGCTGGTTTTCACCGCGCTTTCGATAGTATTTTGGACAGCCACGTTACGACACTGATTTCCTGTGGTGCCTTATTTTTCTTCGGTTCGGGACTAGTGAAAGGATATGCTGTGACTTTAGCTGTTGGGGTCGCAATTAGTTTCTTTACCTCTCTAACTTGTACGCGGACATTTCTGTTGTTATTAGTATTAGGTTTTCCAGCTCTGCGCCAAAAAACCCAACTATTCGCACCAAATGTACCCAGTTTAACTAAATAAATAAGACTCAACTCCCATGAAGAAATTCAGTGTTACTAAACAACGTAAATGGTGGTGGCTTTTATCCAGTGCTGTTATTTTGGCAGGGATTATCTCGATGATCTTGTCATGGACAAATCCAGAGATTGGATCGCCGTTACGTCGAGGATTAGATTTTACAGGTGGATCGAAATTACAGTATGAATTGGACTGTTCTATTCCCAATAATTGTAAACCGATCGAGATTGCCACTGTGCGCGAAATTGTCAAAAATCAAGGTATTGCCGACCCGATTATCCAAGTAGTGGGTAAAGATTTAACTGGACTGTCGATTAGAACCAAGGATCTGAAGGTTGATGCTAGAACTAAATTAGAAGCAGCTCTAAGTGAGAAAATCGGCAAATTCGATCCCAACAAAACACAGAGCGACACTGTAGGGCCAACCCTGGGTCAAGAATTATTTCAAAATGGTTTAATCGCGATCGGCTTATCGTTCGGATTGATATTACTATATCTTACCTTCCGCTTCAAATTTGATTACGCTTTCTTTGCCTTTGTCGCTCTATTCCACGATGTACTGATTACTACGGGAATTTTCTCGATCTTAGGTTTAGTTGGCGGCGTAGAAATCGATAGTTTATTCGTCGTCGCACTCTTGACAATTATCGGTTTTTCTGTTAATGATACGGTGGTTATTTACGATCGCATCCGCGAAGTAATTAGTATCAATCCCGACCAACCGATCGATAAGATTGTAGACGATGCCGTCAATCAAACTATGTCTCGATCGATCAACACCACCCTCACAGTTCTCCTCACCCTACTATCGATCTTCTTCTTCGGTGGTGATACACTCAAGAACTTTGCCTTGTGCTTGATTATCGGTTTTACCGCTGGAGCCTATTCCAGCATCTTTATCGCCAGCACCCTATTTGCTTGGTGGCGCGAAAGTCATCCCCCGACACCCAATCCCGCCGCGATGACTGAATCTTAGCAGATGATGGAAATATGTCTAGATTCAATCCTCCCGAATATTCACTATCCGCATCAGATCCAGTTGAACTCGATCCGATTTTTAAAAACCAGATCGAGAATCTCTACCGTCTGACTATCTATCGGAGGTGGCTGGTAATCGGGCTGTTGTGGCTGACTGTCGGTGCCTACAGCATCTGGGATCTACGCCACCCGATTAGTCTGATCCAAGAATATTTTACCTGGGCGGCGATTAAATATGGAATTGCTTTTCAGCCAATTCCAGCTTTCGGCTTGTTTCTGTGTGTGGGGATGACGGCTACTACCCTAGTTTGGCAAAGTCGGAATCAGATCTGGGACATACCCCAAAAGGAACAACAACGTCTAGCCCAACAAGTTTGTCATATTCGCCAGCAAGGTAGTTCTCACCCTCTGTGGAAATTAGTCGTAAAATAATAGATCCGGAGGGGCTTTGTCGATCGAAATCAGTCGTGTTTTTAGTAGCAAGCAAAACTCACCCATCCCCGCAGGTAAATAACCAACAAACCTCATGCAATCCCCCACCCTCGACACCCAACATCCGCCCGAACCCAAACTAATCGATGCTTGTGTGCATTGTGGCTTTTGTCTCTCCACTTGCCCTAGTTACCGTGTCTTGGGGACAGAAATGGATTCACCACGGGGACGAATATATATGATGGATGCCCTGAATCAGGGCGAAATAGATCTCACTCCTGCGGTTGTCAGTCATTTTGATAGTTGCCTTGGTTGTTTGGCTTGCACCACGACCTGTCCATCAGGCGTTCAGTACGATAAACTGATCGCATCGATGCGTCCTCAAATCGAACGCAATCATCAACGTCCGCTCGTCGAACGGTTATATCGACAATTTATCTTTGGACTATTTCCTTATCCCAATCGGCTGCGGTTATTGCTGATTCCGCTATTTGTCTATCAGAAACTAGGATTACAAAAACTAGTCAGACAGACAGGAATAGTTGAAAAAGTTTCGCCCCACTTAGCGGGAATGGAGTCAAATCTCCCTGAATTATCACTGAGTACATTTCAGGATACTTTACCCGCACTAATTCCCGCTCAAGGCACTCAAAGATATCGAGTCGGAATGATTTTGGGTTGTGTCCAACGGCTATTTTTCGATCGCGTAAATCAAGCTACTGTGAGAGTCCTCACCGCCAATGGTTGTGAAATTGTCATCCCTCAATCTCAAGGCTGTTGCGCTGCCCTACCGCACCATCAAGGGCAAGAAGAGCAGGCGAAAGTGATGGCGAGACAGATGATTGACAATTTTGCCGATACAAATGTCGATGCAATTATTATCAATGCTGCTGGTTGTGGACATACCCTAAAAGAATACGGCGAATTGCTCAAAGATGACCCCGACTATCTCCAAAGAGCGATCGATTTCTCAGCAAAAGTTAAAGATGTCCAAGAATTCCTAGCTGACATCAAACTTACTACACCATTATCGCCCATCTCTACCGAAAAACTGACCCTAGTTTATCAAGATGCCTGTCACTTATTACATGGGCAAAAAATCAGCGTCCAACCCCGCCAGCTCCTCAAACAGATTCCGAATATCGCACTAACTGAGCCGTTAGATGCCGCACTCTGTTGTGGTAGTGCAGGTGTCTATAATATGCTCCAACCAGAAACAGCCAACGAACTAGGCAGCCAAAAAGTTAGAAATTTAGTCAATACCGGAGCGACGATTATCGCTTCGGCAAATCCTGGCTGTACCCTCCAAATTGCCAAACATTTAGAGCTGCAAGGACACCAGACTAAAATACTACACCCGATCGAGCTTTTGGATCTATCTATTAGAGGGGAATTAGTTGACGGTTAGAAGTCTGTTGGAGATGATTCGTAGTTCTTTACCCCACCCCAGCCCTCCCCTTATAAAGGGGAGGGAGCAATAAGAGCCTCCCCCTTTATAAGGGGGGTTTGGGGGGTAAATCTGGGGATGAGGGCAGCTAACCTCCGCACAAAAAAGTGGGATACTTCCCAACTGATTTAGATCCAATTGAAGATCCAGAAATTCCAGAGCCGCAGAGCCAAATCTGATTTTTCGATCGATAATCCCAGATAAATCGGCAACCAAAATACAAACGAAGCTGCAACACTAAAAATTGTAGTCAATCCTGCTGCTTGCCAGAATTTAGAACTACTCCGTAACCCCAAATCTACCAGCCATGCTAACCCCATGATGGCAAATAAGACTGCACCCATATAGTGATAAATATACAAGCAACGAGTAACTTTCACCCAGGGTAATAAGTTAGCAGCATAATTAACTACCATAAATATTGGCACATTCAGCCGATCGATATTTAATTCTCTAATTGGTTTTACGGTAAAGCCTTTGATGATTAACCAAATAGATCCAAAAATTGCCACCAGAGCCAACCACCATAAGATGGGATTTCCCATCGCATGGACATCATAATAATAGTCAGGTTTATACTGTTTAAAATAGTAAGCTAGAGGACGCATCATTAGCAGCCAAGTATACCAATTTGCACAGTAGGGATGGACTTTAACTCCATTACCAACTTTTTCATGATAGTTGAGAATCCACAATTGCACGTCGATGAAATTGGGTGTGGGATTTTGAATGAGGTGGGGAATCCATAGTAAGCTATAGATAGCAATCGGGGTAACTACTAGGCAAATGACGATCTCAATTATACCAATGGTGGCGAATCGATCTAATAGTGAATTAGTAATAATTGAAGATCGACGATCTGACTTAATTCTTTGCCACAGCTTCGCGATAACTAGTAAGGCATATATACCCAATAAAAACCATAAACCATTCCATTTACATGCGGCTGATGCTCCAAAAGATATGCCAGCACCTACGAGCAGCAAGCGACGATCTTGAGTAGTCTTGCTAGCCATTACTACCAACAACTGCCCCACCAATCCAAAGAAAACTAAATAGATATTATTTAGGGCATAGCGAGAATCAATCAGAAATAATCCATCTAAACTAATAAACAATGCAGCTAAAAAAGCATAGCTCATTCGGTGACTTAACTGATAAGCTAAAGCTGCAACTACAGGCGGAATAAACGAACCAAACAAAGCATTCATCCAGCGATAACTAAAGGTTGAATGCAGCGAACCTGTGAGGGTATTTGTGGTGTCCTGTCCGATGGGCAATCGATCGCCAATCCAAATGCCAATCGCGATTAAATATTGGCTGAGGGGCGGATGTGAATTAAAGAACTTGGTATTGGTGAGATAATTATTAGCAAATTTAGCATAGTAAAATTCATCAAATACAAATACATTAAATCTCCCCAATCCCCAAAATCGTATCCCGATCGATCCTAAACAAACGATCGCGATTCCCCAGACAGCTAGCTTTTTATTACTTTCGGTGTCTAAATTTAATAACATTAATTAATTTATCTATTTAGATTGGAGCTGCCAAGGTAGTTGATGGTATTTGAGGTAGTAGCCAGCACCGCTAACTAAAACGATGAATACTGCCCCGATTCCTAGTGAATTGGGCAGCCAAAAGATGGCATCAATATGATTTAGTTCTCCAGGTTTTAAGTGCCAAGTCATTTGTCGATCGCTAATAGCTTTGACGCTGACGACATTACTAGTATTACCATTCTTGACACTCCAAGGACTTTGAAGACTAAAATCGAGATCGACAAAGTTATTTGGTGCAACAGAGAGTTTTGGTTTGGGAGCGATTGTCCCGCTCAAAGGCTCTGCTAATGATAGAGAACGGAGATCGATGTCATAGGTGAGATGATTTCTGACTACTAATAGGAAGTTGCGCTGATTTATCTCCATGTGAGCATTGAATTTCGAGCGGGTTTCGGCATTAGCCGCTGGATTAAAATATCGATCGATCTTAGTAACCAACTCTTGAGCATTATTAAAAGGAATAATTACCTGGAGTTCGCGATCGTTTAAATGTTCTAAATGACCTTGTGCTTCGATTGTCCGCTGCTCGATACTGGCGATCCAGGCTTTTACCGCATTTTGACTAAAACTATTTAATTGTTCGCTCAGTTGGATATGTTCGACAATTTCGCCAGAGTTGAGACTAGAAAAATTTACCCCAGTATCATACTTAACACAACCAGATAAAGCGATCGCGATCGCCCAAAACCCGATCGCTAGTTGTCGATCGATCAGGCTCAATAATCCTACTCGAACCGCACTACCACAGCGATCTATAAATCTGACAAATTTAGATTGACTAACTATAATTTTCATGTTTTGTCTCCTCATTGACGATCTTATCAGATCCGACTATTTTTATGACGGAGTGACTACAAGCCACCTCAATCTTCTGCGATGTCCGCACGAGCGCTAAGAGGATGTTTGGAAAGTATAAAGTGACACTTGACCAGCCCCCCTAGCCCC
>ENA-OFCE01000482-OFCE01000482.1-metagenomes-genome-assembly--contig:-NODE-482-length-25770-cov-2.686370_pt1 | contig 25770 bp, 23 predicted proteins | sample MGYA00153388_OFCE01 | MGnify analysis MGYA00153388
CAGTAGGACAATATCTGGCTCCTTCCCCAGAGCATATTCCAGTTGCAGAATATATAGTACCGGAGCAGTTTCAATCATACCAGCAATTAGCAAAACAGCTTGGCTTTTCTCATGCTGCCTGTGGCCCATTGGTACGTTCTTCTTACCATGCCGCAGAAGGATTTTCTCCGAAAATAAGTCTTTCCTCTTAGTACGATTGGGTGGATCATTTACTAGAGAAAAAGTTTCAAAACTCATATTGTAATGTTGCTATCAAATCCTATTGCCGGAAAAACACTGTGAAGTTGTTAATCCGGCATTTTTGTATATCACACAATAGAAGTTATACGTTTCAAAACGGTTATGCTTGCTTGTATTTTCTAGTGTAACTGAAAAAGCCAATTAGCGAGAATGTCGGCAGATAATGTTATTTAAAATGATCTATCGGTATAAATTGTTAAAATAATCTGAAAATGTAAGCATGTGAGGCCGCGCAATAGAAAAAATCGGACTATTCATAGCGTGTATATATGATTTCAATGGTATATTTTGTTTGGCACGTTATTTGCAGTATATAGTATCAGAATCGCTTACTGGCAATAAGCATGTATAAGAAAACAAGATTGAGTCAAAGGAGGATTTGATTATAGTGGATTTTACGCTGCTGCTAAAGGAAGAGCTAATGATGGTGCCCCTTGTGGCAAGCAACCGAGAGGATGCATTTGAGAAGCTGGCACTTGGTTTGGAACAATACGGTTTTGTAAAGGATACCTATTTAGAGGCAGTAAAAAAACGGGAGAGAGCTTTCCCTACGGGATTATGTACGGGAGAAATTAATGTGGCTATTCCCCACACGGATGTAGAGCATATTGTGCTATGGCAGTAGGCGTGCTGGAAAAGCCGGTTCGCTTTGCCAATATGGAGAATCCCAAAGTGGAGATTGAGGTTTCGATTATATTTATGCTGGCATTAAAGAATGCTCATGAGCAGCCTGCATTCCTGCAAAAATTGGCAGGTTTGTTCCAGGATAAGGAGCTTCTACATAACTTGGCATCTAAGACAAGTACAAGTGCTACGTATCAGTTATTGCTTTCTGCCCTTGCTGGCTAAGAAGAAAAAAAGAGAGGAGGGATGGAACCTATATCAAACAGAGACTGTGACTGGAAATAAGGTAAGAGCATAGTACAAATTTGAGGAGGAAAAGGATATGGCTGGAGAAAAAAGAATTTTGGTTGCTTGTGGAACCGGGGTATGTACCTCTACGATGGCAGTTAATAAATTAAAGGATGCTCTAGAAAAAAGAGGCAAATTGAAACTAGTAAAGATTAATCAATGTAAAATTGCGGAAATCGCGTCCATGGCATCGGACAATGACTTAGTAGTGGCGACAACTCAGGTATCGGCAAAAATTAATATTCCGGTAGTAACAGGAACGGCTTTTTTAACTGGTATTGGGGTGGATAAAGTAGTAGAGCAAATTATTGATCATCTCAAAATTTAATTGAGGGGGAATCATACGTGGAAATTATAAGTTATATTGTCAGCCTAGGTGCCAGTGTTATGATGCCAATTATTATTACTATATTAGGACTATGCTTAGGTGCTAAATTAAGCAAGGCGATCCGATCAGGTTTAATGGTTGGTGTAGGGTTCATTGGTTTAAACTTAGTTATCGGTTTATTAACCAGTACGCTAGGTCCAGCTTCACACGCTATGGTAGAAAAGCTCGGGTTGCAATTAACCGTGATTGATGTGGGATGGCCTGCCGCTGCTGCTATCGCTTTTGCATCAACTGTGGGAGCGATCATCATACCCATTGGATTGGTAGTCAATATTATACTTTTGATTACGAAGCAGACAAGAACCGTTGATGTAGATATTTGGGATTATTGGCACTTTGCTTTTACTGGTGCCTTGGTTACAGCGGCTACCGATAGTATATTATGGGGTGGTTTTGCTGCTATTGTGAATATGATCATTGTATTTTATCTGGCAGATTGGACAGCCCCTGGAGTAGAAGAATACAACAAGTTGCCTGGTGTTTCTCTGCCCCATGGTTTTTCAGCAGCCTATGTTCCTATTGCTATTGTAATTAACAAGGTCATTGATATGATTCCTGGCATCCGGGATGTCAAAGCTGATCCGGAAACGTTACAAGAAAAATTTGGCATATTTGGTGAACCTCTCATTATTGGCAGTATATTAGGTTTGATTATTGGTGCTCTTGCGGGATATGATGTGAAAACCATTTTAACAGTAGGTATTACAATGGGAGGTTGTTTGGTGCTGATTCCCAAAATGGCTTCTATGCTTATGGAGGGGCTTTTACCCATATCTGATTCAGCGCAGGAATTTATTCAGAAGCGGTTTAAGAATGCGGGGAAAATCTATATTGGCTTAGACTCGGCTGTGGCTATCGGACATCCTGCTTGTATGGCAGCTGCTTTAGTGCTTGTGCCGATTACCATCATCTTGGCCGCTGTGCTTCCCGGAAATCGAGTACTTCCTTTTGCTGATTTAGCAGTACTTCCCTTCATGCTGGCTATGGTGGTTCCGGTAACCAAAGGCAATGTGTTTAGAACCTTTATTGTGGGGCTGGTCATGGTGACGATCGGATTACTAATTGCTACGGATATGGCACCATTACATACACAGCTTGCCATAAATGCTAATTTCAAAATGCCGAGTGGCGCTACGCAGATTGCTTCTATTTGTGATGGAGCCAATCCCCTCACCTGGATTATTTTGCAGCTGACTGGTTTAAAGGTTGTTGGTGTGGCTGTTTTGGTAGCGGTTGTTGCAACTATGGCCGTTATTAATAGCAAAATTACGAAGCGTAGAGATGCCCAAGAGGATATACAAGCTTAATATCGCTATACTGCTTGCCGGTATTCTTTTCATATACCGGCAAGCAATATATTGAAGTAAATATTATAAGGAGGAAAACGTATAATGCTGGAGGAGCTTAGAAAAGAGGTTTTGGAGGCAGCTTTGCAATTAGTTCGCTATGGCTTAGTAACACTTACAGGAGGTAATGTAAGTGGCAGAGATAAAGAAAGCGGATATATAGCGATTACTCCAAGTGGCATGGATTATGAGAAACTAAATCCAGAGGATATTGTGATCGTAGACAGCAAAGGAAATATGGTAGAGGGAAAATGGAAGGCTTCTGTGGATTTGAAAGACCATTTATATATATACAGGAATAAGCCCAATTTGTATGGTATTATACATACCCATTCGCCTTATGCCTGCAGTTTTGCCATACTGCATCAAGAAATTCCCTGCTGCAGTACTACTCTGGCAAACGAAGTCGGCGGCAGTGTTCCTATTTCAAAGTATAGCCCTGTTGGCGAGGGGGGGATTGGATCTTCTGTTATAGAAGCAATCGGCGATAAAAATGCCTGCTTATTAGCGAATCATGGAGTGATAGCTGTGGGGATATCGGTTAGGCATGCATTAGTGGCCGCAGTAATGCTGGAAGATGGAGCAAAAGTCTATCATTTAGCTAAATGCAAAGGAGATCCTATACCTCTGCATCCATCTGAAATCGAAAAGGCAAGAAATGTATTTTTATACGAATATGGGCAAAACCACTAGGCATATCTGACTTCTACATGCTACATTTATATGGTAGCGTATAGAAAGGGAGGATCTTCCGCTTTCAATTAATGCTGCAAAGGGGAGATTATGATGGGGATGAAGAAAGAACGATTACAAGTATTAATTGATACTGAGGATAGAAAAAATCCTTATACGGATGAAGCATTAGCAAAGAAATTGTCTATTTCCCGCGGTGAAACTACCCTTTTGCGGCAAAAGTTGAAAATCCCTGACTCCAGAGAGCGGAGAAAACCTATTTTATGTGAAACCATTCGGCAAATCCTAGAAAGCAATCCGGGTATATCCAAACGAGGGGTAACGGGACAATTGCAGCAAATGGGTTTTTCTGTATCCCGTTTTACAATAGAACAGTTGTTAAGCAATGCATTATATAGTATGGAAGAAATAAAAAGTGCTGTCTCGTCTCCCAATATAGGTACAGGCGTAGAAAGCGGAGGTAAAGAGTTTATCAGTACTGCATTTGATAACTTGATTGGGCAGAAGGGAAGTCTATTTCCTATTATCGAGCAGGCAAAAGCAGCTATTTTGTATCCTCCTAAAGGACTTCATACGTTGCTGCTAGGTGCAACTGGGGTTGGGAAAAGCGATCTGGCAGAAGCGATGTATCGTTTTGCTGTGGACTCAGGAAGACTAAGTATAAAGGCTCCCTTTGTAGTTTTTAATTGTGCGGATTATGCCGATAATCCGCAATTACTGCTCTCCCAGTTGTGTGGTCATATGAAGGGTGCCTTTACTGGTGCTGAACGCTCTAAGGAAGGGCTTATTGAAAAAGCTGATGGTGGGATTTTATTCTTAGATGAAGTACACCGGCTGCCGCCAGAAGGACAGGAAATTTTATTTTATCTTATTGATAAAGGAAAGTTTCGACGGATGGGGGAAACCGAAAGTCTGCGCCAAGTGGCAGTTATGTTAATTATGGCTACGACAGAGGTGCAGTCAGCTGCCTTGCTGGCTACATTCCGTCGTCGGGTTCCTATGGTTATAGAGCTGCCCAGCCTTCAGGAGAGACCCTTACAGGAAAGACTAGCATTAATTCACTATTTTTTAAAACATGAAGTACCGGGAATGTCTTAAATATTGATGCTGATGCGCTAAAGTCACTTTTACTCTATGATTGTTCCAGTAATATTGGACAGTTATCTGCAGATATACAGGTAGCTTGTGCCAGAGGATTTCTGAATCTCATTACCAGCGGCAGCAAAACACTCTATATTACTGTCTCCAATCTGCCTGCACATGCACGACGCGGATTGCTTAAACTTCAGCATCAGCGCGATAAAATTGAGAAACTTCGAATTACCAATTGTGAAATTTTGCCGGGAAAAGAAAATATGGTATATGTGGATGAGCTGTACTCAGTGCCACGGGAAATCTACTCTTATATTGAGGAGCAATATGGAAAACTTTCTATGCAAGGTGTTTCTCAAGAAGAAATCAACCGGATCATTGGATCGGAGTTGGAAGCGAAACTATGGAAGTGGATTAAAAGGGCCAATGATTCGCCGGAACCCATTGTAAAGGCTGATTTATATAAAGTGGTTGATAAGGCGATTGTAGATATCGTCGAAGCTATGATCGAGAAAGCTGCCGACATTTTAATTCGGCCAAGTGAACAGATCGTTGTAGGATTATCCATTCATTTAACAGAAACACTAAAACGAATCAAGCAAAATAAACGAATTATCAATCCGCATTTGGAAAAAACAAAATATGAATATGCCCGTGAATTTGCCATAGCCCGGGAAATGGCAGAATGTTTTCTAGGACAAACCGGAGTGAGACTGCCAGAAGAGGAAATTGGTTTCATCACATTATATTTGACAATGTATTGCCGGCAAGATGCAGATGGGCGGGTAGGAATTCTAGTTTTATCTCACGGCCATGTGGCAGTAGGAATGGCGGAAGTTGCTAACAGACTACTAGGAGTTAACCATGCTAAAGCGGTTGAAATGTCGTTGGATGAAAGTTCAGAGACAGCGTTAGAACGCACCATTGAGATTGTTACGCAAATTAATGAAGGCAAGGGTGTACTCTTACTTGTTGATATGGGATCACTCGCCAATTTTGGCAGCCAGATCACTGCCATAACCGGTATCCCCATTCGGTCGGTAGGACCCGTATATACGATGATGGTTATTGAAGCAGTTAGGCGGGCATTGCTTCCCGATACAGAGCTGGATGAATTGGCGGAAATGTTAGGGCAGCCTTATTTGAGTGCCGAAAATCTAAGTACAGAATTGTTGCAAAATGATGTATCCTTCAATAAGAGTAAGTCGGCTGTTTTAACGATCTGCATTACTGGAAAGGGAGCAGCTATGCAATTACAGAAGGAAGTAGAACGGCAGCTTGGCGGGCAGCAGGGCCAAATAGAAATAATCTGCATGGGATTAGCAGATCGGCAAACATTTGCAAATGAAGTTCGGAAAATTATGAAAACTTATTCGATTAAAGCTGTAGTTGGAACGCTAGATCCCGGTTTGCCTGGAGTTCCTTTCATCACAGTTGATCAAATCGTAAAGGGAAAAATAGCATCCATCCTGCAGTGTGCACCAAGTCGAAGAACAACAGTAGCAGAAGTTATCCAAGAAGATTTAATATTTTATCCTAATCCGGAATGGAGCAAACCGCAAGTAATTGACTTACTCACACAAAGTTTGCTTTCTAGAGATTTGGTTAAGCCTGAATTTGCAACGGATGTGGTTAAGAGGGAGTTAATCGGAGTACCGATTTTAAGTCTGAGAGTAGCCATTCCTCATGGGGAAGACCCACGATATGTAAATCAAACATCAGTTGCATTGGCGATCTTTCCTGAAGCCATACCCTGGGGTGAGAATTACCGGGTAAATGTTGTCTGTTTGTTTGCTGCGGCTACCGATGGCAGGGAACTTGTTCAAGAGCTGGGAGGCAAATTGACAAACGATGAAATTGTTGATTGCTTGATTGAAGCTCGCACGCCAGCTGAAGCAAAACGAATCCTGGTACAGGAGGAGTAGTCATACGGAAACTTGAAACCACGCCATGAATTCCATTGTATATTTAAAACGTTTATGTTTTAAGGATGCGATAACTTTCTTTTTAAAAAAGTTTATGATTATATTCTTTGTAATCTTCATATCTTCGCGTTTCCAAAGGCTTTGTTTTTTAGACGCGCAGAGTTTTTTAGAAAAGTTAATTTTTGTAAATAAGAAGGTACTTTACGCTTTGCGTAAAGTACCTTCTTATTTACAGTCCAATCCGTCTCTAAAAAGTAGGAGGAATGTTATTGTTATGCCTTATTTATAAGCACCAGTGCATTGCTGCAGGAGCGTTGTGATTGTTTCATAGCCCGGTGCATCTTCATATAGAATCTTATATAAGCCAGTCAGTAATGGTAGATCGCTGACCGCCAGCTTGGCTTCACTTTCCAGTTGTCTTGCCAGCAAATAGCCAAAACGAATGGCCGGATAGCCTTCGACAGTGATTCCTTCCTCTTTCATTTTGATGATAGCTTGACTGGCGGTAAGTCCCTCACCAATAACTTCACCCAGTGTCCGATTACGTCCGGCTTCCCCGGTTACTTCCAGGTCACCCATACCGGGTAGTCCATATACTGAGCTTAGAGTGCCCCCTAAGGCTTGAGAGAGAATGCCCATCTCTGCTACTGCAAAGGTGAACAAGGCTGATTTTGTGTTGTTATGCAAAAAGCCTTTGCGTTTTTTGAAGCCTTCCGCCATGCCTAAACCGACGGCATAGGCGTTTTTCATGGCGGCACAAATTTCGGTGCCGATTACATCAGTATTAACTTCTACGCGATAGACATCGGTCATTAGCGTTTTTTGGAGATGTTTGGCGGATGCTAAGTTTGCACTCGAATATGTAACTGAAGTAGGCGATTCCCACACAACTTCGATAGCTTTACAAGGACCGCCGATAAAGACAAAAGAAAGAGAATCTGTAAGGTGTTTCGGCAATCGTTCTTTTAGAATCGTTGGCAACAGGACAACTTTGCCATCTGCATCATATTCAAAGCCCTTAGATACGCTCCCGATAATCATGCCAGGATGCAAATAAGGCACAACTCGTTTAAATATCATCCCTAAAGCGTCTGACGTAATCGCCATAATGACAATGTCAGTATCCTGCATAGCGGCAGCTAGAGATTCTTCTTTGAAAGGTTTAACTGCTGACGGTAACGAACATTTATGCTTGGGATGAGGTTCTCCGGCCAACAAGGCATTGATGATCTCATGATCCAGTTCGGTTCCCCATAGACGTACTTCATGTTTGTTTTTAATAAGTGGTACAGTTAGGGCACTGCCCATGGCACCTGCACCTATAATTGTTATTTTCGACATAGCTGTCACGCTCCTTAACTTTTTACTAGGTGGAGTAAAAAGTGACAGCTTGACAGATGCTGTCCATCGAGTTCATTATAGCAGATCTTATAAAAAAATCAATTGTTTGAAATCTGACGTTGGCAACAGAGTTTGGTACAACGTGGCATGATTTAACTTGCCGTTTAGAACCCGTGGTTGGATTTGTACAGGAATAACAGATAAAACATCAACTATTCCTGTACTTTTCTGATATTTCTAATATTCAGATTCGCAAGGATTTTCCGACCACTATATTGCTGGTGGCATGATTTGTTCAGACAAAATTATTTTTTACATATAGAAATGGAGTAAAATCAAGTCTTCTGGGGATCAGAGCACAAAACGTGGCAACATTTGGTACATAACTTGCATTTTATAGACGAAGGTGGGGTAAATAATGCGACAGTTATTAAATATTATCAATCAGGAAAACAAGAAAAATCCTCTGACAGATGAAGAAATTGCTGCACGATTAGGGATGGGAAGGAGTGATGTAGTCAAGCTCAGGCGATCGCTGGGCATTGGAAACTCAAGGCAGAGAATGAGAGAACTACTGGAAAAAGAGATTCATGTTTTATTAAACAATTATCCTAATTTATCGGAAAGGGCATTGACCCAAAAGTTAAATGAAAACGGTTTTAGTGTCTCCAGGCATATGGTTAGTGATTTGTATCAGCAAATGAAAATACAAGGTGCCTTTTCCACGATAAAACAAGAATCGGCTAACAGTAGCGAGGTTTATGATCCGTTGGTGAAACAAACACAAACCGCTTTTGATGCCTTAATTGGGGCGCAAGGCAGTTTGCGGACGCAAGTAGAGCTGGCAAAAGCGGCTGTTTTTTATCCACATAAGGGTTTACATACCTTGATTGCTGGTGCAACTGGTGTTGGGAAAAGTGAATTGGCCTATTGTATGCACCGCTTTGCTTTGGAGTCCGGTACGAAACCAAATGATACTCCTTTTGTGGTTTTTAACTGCGCTGATTATGCAGAGACGCCGCAGTTATTACTGGCTCAGCTGTTTGGTTACGTCAAAGGTGCTTTCACCGGTGCGGAAGTTGATAAGGAAGGATTAGTGGAAAAAGCCAATCAAGGGATTTTATTTCTGGACGAAATTCACAGGCTGCCGCCGGAAGGGCAAGAAATTCTGTATTATCTTATTGACAAAGGAAAGTTCCGGCGGTTGGGGGAAAGTGATACCTTCCGTAATGTGAGTTTGATGCTGATCGCAGCGACTACGGAAAATATCGAGTCGTTTCTGCTGCTGCCTTTTCGCCGTCGAATTCCAATGGTGATTGAACTGCCGACGATTGCTCAGCGTCCTTTGGAAGAACGGTTTCAAATCATTGTAAGTTTTATCAGGGAAGAAGCCAGACGTATTAAATTGACAATGAGGGTTTCGTATAATGCCGTTGTTGCTTTGCTTATGTATGAATGTCATGGCAACATCGGTCAATTGCGATCAGATATTCAGGTCGCCTGCGCTCGATCTTTCTTGAAGAATATGGCACAAAAGGAAAAGTTGTTAAAAATAGAAATTAATGATTTAACCCATCAGGTTGTTAAAGGTCTACTACTTTTAAATGAGCAGCGCCCTATCATAGAGAAAATTTTGCAGGGTGATCTGGAGATCTCCCCGACTGACGAACAAAGGTCGCCATTAGTGGAACCGACGTATTTATTGCCAAATGAAGTGTATCAGGAAATTGAAGACAATTATATTAAAATGGAAAATCAGGGAATCGATCTTACTATTATTAATCGCGTCATCAGTGATGAACTTGAGGCTAAGGTACGACAACTGATTAAGCAGGCTCAAGGCAATAAGCAAAACCTGATTCGGCAGGATTTAGAAAAAATTGTTGGCGGGAAAATCGTTAATGCCGTTGATCGGATGATAAAGTTGGCTAAAACCCGTCTGCCAGATATTGATGATAGTTTGTTATACTGTTTGGCTACCCATTTATCTGCTTCTTATGAACGTATCCGGATGAATAACAAACTGATTGTCAATCCACAATTTCAGAAGATACAGACAGAATATCCGGCAGAGTACGAACTGGCCGAGAGAATGGCACAAATCGCATCTTATTATCTTGAAACAGACTTGCCAGAAGATGAGATCGCCTTTATTGCTATGTATTTAAAATCTTATGCTAAAAAAGAGCACCTAAATGAAGTCCATGTCGGGGTTGTGGTACTTACCCACGGACGGGTAGCCGAAGGAATGGTACAGGTAGCCAATCGACTGCTCGGCGTTGATTATGCTAAAGCATTGGAAATGCCATTAGAAGAAAGCTCCGAAGGTGCATTACAGCGGGCTATGCATATTGTACGGCAAGCTGACAACGGTAAAGGGGTTCTAATGTTGGCTGATATGGGGTCTTTGGTCGGTTTCGGTAAACTGATTACCGATACCACCGGTATAGTAACGCGCATGGTAACCCGGGTCAATACACCGATGGTAATTGAAGCGGTACGCAAGGCATTGGCTCCAGATGCAGATATCGAAGAAATCGCGAACTCACTGCATTGGGAGAATTCGGACTATGAAATGGATTTATGCCACATAAGCACTGATCATAATTTACCGGATGCGATTGTGACCATTTGCCTTACCGGTCACGGAGCGGCGGAGTGGATGGCAAGAACTATCGCCGAATATATGCCACAATGTTTGGAACAAATAAAAATCATTACCATGGGGGCTTTAGTGGAAGAGGATCTGCAGACTCGTTTAAGCCAAATCGGACAGAATTATAATCTTCTTGCGGTAGTAGGAACTTTGGGTACGGTGATACCCAGCATTCCGTTTATTACCGCCAAAGAGATCGTAAAAGGAAATGGCTTGGAAAAATTAAAGAGAATTATACAATTGCACGGCAACTCAAATAAAGCAGGATCGATTCATTCTGCGGCTGGAGGGTACTCGCTGAATGGTTTAATCCGACCGGAACTTGTATTGCTGAACTGCTCCCATAAAAGCAAAAATGAAGTCTTGAATACATTGGCTCAGATATTAGTTAGTCAGGGGCATGTACGAGAACAGTACATCGTATCCATTTATGAGCGTGAGGCATTGGCTCAAACCTTATTTCAGGATGTGGCATTGCCCCATGGCAGTCCGGAATATATTCTGAAACCAGCTATTGCAGTGATGACGCTGCAAGAGCCGATAGAGTGGGTTGATGGGTATCGGGTAGAGATTGTATTTATGCTGGCTCTCAACAATTATCAAAAAGATGAATTTAAAAAATTATATGTTTTGTTGAATGACCGCGAGCAGCTGATGAAAATGAAACAATCGAAAAATATAGAACAATTTATGAGGGTGATTACAGATGGGCAAATGTTTTGAATTTGACGAAAAAGTGATAGCCGTTGGCTTGGAAGTCAGTGACAGAGAGGATGCATTGCGGCAGATGGCACAAATGCTGCACAATGCGGGATATGTCCGCGATACCTATAGCGAGGCTATTATCCGGCGTGAACGCACTTTTCCTACTGGTTTGCCAACAGGAGAGAATGGAGTGGCAATTCCACATACTGACATATGCCATGTCATAGCTCCGATGATTGCCGTCGGGATTCTTAAAACACCTGTCGAGTTTCAAAACATGGGTGACATTGAGGATGCGATACATGTAAAAATTATGTTTATGTTGGCGATGAATAATTGTGACAATCAGGTGAGATTACTGTCTGAATTGATGCAGATCATTCAGGATCAGTATTTGTTGAAGAAACTGTGCATAGCACAATCGGTAACAGAGATTGGCCGGCTGCTGAAGGATAAAATTCACTTTTAGGCGGTGTGAATATGGGGAAAGGAGGTGAAAAAAGATGAAAACATTTCGTATACTTACCATTTGTGGCACAGGGATCGCTACTTCAACCGTTGCTGCTGAGAAATGCAAGCAATATTTGACTAAACGGGGCTTGAAAGTAGAAGTGGTTGAATGTAAAGCAGTAGAAGCGTCTGGGAAAATTCCAGTATATTCTCCCCATGTGGTAGTTGCAACGACCCCGGTTAACGATAGTGCATTGCATGGCACCAAGAAATTTAGTGGATTACCGTTTTTAACGGGCGTAGGTATGGATAAGTTAGCTGATGAGATTGCTGCTTATTTGCAGAGTTTAGAGTAGCACCCTGCTACTCTAAACTCTTGGGATAAGATTTTTGCAAGAACCTTATATATTATAAAACAAAAAATATGGGAGGGTATTTTATGCAAATAATAAATTTTATTCTTGATCTTGGCCCTACAGTTATGATGCCGATCATTATCATGCTTTTAGGATTGCTTTTTCGTCAGGGATTTCCTAAGGCTTTTCGTTCCGGTTTAACGATCGGTATGGGATTTGCCGGAATATTCTTGGTCATTAGTATGCTTACCAGCAATTTATCGCCGGCTACCCAGGCTATGGTTATAAACTGGGGATTGCATCTGGATGTAATGGATGTCGGTTGGCCAATCGCGGCGGCAATCAGCTTTGGCACACCCATTGTTCCAGCCGTTATTATGGGGCTGTTCATTAACGTTTTGATGTTGTCTCTGAACTGGACCAAAACGATGGATATTGACTTATGGAATTACTGGCATTTTATCTTTTCTGGTGCGTTGATTATGTATCTGACCGATAGTGCTATTTTGGGTATTATTGCATCCGGTATTACCATTGTCATTATCCTTAAACTGGCCGATTGGACGCAGCCGTATGTGGCAAAGGTCTTCGATATGCCCGGCATATCATTACCACACACTGAGTCTATATCCTGGGCTCCTCTCGGGATTTTGTTAAATAAAGTAATCGATAAAATTCCCGGTATCAATAAAATTGATATTAATCCGGAAAAGATTCAAGAACGGTTTGGCGTTTTTGGGGAACCCATGTTAATTGGTTTGGTTCTTGGTGCATTTATTGGCGTCTTGGCCGGCTACAGTATCGAAGGTGTTGTCAAATTAAGCGTGAATATGGCAGCTGTACTTTTCCTGATGCCGCGAATGGTTCGTATTTTAATGGAAGGTCTACTACCTTTGTCTGAAAGCGGGCGTGAATATCTCAGTAATCGATTCCCTGGCAAAGAAGTATTTATCGGTTTAGATGCTGCTGTCGTTATTGGTCACCCTTCAGTAATGGCTGTTTGTATTTTGATGATTCCGATTACCCTGCTTTTGGCTGCTGTTCTTCCAGGTAACAGAATCTTGCCATTCACCGATTTGGCTGGGTTACCCTTCTGCTTGCTTTGGGCTGTAGCTCCCTCAAAAGGAAATGTATTTAGGGGTCTCATTATTAGTACGATTTTTATGGTTGGTATACTATATATAGCAACCGATTTGGCACCAGTAACTACCTTAATGGCAAAACAAGTAAACTTCCCATTCCCTGAAGGTACTGCCGCCATTTCTTCCCTTGATGGGGGTGCCCATCTAATTCCTTATATTATATTTAAAATCGTTGAAATTTTCCATTAATTAAGAATTGCCTATATATCGTAAGATTATGCTCGTCGGCGCTACAATCCAATCGTTGGTTTCGATGCTGTAGTATAAGGAATGTGATAAACTTTCCGGGCAGCATTGAATAAAGGGGGTAACTTATGGTTTATGAAATGATGAGAGCTATGGCTGGGCCTTATATCTGCAGCTTGGTAGATTCGTATATTGTCCATCAGGATGTCCTTAATAGTGTCGTTGTTGCCGGAGGACTTACTTGGCGGGTATATAAGCAGAAATACTGGAAGCGTATCAGACCGAAAGAGAATCAAAAAGAGAATTTCTTCAGTAGAATTTAAATCCACAAGAGACTTGCGGTGTAATGGGAAAAAATTAGTTCTTCCGTATTGGCATAGCTATTATTTATGATATTCCACATTAGGGAGGAAGAATCATGTTAGCATTGGTTAAAACAGCATCAGGTCATGGTAACTTGGAAGTTCTTGAAAAAGAGGAACCTACAGTCGGTAAGGATCAAGTGAAGATTCTAGTCAAATATGCTGGCATTTGTGGTTCTGACTTGCATATCTATGAAGGTACATATAAAGTAAATATTCCTGTTACACTAGGTCATGAGTTTGCTGGTGAAGTAGTGGAAATTGGTGAAAATGTCAGGGAAGTAAAAGTTGGTGATCGTGTTACTTCAGAAACGACTTTTTATATTTGTGGAGAATGTAGATATTGTAAGTCTAAAGATTATAATCTGTGTAGTGCACGTAAAGGCTTGGGTTCACAACAAGATGGAGGATTTGCAAAATATGTAGTAGCTCGTAAAGAAAGTATACATATTTTACCTGAAAATGTAGATTATCTATCGGCATCAATTACAGAGGCATTAGCATGCGCGTATCATGCAGTAGGGAAATGTCGTATACAGAAAAATAATGTTGTTGTTGTATTAGGGCCCGGTCCAATTGGTTTATTAGTAGCACAAGTTGTTAAAACCTATGGCGCGAAAGTTGTTATCGCGGGATTAACTAAAGATAGGAGACGATTAGACAAAGCAAAAGAGCTGGGAATAGAAGCTGCAGTTGATATTTTAACTGAAAATACCAAAGAAATTGTTGATGTCTTAACCGATGGCTATGGTGCAGATATCGTTTTTGAATGTACTGGCGCCCCTCCTTCTGTCAATTTAGGATTAGATATTCTAGCTAAAAAAGGCAACTATGTTCAAGTCGGAATGTTTCCAATGGCTGAGATTTCTGTTGATTTTGAAAAAGTTATTCAAAAAGAACTGCAAGTAATAGGATCTAGGACTCAAAAACCAAGTGATTGGGATTCCTCTTTAGCGCTTATCAATAATGGTAGTGTAAATACAAAAGCATTAGTGTCTCATCAATTTAATATTACGGAATGGGATCAAGCATATGATGCTATAAAATCAGGTGCAGCGATTAAGGCAGTAATACATGTTTAGTAAAAGATGATCGAATCACTTAATAGTTATTCTGCTAAATGAAAATATTGTAGACCAATCAGATTCTTTAGATTCTAAAGAATTTGATTGGTTTTTTTTGTTGGCTTTATAATGATGATGTTATTGTCGTTTTAACGAAAAAAATAATAAAAAATAAATAATAAAAAGCAATAAAAAATAATTGACTATTCTAAAAAATGAAAGTATACTAAACGTAAACATAGGTAAAGGCGCTGAACAAATGTAAAAATGAGAAGAGTCTTGTGAATAAATAAATCAGGAGGACGAGTGAATGTTGGGATTAAATTACAAATTAGAAGAATTAGAAAAGAACGGTAAGAATATATTGACAGGTATTATTGGAGCGGGTCAGATGGGAAAAGGTATGATCAGCCAGATGACTCTGATGAAAGGCATGACGCCGGCAGTAGTTGTGGATATTAATATAGAGAATGCAAAAAGAGCATTTTTGCATGCAGGAATTGATGAAGGAAATATTAAATATGCTAAGACCGCTGCCGAAGCAGACGCGTTTATTAAAGATGGCAAGTCTGTTATTGCGGATCATAGTGATGTTGCCACCAAATCGGAATTCATTCAAGTTGTTATTGATGCAACAGGAGTGACAGAAATAGGAGCAAAAATTGCTTTAGATACGATACTTGGCAAGAAACATATTGTAATGCTGAATGCAGAAGCAGATGTTGTGATTGGGCCCGTCCTAAAGAAGTTTGCTGATGCGGCGGGTGTTATTTATACAGGGGCTGCTGGAGATGAGCCAGGGGCAGTGAAAGAATTATATGACTTTGCCGTAGCGTCAGGTTTTGAGGTTAGAGTGATCGGAAAAGGCAAAAATAACGTGCTGGATTTTGATTGTAACCCAGATACTGTTTTGGAAGAAGCTACTAGAAGAGGTGTTAGCCCTCACATGCTGGCATCATTTAAAGAAGGAACGAAAACAATGGTTGAGCTGGCATGTATGTCTAATGCTACGGGTTACATTTGTGATGTAAGAGGGGGGCATGGCATCAGTGGTGAGGTAAAAGATCTGCCACAATTGCTTAGCTTAAAAGAAGAAAATGGAGTATTAAATCAGTATGGCGTTGTAGATTTCGTGAATGGCATTGCTCCTGGAGTATTTGTAATTGTGACAAGTAAACTGCCTGAAGTAAGAGCAGAAATGGAATATGTAAGTATGGGGAAAGGACCTAACTATATATTGTATCGTCCCTATCATTTGTGCAGCTTAGAAACTCCTTTGTCAGCAGCCAAAGCTGTATTGGATCATCAAGCCACGATTGCACCGATGGGAGGTTTGGTATCAGAAGTGATAACCGTTGCTAAAAAGGATCTAAAGGCAGGCGATTGCTTAGATGGTATTGGTGGATATACAGTCTATGGAACGATTGAAAGATATGAAATAGCCAAAGAAATGAACGCTCTGCCTGTTGGTCTAGTCAACAAAGATACAATCTTAAAACAAGATGTTAAGAAAGGCGATCTTATTACCTATGACATGGTACAGCTGCGCGAGGATTCTTTCATTCTCCAAATGAGAAGGCTTCAAGATAAATTATTTGCGTAAGAAATTTCATTCATGTTGTTCTCCTAAAAATCAATATTCGTTAGTATAGGATTATCTTAGCTTATCAAGGATTAAAGAAATTTTTATTGTCAATTTGTGGCTAATACTATATTATTTTTGTGAACTGGATAAATATACTAACAACATAATTGGGGGGAGCAGATATGCAAAAGATAGTTGATGATAGTCGTCTAATTGTGAAATGCTGTAAATTATATTATGAAGAGTATTATACGCAAAATGAAATTAGTAATATCTTAGGAGTTTCAAGGCCTACTATTTCAAGATTATTAAAAGAGGGACGAGATTTAGGTATTGTAAAGATTGAGATCATTAATCCATTTGAACGTGATTTTGAGGAACTAGAGAGACGAACTGAAAAGCGGTTTCAGATTAGAGAAGTGCTCATCATTGAAGATGAGGCTGATGAAGTAATGCAAAAAAGACAGCTGGCAAAAGCTGCTGCCAAATATTTGCGGAGGATTGTAAAAGATGGCGATACCCTTGGAATTTCAATGGGAACCACTCTTAAGGCAATTGCAGAACATATCAATAATAACGAAAAACGCAGATTAACCTTCGTTCCTTTGATCGGAGGGGTAGGGCAATCGGAAATCGATATTCATCCCAATGATATTGTTATGGGATTCGCACAAGCTTTTGGTGGAAATTTTAAATTGCTGCATGCACCTGCTGTAGTCAGTAACGAAAATATAAAAAAAGAACTGCTGAAAGAGCAGAGCATTAAAGAGGTTATTGATCATTCTAAATTATGTAATATCGGCATTGTAGGAATTGGTTCGCCTACGGATATGGGTTCTACTATGATGACTTCAGGATATTTTAATGAAGATGATACGAAAGAATTTGCCCAATTAGGTGTAGTAGGAGATATCTGCCTGCAATTTTATGATATAAATGGCAATGCAGATCAATTTGACTTTAACAAGCGAGTAGTAGGAATTAATTTAACGGATTTGAAAGAAATTGATACAGTGATTGGCGTTGCTTGTGGCGAAAAAAAAGTGAATGCGATTATTGGTGCTTTAAATAGTAAAATTATCGATGTTTTAATTACGAACTATAGTAATGCAGTGGCTATTAATAATTATAAAAATGATAAATAAAAAGAGATAAAGGGTCCATGTGGAGGTCTAGTTCGTTTCAAGGGAGTTTTTTCATCATTTTTCAAGTGGGCTAATAGAAGGATTCAAGAGTACTAAAGAAATAAATTGATGATGAAATTCTATTTTCCCTTGAAAAATTATTAGAAAAGTCGAAATTGTCTAACAAATAGACCTGAGTTAGTATTGTTTATATTGAGTAAGAGGAGGAAAAGCATGGAGAAATTACTACTGATTGCCTTCTTGTTTTATGTCCTGCAAATGATTTTAACGTATTTTCAAGTGAAAAATTTTCGAAATAATGTTGATGAACTAAGAAAGAAAGGAGTTATTGGCATCGGATCAAAAAAAAGGAAGCTGTCTGCTGGTACGATTGTTATTCTTGTCAGCAATGAATTCGGAGACATTATAGAAGGCCGAATGATGCAAGGGTTTAGCATCTTAGCCAGATTCAAGAACCTTAAAGATCTTAATGGACTTAATGTCGGGGAATTAAAAGAAAGAATGCAAAGAGAAAGCAGTAAAGATACAGCAACGCTGGATGCACTAAAGCAGATTGAAAATCAATTAGTAAAGCTTCAAGCTATGTAATTGATTTGCCTATATGAAGCCATATAACGGAAGGGGGCGTTAGATAAATCGTTTAGATGGGGAAAATTGTACGAGGAAAAAGTAAAGGGAGGTAAAATTTCATGCTGGTATTAGCACACTTAGCTCAAAGTTTCATTGCACTATTTCAAAAAGGTGGAGAAGTTTTTGTAGGCTTAGTTACGGGGATTCTTCCGACACTGATTGTTCTGATTACGGCGGTAAACTCATTGATTGGTTTAATTGGTGAAGAACGAGTCAACAAGATTGCCAAGGCTGCCACGAAAAATATTATTTTACGTTACACGATATTTCCCATTATGGCTGTATTTTTTCTAACGAATCCAATTTGCTACAGTTTTGGCAGGTTTTTGCCAGAAAAGTATAAACCTGCTTTCATGGATGCGTCCATATCTTTTGTACATCCGATTACTGGTTTGTTCCCCCATGCCAATGCTGCTGAATTATTTGTATGGGTAGGTATTTCCAGCGGTATCACAGCTTTAGGTCTTCCTTTAGGTGAGTTGGCAGTTCGCTATTTTATTACCGGTGTGATTGTAATCTTAATTAGAGGTATTTTAACGGAAAGAATGACCATTTATATGATGAATCGCAAAAATAATCAAACAGTAGTACATTGAGTCATTAAAACATTGGATAAGTTTGCAAGGATTTTTTCGATCAGCGAGGCGGAGGATCCGAGCAGAACGGGAATCTGTAAGGTGACGCAATGTACTAGGGGCATAAGTGGACGAAGAGTAATGATATAGGAGGCGGGATTGTTATGAGTAATGCTGTTCGAATTGAGAAAGGTCCAGGTGGCTTTGGTGGTCCTTTAATTATAAGAACCACCGAAACAAGAAATAAAGTAGTATGTATCACCGGTGGTGATCTTCATCCTGTAGCCGTTAAAATTGCAGAGATGCTGGGCGCAGAACTGGTAAACGGATTTAAAACAGGGGTTCCTGATGATCAAATTGCTGTTGCCGTTGTCGATTGCGGCGGTACTGCACGCTGCGGTGTATATCCGAAGAAAAGAATTTTCACTGTGAATGTACTGCCTGTAGGAAAGTCCGGACCGCTGGCTCAGTTTATTACTGAAGATATTTATGTGTCTGGTGTCAAGGAATCCTGCCTTACTTTATTTGAAGGGGAATATACTCCTCCTGAACCTTCAATTGCGCCAGCAGCTACGCAGCAAAGAGCGCAGGCAGCCCCGGCAGAAAAGGGAAATATCTTAGCTCGATTTGGTAAAGCTGTTGGTGGTGTAGTGGGGATTTTCTTTCAATCTGGGCGTCATACAATTAATACGGTTATGACTAGCATACTGCCCTTTATGGCTTTCGTAAGTATGATTATTGGTATCATTTTGCAGTCAGGTCTAGGAAATATAGTTGCAAATGTAGTTTCTCCTTATGCCGGAAGTCTTCCTGGATTATTGATTATATCGGTAATATGTTCCCTGCCAGTGTTATCGCCAATGTTAGGACCAGGTGCGGTTATTGCTCAGGTAGTAGGTGTTTTGATTGGTGTTGAAATTGGTGCAGGTCATATTCCTCCGCAGTTTGCTCTGCCAGCCTTATTTGCGATCAATCCCCAGGTTGGCTGCGACTTCTTGCCAGTTGGTTTGAGCTTGGGTGAGGCAGAACCAGAAACCATTGAAATGGGCGTACCTGTTATCCTCATGTCAAGATTGGTGACAGGTCCGTTATCAGTAGTGATTGCTTATTTCATGGGTATAGGATTATTTAGCTAAACGTAGAGAGTTATAGCTTCTCTTATGGGCTGTTTCCGGAAGATACACATTTATGAAATGAGAGGGAAGTGAATGATGAAATATGAAGTTGTAGTGACGAGCATAGGAGATATGGCTAACGAATTAATGGAATCGACTGGAGATCTCATTATTTTCGATACATGCCCTTTAGATGGTTTAGAAGAAATTTCGATTATGCATACAACGGGAGAAATTAAAAGACCAATTCAAATTGGTGACAGAGTGACCTTGGGAAAAGCACAGTATACGATTACGGCTATCGGGGATGAGGCACTTAAAACCTTGGAAGAATTGGGGCATTGCACATTTAAATTCACTGGCAACGATACAGTTGAATTGCCAGGGCAGATTGAATTAAGGGGCGAAGGTCATCCAGAGATCTCTTTGAATGATATTATTCGAATCGAAGGCAATTAAAAAAATAAGAAAATTGCTATTTGTCTCCTTAAAGAACAAATAGCAATTTTTTTAACACGATGTGCTAGCCGGAGTCCGCAGCGATATTCGTAAAATACGGTTTATAACCTTGAGAAATAAATAGGAATTAGAAAAATCCGAAAAATAAGTCTTCTTTATAAAAATATGAAATAGGATGTGATGGCAATGAAATTGACATTGGATACGATCGGTAGATTAGAAAGTAATGATTTTTTAAACGCCAAATTGGAATGCCAATGTGGAAAACCACATAGTATCAATATTGATAAAGTGATTATTGGAAAGGACGCTCTTAATCAAGTGCCTGATGTAGTAAGAACATTAGGTTCGAAAAAAGTGTTGCTTGTTGCGGATACAAATACTTACGAAGTAGCTGGCAAGAGGACCGCTTCATTGCTTGCAGAAAATCATTTCTCTTATAAGTCTTATGTTTATAAAGTGACTCGAGATTTAGTGCCAGATGAAGAGGCTGTTGGAAAACTGCTGCTGCAAGTTGATAAAAATACAGATCTTATTGTTACGGTGGGAGCAGGAACTTTGAATGATATTGTAAAATTCATCAGCCGCAGAACCAATATCCCGTCTATTGTGGTAGCGACTGCCCCTTCTATGGATGGATATGCTTCTGACAGCTCCGCATTAATTATTGATAATCTAAAAACGAGTGTGGAATCTTCCTACCCTAAAGTTATTATTGGTGACACTGAAATTCTAAAGAAAGCACCCATGAGGATGATCTTAGCAGGTCTTGGGGATATGATCGGAAAATATTCTGCACTAAGCGATTGGCAAGTAAGCCGCATCGTAAATAAAGAGTATTATTGTGATGTCACTGCTAGAATTTCAAGCGATGCTATTAAAAAATGTGTTGATAATATTGATGGTGTAAAGAATCGAGAGGATCTTGCAATTGAAAATGTTATGGATGGTTTAGTTCGCACAGGAATTGCAATGAGTTTTGTAGGAAATTCTCGTCCGGCATCGGGTGCGGAACATCATATTTCTCACTTTTGGGAAATGAAGTTCTTATTTGAAGGTAAAGAAGCTTTGCTGCATGGTACGAAGGTAGGCTTAACTAGCATTATCGTAGCCAGATTGTATGAAATGTTAGTAGAAAAGCAAGTCGATTTTGAAGAAGCTGTGGGCAAGGCTCGTACTTTTGATGAAAAAGCATGGAGAAAATCGATAAGTGAACTTTATGGAAAGGCTGCGCCTGGCATTTTGTCTATGAGCGAAAAGGATGGTAGAAATTCCATAGAATCAAGAATTTCTAGAATTGAAGTAATCAAGGAGAATTTCCCGCAGATTATTAAAATTGCCAAGGAGGCAGAAAGAGCAGACCGAGTTGAAAGTTTAATGAAGAGTGCTGGAGCACCCATTAAGCCGGAGGAAGTTGGTGTTGACCAAAGAACGGTGCTGGATAGCGTTTTGGTAGCAAAAGAAGTACGCCCGCGTTATACCATTCTTAACTTATTATCGGACTTGGGACTATTAGAAGAGTTTACCCATGATATTAAAAAATATATCTAAATAGGAAGGAGTCATGTTGATGGAGCCAGTAATAAATACGACACAGCAGCAAGAAATATTAAGAAAAATTAAATGTTTCGTTATGGATTTAGATGGCACTGTATATCTGGGGAAACGAATTTTAGACGGCGCTATAGACTTTTTGCACACGTTGGAAAAGAATAAAATTAAATTTAAATTCTTTACGAACAACTCTTCCAAGAATACCAAAGTATATGTGGACCGTATTCGTAATATGGGTTACCACGTAGAAGAAGAAATGATGCTTATATCCAATCATGTTATTATCAATTATCTGAAAAAACATGCGGCAAAGCAAACTGTCTTTGTGCTGGGTAATGAATATTTGCAAAATGATTTTAAGGAAGCTGGGATCTTATTAGTAGATGAGAATCCGGATATTGTGGTGGTCGGCTTTGATACTTCTCTGGCGTATGATAATCTAACGAAAGCATGTACCTTTATTCGAAATGGGGCGAGGTTCTTAGCTGTTAATCCTGATTTTAATTGTCCGATAGAAGGCGGATATATTCCAGACTGCGGAGCAATATGCGCATTGATTACGGCATCTACTGGTGTCAAACCTGAGTATTTTGGTAAGCCTACAGCTCATACGCTGCAGTATATATTAGAGAATACTGGCTGCAAAGAAGAGGAGATTGCGATTGTTGGAGATCGACTATATACAGATATTGCTCTTGGAAAAGGAAATAATGTGACAACGATTCTAGTATTGTCTGGTGAAAGTCAATTAGTGGACATTCCAGAGAGTGAAGTAAAACCTACTCTTGTATTCCCTTCATTAAAGCAAGTTAAGGAAGCATTAGAAGAAACTTGCTAAAGTGATCATACGTTTCTTTAAGGAGAACGTTGAAATGCAGAGTACGCAAAGAACACAAAGATAAGTTAAAAATAGACTTCTTTGTGTCCTTTGCGTCTTTGTGGTTCAAGACGGCTACAGTTTTGTTATTATTGCTTTATGAATGTTCATGTGTTAATAATCCATAATATTTAATGTTTCAGGAAATTTTTCTCTTTCTTCTGGTGTTAATTTTCTTTCTGTAATCATCAAATCGAATGCAGAGAAGGATACATATCTATACAGACTTTCTGTTACGATTTTACTGGTATTAACCATTAAAATCGTTTTTTTTGCACTTTTTATTACGGCTTGTTTTATTTCAAGTTCCCGATACGAATGTATTGACGGTCCGTCAGCATGAAATCCACTGCAAGAAAGAAATGCAATATCGATTTTTATGTGGTTAATTGCTTTTAAAGCCCAATTGCCTACATAAGACAAACTTTTTTTTCGTAATTCACCACCGGTAATTAAAATCTGATTTTTCGAAGTAGATAATACTTGTGCAGCGATTGCTGAGTTGGAAACAATGATTAAATCATCTCTCAGATTTAATATTTTAGCCAGTTGAAGCGCTGTTGTACCTGAATCGAGAAAGATTACGCCATTTTGAGGAACTTGTGTTGCTGCTCTTTGTGCTATATGAATCTTAGCTTCTAGATTATCGCTTTCTTTCAAGGCAAATTCGTTTTCAAGATAAGAACTGGCGACTGTAACCGTCCCATGTCCCTTACTCAGAATATTATTTTCATGAAGTGAGGTAAGATCTTTGCGAATAGTCTCTGTTGATACATTGAATTCTTTTGCCAAATCGTTTACGGTTGCAGAACCGTTAGAAATGACATAGTTAACTATTTTATTTCTACGTTCATTGTTAATTGGTTTTGCCAAGCTAACATCCCCTAAGATTAATGATATCCAAATTATACCTTTATTTCAAGTTTAGAGTCAAGGGAAAAAAAGAATATTCTGGTTATTTGGTATTGACAACAATTAAATAAAGGTTTAATATTTGGTTATGGTTGGTTTTTGTAGTGTATTTTATAATATAACTTTGATTTATAGAATTATGCTTTGTAAACCAATCAGTTTAAATAAAACCGAAAATTGGGAATTGAGTAAATATTGCAATAGGGAATCGGATGGCATGAAAAAAATGGATAAGAACGCTGTGTTACTAGTACCTTGTCAGCTTTAAAACGGTAGGAGAATAGACCGTCAGTATTCACCGATTTAGGGCTGATAAGATACTAGCTATTAAAAATGTATTTAGTAACATGGCGAGCTTTATAAAACCAAAAAGAAGCATAGGAGGTATAGCGATGAAGTTTGGAGTCGATACATTTATCTGGACAGAAGTATTTATGGAGAAAGATTTATGGGTTATTAAAAAAGCAGAAGAGCTGGGATTTACATCAATTGACTTTGCCATTGCGCATCCTGAAACATTCCCCCTGCAACAAGTAAAAGCAGAATTGGCTAAAACCAGACTGGAAGCAGTGACGAGTACAACCTTAAATGCAAAAAACAGTCTTATTTCCAAGGAGCCGGCAGTTCGCGAAAAAGGTGTAGAATCCTTAAAAAAACTGGTTGAGATTAACTTGGAATTAAGATCGTATATTCTAGGTGGCGTAAATTATGCCGGATGGGGATGTTTAACTGGAAAGCCTAAGACAGAAGAAGAATGGAATCATTCCGTAAGCAGTATGCGTAAAGTGGCAGAGTATGCATTACAAAAACATCCGAATTTAAAAATCTGCGTTGAGCCAGTAAATCGCTTTGAAACACATTTTATCAATACTGCAGAAGAAGGCGTACGTTACTGTAAAGCTGTAGGTACGAGTAACATGGCTGTTCATCTGGACTGTTTCCATATGATTCGTGAAGAAACCAGTTATACAGAGGCTGTTGAAACTTGTGGCAAAGAATATCTTGGCTATGTACATGTCTGTGAAAATAACCGTGGTATTCCGGGGACTGGTTTAGTACCATGGAAGGAATTTTTTACTGCCCTTAACAAAATCGCTTATGAAGGACCATGTGTGATTGAGTCTTTTGATCCAAGTTTTGAAGAATTAAATGGGCAATGTGCGATCTGGAGAAAATTTGCCGATACAGGTGAAGAACTAGCTGTTCAAGGGTTAGCTAACCTGAAGAAAATTGTTCAGGAACTATAATTTTTAAAAAAAACGGGGGTATTTAAAAATGTTAGTAAACATGAAAGAAATTTTAAAAGATGCCGAGGAAAAACACTATGCGGTTGGTTGTATCAATACACCAAATGTTGAGACCATTCGAGCTATTATTGGTGCTGCAGAAGAGCTGAATGTTCCTATTATTATTGACCATGCTGAAGTGCACGACTCGTTAATTCCAATCGAAAGTATCGGACCTAAAATGGTCGAATATGCCAAAAATGCCAAAGTACCAGTATGTGTGCATCTTGATCATGGCAGCGATTACAATTTCGTAATGAGAGCGATTCGCTCGGGATTTTCATCCATAATGTATGATTGCAGTGCTTTACCTTTCGAAGAAAATATCGGAAAATTAAAACATTTTACTAAAATTGCTCATAATCTGGGGCTGACGGTAGAAGCTGAACTTGGAATTATGTCCAGCACGGAAGAAGATTCACATGGCGGCAAGCCATTAACCCGGGAAGATATTCGTAAAAGCTTTACTGACCCAGATCAGGCGGCTGAGTTTGCCGTAAGAACCGGAGTGGATGCATTGGCGGTATGTTTTGGCACAATGCATGGTATTTATGCGGAAGAACCGTTGTTAGATATCGATCGGGTGAAAGCGATTCGAGCAGCAATGCCCAAAGATTGTCGTGTGGTTATGCATGGCGGCAGCGGTGTTGATACCGCTCAGGTACAGGCTGCGATTAGTGCAGGATGTTCTAAAATTAACTACTACTCTTATATGGCAAAAGGAACCAGCAAACATATTTATGAAACCTTACATAAGGTAAATGGCAGTGCTTT
>ENA-OFCE01000485-OFCE01000485.1-metagenomes-genome-assembly--contig:-NODE-485-length-25566-cov-4.405590_pt1 | contig 25566 bp, 19 predicted proteins | sample MGYA00153388_OFCE01 | MGnify analysis MGYA00153388
AGGGCAGGTGAACAAATTGCGTCAATTGCAGCACCCATGTTTAAGAAATTATCATTGGAGTTGGGAGGTAAAAACCCTGCAATTATTTTTGCTGATTGTGATTGGGAAAAAATGATGAGAGAAACTATCCGTTCTTCTTTTACCAATCAAGGTCAAATATGTTTATGTAGCAGCAGAATTTTAATTGAGGCAAGTATTTATAAAAAGTTTACAACTGAATTTGTTGAACAAGTAAAAGCATTAAGTATTGGCGACCCATTAAATGATTCATCCAAGCAAGGAGCAATAGTTAGCAAAGTTCATTTTGATAAAATAATTGCTTGTATTGAAACTGCCAAGCAAGAAGGTGGAACTATTTTATGTGGTGGTAAAGCGATTCAACCTGTTGGAAGATGTGCGGAGGGTTATTTTATTGAGCCAACTATCATAGAGAATTTACCTGCAAATTGTAGAACTAATCAAGAAGAAATATTTGGGCCAGTGGTAACGATTATGCCTTTTGAAGATGAAAAAGAAGCCATACAATTGGCCAATAGTACTATTTACGGGCTTGCTGCTACTATTTGGACTATTAATGTAAATAAAGCACATCGGGTTTCTGCTGCAATAGATAGTGGTATTATTTGGATAAATACCTGGATGATCCGCGATTTGCGAACTCCTTTTGGTGGTGTAAAAGATTCGGGAGTTGGGCGCGAAGGTGGAGATGATGCACTCAGATTTTGCACCGAGGCAAAGAATGTTTGCTTGGCGGTGGAGTGAGGGTGTAATTTTTATTGTCACAAATATTTCGTCACAATTTATTTTGTGACAAGATATTTGTCACAGATTTTTAACTATTATAAGATTATTTAAAAAATTGATTCATCTATATAAATAACATTTAAAGATTATCTGAATTTAATAGCCAGATATATTTGTCTTTATTTCATAACTTTAAAAAGATTGAATTTTATCTTAATAAAAATTAGAAATATATTTTTCTACAATTTAAGTAAATTTGATTTGATCAATAAATCACCTATTGGCTACCCCACCAACAGAAGGCTTCAACCAAATTTTGCTTTATACCACACCAAATGGAAATGTAAAGCTTGAAATATATCTTCGGAATGAAACGATATGGTTAACTCAGCAAAAAATAGCTGATTTGTTTGGGGGTGAAAAGGCCGGCAATTACTAAACATTTAAAAAACATATTTGAAACAAATAAATTAAGGGAAGAAATGGTTAGTTTCATTTTGGAACATACCACTCAACATGGTGCGATTGAAGGAAAAACACAAGAATCAAAAACTAAATTTTATAATATAGACGCAATCATCTTTGTGGGATATCGAGTAAATAGCAGTCAAGCAACTGCATTTCGTATTTGGGCAACAGAACGTTTATAGGAGTATATCATCGAAGGTTTTACGATGAATGATGATCGGTTATAAAATCCTAATAATATTTTCGGAAAAGATTATTTTGAAGAGCAACTCGCCAGAATCAGGGATATTAGAAGTAGTGAACGTAGGTTTTATCAAAAAATAACTGACATTTATACGCAGTTTAGCGCAGATTATAAGGTAGATACACAAGCCACTAAAGATTTTTTGCTACCGTTTAAAATAAATTACATTGGGCAATTACGGGTCAAACGGCAGCTGAACTAATCATTTCAAGAGTTGATAGTGCTAAAGAGAATATGGGCTTGATAACCTGGAAAAATGCACCTGAAGGTAAAATCAGAAAAAATGATGTGGGAATTTCTGAAAACTATTTAAACGAAAAAGAACTAGATAACTTAAATAGAATTGTGGTAATGTATTTAGATTATGCAGAAAACCAAGCAGTAAAAGGAGTTGTGATGAATATGAAAGATTGGATTATTAAACTAGACGCATTTTTGCAATTTAATGAAGAGTCGATTCTATAACATCAAGGAAAAGTATCACATGAAATTGCTTTGTCGCTTGCTGAAAAAAAATTTGAAAAATATCAAATTGTTCAAGATAAATTAATCGAATCTGATTTTGATAAAGAATTAAAAAAACTTAAATAAAAATTAAAATTATACTATGCATGTTTTTTTAAATAAACTTAAAAAATTAGTTTAAAAAAAGCCCCTGATTATCATCAGAAGCTTTTTTATTCTTAAACATTATTTTATTTTACAATTATCATTTTTCTTGAATGGTTTATCGAATCACTAATTACCTGAATATAATACGTACCAGCTGATAGATTTTGTAAATCAATTTTTTCTATTTCTGCATTTATTGGTAGAATTAATTGCTCCACCACTATTCCATTCATAGCGGTAATGGTAATCACCATATTTCCAGCTTTATCTTCAAATTGGTGTTCAATTGCAATTAATCCGTTGGAAGGATTTGGATAAATTTTTATATTATCTAATTCCTTTTTATCAAATACCACTGCTCTAGCTGGCGAATATTTAAACGATCCATTGCGATCAATCATTTTTAAACGGTAGTAATTAATTCCATTTTTAGGCTCAGTATCAATAAAAGAATACGTATAAACTTGATTTTTATTCATTGAATTTACGCTACCTATCTCTGAAAAATAAACAGCATCAGTACTTCTTTCAATAGTAAAAGATTGGGTATTAATTTCGGCTGCGGTGTTCCAATTTAAAATTACATCCACTTTATTATATTTTGAGGCTGTAAATTTTAATAATGTTAATGGTAAAGGAGCTTGAGGCAAATAAGTAGTTGCAAATCCATCTCCGAAACCGCCTTTAAATATTGGATCAGATTCTTGAACGATTTTATTTACAGAATTTCCATCCCCGATACCACCAATAAATACTGGATCTGATTCCTGAATATAAAAACTTAAATTAGCTCCATCTTGAATATTGCCTACAAAAATTTCATCTGATTTTTGAATTCTTTTACCAAGATTCTGTCCGTCTCCTAATCCGCCTGCAAAAAACAAATCTGAATTTTGTACTTTCTTTCCAATAGTATTTCCATCTCCATTGCCTCCAATATACACTAAATCAGATGATTGTATAATTGATTTTTTTGAATTCCCATCTCCGTTTCCGCCTCTATTAATCAAATCAGCAGATTGAATTTTTGCCAGTCTTGAATTTCCATCACCATTACCCCCATTAAAAATTGCATTGTTTTGAGCATAAATATTGGTATATAAGCCCAGAATTAAAAGGCCAATAAATAGAATTTTACCTATAAATTTTTTCATCCGATTATTTATTATAGTGTATTATTCTGCAGTTCGCACCATTCTGATACCGTTTTTCCCACCAATTCCATCTACAAATCCATTGATAAAATAATATCTATCGGATAAGCGACCATATACACTTGGAGTATTAAAAGCTGCGCCTCGAATTCCGAAGATTGCAGCATTCCAAGTAGTAATATTGCTAAAACCATCTGCTCCTACAATTCCGTCGCCGTGGATTGTTGAAGTGAAATTTCGAGAAGCTAATGTTTGAACATTCACGGCTTTTTCAAAAACATTTCCACCCATATCCAAACCACCATAAAACGTACCCCCGCTTGAATCTCTTTGTGATCCAGTAATTGAAGTGGCATACAAACCACATCTGTTTGGATTAAATGCATTCATCGTAGAATTTCCAGTTGGACTAGCTTGTGCTTCATCTTCTAAACCTGTATTTAATAATGCTCCAACTCCATTGTAAAAAGTATTTCCCCATGGATACTCGTTCGGAACGGGAAGAATCGCTGCACCTCTACATGCTTTTTCGTATTCAAGTTCAGTCATGGGGCGCATGGCGCTAAAATCTGAAATACTTAAAAAATTATCAGTACTTACTCCCACTGCTCGAGTAGGCTGCGGAGCTATAAAATTTGGGTGAGCACCTGTTAAACCTAAAAATGCCGAACCATTAAAAGAAGCACGAGCTTGATCTAAGGTGTTTAGAAAATCAACATATTGTTGTTGACTAGCTTCGTATTTCATAATCCAAAATGCATTGAATCCTTTTGGATAGGTTATAGGTAAAGAAAATGTAAGAGCGCCTGCTCCTGAATATGTTAAGTTACCTGGTGTTGAACCAAATGATGTAGCAGCTTCTGAAGTAATCTGGTATGGGTTAGTACTTCCAGCAGTGCTAAATGAAAAATTTTCAGAACCTCCTGAGCCTAGAAAAAAGCTCCCTTGTGGAACATAAACCATTTCAATGGCAAATAATCTAATCTCTACGCTATCACCGTCTGCTACATTATCTGTTCCGTAATCCCATTCTACTTTGCTACCTAAGAAATTTACATTTCCGATACCATTTGCACTTCGATACAACCAAAACCCTTTTTTATCTGCACTTGCTTGAATTGTACTGCCCGTAGCTGGCAAAGCATTAACATTATTTATGCTGCAATGCTGCCATGAACTGGTATTTATTTTTCTAAATTTTGCAAAAACCCATAGCCCATCATAATTGTTTTCGTTTGAAGTTGTTCTCCAACTATTTTCCCAACTTGCGTCAAAACCGATTTTTACAGTATTAGCTGTGGTATTTCTGTTACTGAATCCAATATTACTAATTTGAACATTGTTTGCATAAACTGATATTCCCATCAGTATCAAACTAAAGATGATTAAGAGAAATTTTTTCATATGAATTACTTTTTTTAAGATTTAATCAAAAGTAGGTGGCATTTTTATTACCTAAAATACCCGCTTACACTTAAATTGTATAAGGGTTGGCAGGTAGGTATAAAGCTGAAGTAAAAATTAGTTGTGAACTATATTATTAATTTTTAAAATAAAAAAGATAATTTTGATAAAACTTCTGAACGTTGTTATAAAATTAAAATTTGGCATTTGTAAGCCTAACAAAAATTTTCTTAAATAACTTTTCAACCAAAATATTTATTTTATGAAATATTTACGTTACCTTAACATAAGCAAAATAAATGTTGAAAACATCTTTTAATTCTTGACTGAATAGTAAAGTTGCTGAAGTTTTTGTAACCATACAACTTAAAACAACTACAATTGGATTATATTTTTCTGATATTTCATTTATCTACAGATGAAAATTTATATTTAGTTTCAGATAATTTATAATTCCTTTTTCTGTTTTTTAATAATTTTAATGCTTAATGGATGTTTCCAGCAATTAAATTTACCTTAATTAAGTTTTTAATTTTTTTTTAAAAATTTTAATTCTTTTTTATTGCAGAAAAAACCAATTGTTCTAAAAATTTTACTACTTCATCTTCATTTTTTTTTGACTCAAAATCTGTTAGTGATGGTAAATTATACATAAAATATATTTGCAAATGAGCCATTTCTAAAATGGTAGTAGCTAAAGATTTGGGATATTTATATTCCGAATTTATTTCCGAAATTATTTTGCCAACTGCTGCACAGAGATCTTTAAACGGTTTAAAAAAATGAAGTTTATTATCTTCTCCAACTTGTTTAGTTAAGTAGGCTTTAGAACCTTCAGAAATAATTATTTGCTGAAGTAAATTTTCATTTATGTAACTCGTACTTTCATCATCATTAACCTTTGTTGCCAATAATTTAATTACTTTTCGCAATTTTAACTCTGGATCTTCAATATTGTTTGTATGGAAATTTATTTGATATTGTACCCAACTCCAATACCAATCAACTAGATATAATAATAAGCGATGCTTATTTTCAAAGTAACGATATACTCCGGCCTCTGTTGTGTTTATCACATTTGCAACCTTTTTAAAGTTAAACGACTCAAATCCGCTTTGATAAATTAGGATTACGCTATGTTGTATTATTTTTTTTCCTAATTCAGATTGCTCTGGATTTCGTAAGTATAGCAAATCGTTAAGGTTAATCTGTATATGTAGTTTCATAGCTGCTCTTCAAACGCAAAAGCAAAATTGTTTTGGCAAATTTAGTAAAATATATTTTACAATCAAATAAGATAGTATTACTATTATTTAAAATATAAAAACTATCTTTGTCTATCAATAAATCTTAAATACTATACAAAATGGTAAATATTATAATCTATTTGGCAAAAGAGCAAGATGCAAAATACTTGGTAGATACATTGTTAAATGAACAATTAATCGCCAATGCATCTATTGATATGGATAATATATCATTCAATATTGAAAATAACCATATCATTAGAAGCGTAAATTCGGTAATAACTGCACAAACTAGGTCACTGTTAATATCGAAAATTGAAAACTTTATAGCTGCAAAATATGGTGAAGGGGTTCGAATTTGTTCTATTCCAATTATTCATGCCAATAATTCCTTTGACGCATTAATTAGGAACAACACTTTGAAAGAATAAAGTATATATTTAAAAAAATCTAATCAAAATTGATGATCAATAAGTTCCAAAATTCTGAAGAATTTAAATCAACTAAAATAAATCCCTTAGCCAAATTTTGGAAATTGGTTGCACTTGAAAAAGTTGAAATAGTAAATATTTATGCATTTGCAGCTTTAAGTGGATTAATTTATTTATCGCTTCCTTTAGGTATACAATCCATTATTAATTATTTGTACAGTGGCTTAATTTCAACTTCACTGGTTGTACTTATTTTCATTGTTATTTTAGGAGTTTTCGCAAATGGTTGGCTTCAAATTATCCAAATGAAGATTATAGAGCGAATTAGTAGAAGAGTTTTCACACGTTTTAGTATGGCTTATGCAGCAAAAATTCCAAAACTAGATCTGGCATCAATTGATAATAACTATTTACCCGAATTAGTCAATCGGTTTTTTGATACAGCAACTTTGCAGAAAGGCATCTCAAAGATTTTATTAGAATTCCCGACAGCAATGGTTCAAATTCTGTTTGGTTTGGCTTTGCTTGCTGCATACAATCCAAATTTTTTAGTAGTATCTTTACTAGTTACTTTATTAATTTATCTTATTATGAGATTTACCTATCCTAAAGGAATGGCAACTTCTATTGAGGAATCAAATTATAAATATGAAGTTGGTTATTGGCTTGAAGAATTAGGAAGAACCATAAAATCTTTTAAGTTTATGGGTGTTTACCATTATCCTTTAATAAAAACAGATGGTTTAGTTAGTTCATATTTAGATTCTCGAGAAGATCATTTTAGAATACTTAAAATTCAATATTGGAGCTTTATTTTTTTTAAAGTAATAATTAGTGCTGCATTATTAATTCTAGGAGTAGTATTAATTATAGATGAACAAATTAATTTGGGTCAGTTTATTGCTGCTGAAATTATAATTCTAACCATTATTAACTCAATAGAAAAACTGATTGGAAGCCTGGATGTGGTTTATGATATGCTAACGGCGCTAGAAAAAGTAAGTGGTATTTTAGAAAAACCAGAAGAAAAAGACCAAAGTAAATTGCTGATTGATGAGAAATTAGAGAATGGGATGTCTATAAAATTAGAAAACCTCAGCTTTAGTTTTGATTACAACAACCCAGTTAATGTTTTGAATAATATATCGTTAACCATAAATTCAGGAGAAAAAATTTGCATTTTTGGTTCAGAAGGTAGTGGTAAAACAACCATTCTGAAAATGCTAACTGGTGCATACACTAATTTTGATGGACAAATTTTAATAAATGATTTACCAATAGGGAATTATAATTTACAAAAACTCAGACAAAATATAGGTATATATCTAGATTCTCCAGATTTATTCAGTGGAACTTTGTATGAAAACTTAACGATGGGCAACGAATATATTCTACCAAAAACCATATTAAACACGGCTAAAGAAACTGGTTTAATTAATTACATTCAAACATTACCAAATGGACTCGATACGAATGTAAATTCGATTGGGAAAAATTTAGCAAAAAATATAGTTACGAAGATTTTAATAACCAGAGCTTTACTAACTAACCCAAAATTATTATTGCTAGAAGATTGCTGGAGTAATTTAGAAAATTTTCAGCAAGAATTAATTATTAAAAACATAACAAGTTTTGATAAAAAATATACGCTAATTGCTGTAACCAATGATGAAACTTTTGCTTCTCAATGCGACAAGATTCTATTACTTGAAAAGGGAAACATCATTCGATTTGGAACTTTTAAAGAAATAAGCAATACAATAGAATATAAAAATATGTTTAAAAATTTTAGTAAATAAGTGAAGAATGTGGTTTGATAATAATAAAAATTTTTCTGATTGCCCGGAACGAGAATTTGAATCGTATAAAAAATCATTTAATCCAGATAAAAAAACTAAAACTATTTATTGGATTTTAGGTGGGTTTATTTTGTTCATTTTGTTTTTGCTGTTGCCCTGGACTCAAAATGTAAGTGCCCCAGGTATTGTAACAACAACAAACCCCGAAAACAGACCGCAAGAATTAAATACTGTAATTGCAGGTAAAATTGAAAAATGGTACGTTAAAGAAGGAGATATGGTTATAAAAGGAGATACTATATTGAAAATTGGTGAAGTAAAAGAGAATTATCTTGATCCTGAATTAGTAACGAGAACAAACGAACAAATAAAAGCAAAAGAAAGCACAAACGATTTTTATAAAAATAAAACACAGGCTATTGATCGAATAATAACTGCCTTGCAAGATGGAAAACAGTTTAATTTACGCTCCTTGGAGAATAAAATTTTACAAACAATTTTAAATGTTCAGACAGATAGTATGGGTTTGGTTGCCGCAAAACTCGATATTTTAATAGCAGATGAGCAATTTAAACGATCGGAAGAATTGTATAAAGAAGGTTTGATTTCATTAACAGAGTTTGAAAAAAGAAAACAAACAAGGCAAATTGCAGATGCAAAAAAAACGATGGCTCAGAATAAATTTATGAATTCTAAGCAAGACTTAATTAATGCAAAAATTGAGCTTTCTAAAATAGATAGAGAATATAATGAAAAAATATCTAGTTCGGAAAGTGATAAATTTTCAACCTTAAGTGATATTGCTACGGGTACAGGTGAAATTTCTAAAATGAAAAATCTTTATTCCAATTATCTCATACGAAATGGATTTTATTACATAACAGCTCCACAAGATGGGCAAATAACTAAAACGATATCGGCTGGTATTGGTGAAGTTGTAAAAGAAGGACAATTAATCGTAAAAATAGTACCAGAGGAATTTAAATTTGCGGTAGAATTATTCATTAAACCCATGGACCTACCCTTAATTTCCAAAGGGCAAAAAGTTCGTTTTTTATTTGATGGATGGCCAACAATTGTATTTAGTGGCTGGCCAAATGTGAGCTACGGCACATTTGGAGGTGTTGTAGTTGCAATAGATAATTCAATTTCTGATAACGGGAAATTTAGAATTTTAGTTGCAGAAGATCCAAACGATAAAAAATGGCCTACAGCACTAAAAGTTGGTGGTGGATCAAATGGTATTGCGCTTTTACAAGATGTACCAATTGGCTATGAACTTTGGAGAAAATTAAATGGATTCCCACCTGATTTTTATACGACAAATGAGAATAATAAAAAGACTATTTCAAAATAAATGACTGTTGAATAAAACAAAATTAAATTGATGAAATATACTTTATACAATATAATGTTTAGCTTATTTAGCCTGACTTTATCAATTAATTATACTAATGCTCAAGATATTGAAAAGAGAGTTTTAAATCCTGAGGCGTTTTTAGAAATAATAAGACTTTATCACCCAATAGCCAAGCAAAGTGAGTTGGTAAATGATATTGCTAAAGCTAATTTAAGAGTTGCAAGAGGTGGTTGGGATCCTAAAATTTATTCTAATTACGATACAAAAAATTATGAAGGAGAAAACTATTATAATTATTTCGAAAATAAAGTAAGTATTCCAGTTTGGTATGGATTAGAAATAAAAGGAACGTACGATTTCATTTCTGGAACAAGAGTAAATCCTGAAAGTAAAATTCCTAATGAAGGTTTAGGAGCTTTAGGAATAACCTTACCAATCGGTAGAAATTTATTTTTAGATAAACAAAGAGCAACACTGTTTCAAGCAAGAATATTTCAGGAAGCTAGCAAGCAACAGCAATTAGAAATGCTGAATGATTTATTTTTAAATGCTTTGGTTGATTATTATAATTGGAGCTTATCTTATCAATCTTTATTGGTTCTAGAAAATGCTCAAACCATCGCTAAAACCCGTTATTTGGCCGTTATTCGATCTTCAATTCTGGGAGATAGGCCTTCCATTGATACGGTTGAAGCATTGACTCAACTACAAAACAGGCAGATTCAATTAGCAAACGCCAAATTGAATTTCAATAATACCTCGCTCGAATTGAGCAATTATTTATGGATGGAAAATAAAATTCCACTTCCGTTTGATCCAAATTTAGTTCCTGCAATTTTAAATTCTGATTTTTTGAATATGCAAATTGATTTAAGTAAAATGGAAGAAATGATTAGTAATCTTGAACAAAATCAACCTGCAATAGTTAATAACAAACTGAAAACACAATCTTTAGAATTAAATAGAAGATTGCAAACTGAAGAATTAAAACCTGTTATCAATTTAAATTACAATGCACTAAGACAACAATTTAATTTTAACGAAAATAATATTAATAATTTAAATAATAATTATAAATTGGGATTTAATTTTTACATGCCACTTACCTTTGCCGAAGGAAGAGCAAAAGTTAAGATTGCCAATCTAGAAATCAAAAACAATCAATATATATTTGACCAGAAATTACAGGAATTTACTAATAAAATTAAAGCCGCTTTTAATGAATTATTGATTCTTCAATCACAAACAAAACTGTATTCTGAAACAACTAATAGCTTTAAACAATTATTTGATGGAGAAACGATACGATTCAGAAATGGAGAAAGTTCATTGTTCTTAGTTAACAATCGGGAAAATCAATTTTTAGATGCTCAACTAAAATTAGCAGAATTTCAAAGCAAATATTATCAAACTGAAGCAAAATTAAAGTGGGCTGCCGGAACAATTTCTGTTGAATAATTAAAAATCTTTTTATAAATTGATTTAAAAATGGAAATATTTTCTTTTAATATCATTTAGTTTTTGCGAACTTAAAATATTAAAAAATAAAAAAGCCCCAAGCTTTCATAATAGGCTTTATATTTATTCTTTTTTCTTTTAATAGCTTTCAACAACACTTAGTGTATTTCCATTTGCACCTACCCAAGTTACTTTATAACCATACGCACATTCCAAATTTGTTGGATTACCTTGTTGATCCGTTCCTAGTTTAAGTGTAAATAAATCATTGTTAATAGAATGAGCTAATGTTCCACTATTTGGTCTCTAAAGTCCACAATATGTATTAGATAAAAAGGACTTAGAGTAATAAGTTGTAAACACTGTTCCAAATCAATTGATGCCTCATAAATCTACATTTGCGAAGCCTTCTAATGTAGAATTTCCATTTACTTTAAATGTAATTCGTTGATCACTTGGGCGGTAGCTACATTCAGTAACACGGGCTACATTCCAGTTTGCAACACTACCACCATTGAAAGTTGCCTGCAAATTCAAGGATCGTTCCTGATACTTAATCGTGGCTGTTCCCGATAAAAAACTTAGCCAATCACTTCCATTTACATTTTTTACAGTTTTAGTTCCATTCAACGTTACTATTTTATTTTCTTTTAATCGAACTACTTTAAAATTGATAAAAGTGTAGGTGAGAACTGCATTTGCATTACTCCAAGAAGTTCCACTGGTCAATTGTACTTTTACATTACCTGCCCTTGTTCTAGATGGACTTAAACATGGAGTTATTCCATCGAAATTAAATAGTAAAGTTTTCTGAGCTATTTGTGAAGTATCAATCGTGATGCCGCATAAATCAGAAGTAATTCCAGCACTTTTTCTAACTCTACCAAATTCTGTTTCGTCTTGTACAATTATATTCAAATCACTTTGGATCTAATCTGGATCTGCATTATATAAGCTTGCATCATCATTGAATTGTTCTACTTTGCTATCTAATTTAGCATCGTCATTTTCATCTTTTTACATCCTTAAAGAACCGCAATAAGTAGGAGCATTAAACCTGATTTTTTTAACATTTGTGTATTCATTTTTTTCTGATTTAGGGTTTGATAATCGTTAAGTTTAATTTCATGCCATAAAAAAAAGATATACCGCCTAAACGGTATATCCTTAAATTAAAGTATATGTCTAATTTATTTACCTATCAAAGCAATACTTCTCTTAACAAAATCAGTCAATTCTTTTCCTTTCAACATATTTTGTGATAATAAAGCCAAATCCGTTGTTTGTTTTACTAATTCATTTTGCTTTTCAGCATCTGCTTCTTGTAAAATCTGCGATATTAATGGATGATTGCTGTTAATTACCATATTATAACTATCTGGCAAATTTCCAAAAATATTCATTCCTCCGCCACCCATCATTTGCTGTTCTTTCATTCTTCGCATAAATTCTGATTGGGTAATAATAGCAGGCTGATCTTTTTCACTTAAACTTTCAAAAGTAATCTGAAATTTACCTGCCGGTAATGCTGCTTCTAATACCGGTTTTAATTTCTTTTCGTCATCTTCTGTTAATTTTGATGGAAGACTTTCTTCCTTATTTATTAACTTATCAATGGTATCACTATCAACCCTAGCAAAACTAATTTTCTCGTATTTCTGCTCAAGTTTTGTTGTAATATGACTTGCTAATGGCCCACCTAAATTTAAAACGCTATAACCTCTATCTGTTGCTGTTGATACAAATGAATGTTGCTCATCAGAATCTGAAGTATATAAAATAATTGTTTTTTCGTCTTTATCCGTTTGGATAGGTTTTATTTTTTCTAAATATTCATCGAATGTAAAAAACGATTTCGTATCATCCTGATACAAAGCAAATTTAGCTCCTTTCTCCATAAATTTTTCATCAGAAAGCATTCCGTATTGAATGAATAATTGAATATCGTTCCATTTTTTTTCAAAATCAGCACGATCATTCTTAAACATTTCTTCCAGCTTGTCGGCTACTTTTTTAGTAATATGACTTGCAATTTTCTTTACATTTCCATCACTTTGCAAATAAGATCTCGATACATTTAATGGAATATCTGGTGAATCAATTACCCCGTGTAACAACGTTAAAAAGTCGGGTACAATTTCTTCAACCGAATCAGTAATATAAACTTGATTACTATATAATTGAATTTTATTTTTCTGAACTTCAAAATTGTTTTTCAATTTCGGGAAGTACAAAATTCCGGTTAAATTAAATGGATAATCAACATGCAAATGAATATGAAATAATGGCTCCTCTGCAAACGGATATAATTCACGATAAAATGCTGCATAATCTTCAGCTTTTAATTCAGATGGAGTTTTAGTCCAGGCTGGTTTGGTATTATTTATAATATTATCCGAAATTACCTTAACATCCTTGTCTTCGGCATCTTTCTCAGTAGTTTCGTTTGTACCAAATTTAATATCGACAGGTAAAAATTTACAATATTTATTCAGAATAGTTGACAAACGACTTTCTTCTAAAAACTCCATACTATCTTCAGCAATGTGCAAGATAATATCCGTTCCTCGTTCTGTTTTTTCTATTTCTTCTATCGTAAAATTTGGACTTCCATCACACTCCCATTTTACAGCGGGTGCATCTTTGAACGATTTTGTTTGAATTTCTACATTAGACGAAACCATGAATGAAGAATAAAAACCTAAGCCGAAATGACCGATGATTGCATTTTTCTCGCCTTTATCTTTGTATTTTTCTACAAATTCTTCTGCTCCTGAAAAAGCAATTTGATTAATGTATTTTTCAATCTCATCTTTCGTCATTCCAATACCATTATCACGAATGGTTATGGTTTTTGCTTCTTTATTTAGAATTACTTCTACTTTAAGATCACCTAAATCTCCTTTAAATTCTCCAATTGAGCTTAAAGTCTTTAATTTTTGAGTAGCATCTACAGCGTTAGATACTAATTCTCTCAAAAAAATCTCATGATCTGAGTATAAAAACTTTTTGATTATCGGAAAAATATTTTCCGTTTGAACGTTAATGGTTCCTGATTGCATAATTGTACGATTGTTTCATAGCAATTTACAAACCTAATGCCATGAGGTTTTTCGTGACAATTTGGCAAAAAACTACTCCCCCATCAATTCAGATAACTCTGGCAATTGAACTGTTTTGGTATAATGCAAAATCATTCGGCATAAAGTATTTGGGTCAAATGGTTTTAATACAATGTCTGTTGCACCAGCTTGAAATACTTTATTTCTTATTTCACCCGGAATACTTGCTGTAAGTGCTACAATGGGCAATTTTATATTTCTATTTCGCATTTCACGGGTTGCTTGATAGCCATCCATTATAGGCATGTGCATATCCATTAAAATAATCTGATGCCTTTTTATATCCAATTTATCTAAAGCATCTTGACCATTTACAGCAACTTCGGTAATTGCTCCCCAGTTTTCCAGAAACTTTTGCGCCACCAAAATATTCATTTCATTATCTTCTACCAACAATATCTCTACACCATCTAATGGTTTTGTGCTCAAGTGAAAAGTATCATTTTGCACCTTAATGGTTTCTTCTTTCATCACCCCGAAAACTCGAAACGTTTGCTCGAAATAAAATTCAGTTCCTAAACCTTGTATACTCATTAATTTTAATTCCGAGCCTTGCTCTTGTAGTATTCGCTTACAAATAGCCAAACCCAAACCTGTACCGCCATAGCTTCTGCTTGTAGATGAATCTGCCTGTACAAATCGCTCAAATATTATTTTTTGCTTATCCTGGGATATTCCAATTCCTGTATCTGTAATGCTAAATTTAAGTTTTAAGAGCTCTGCATCTACATGTAAAACACTTAACTTTAATTTTACCTGACCTTGCAGAGTAAATTTTATGGCATTATGAACAAGATTAGTTAAAACCTGTCCTATTCGTGTTGGATCGCTGATTACTGTATTTTTTAATTCATTATCAATCTCTAATAACAAAGCAAGACCCTTATCATCAGCTTGAGTTTTAAGCACAGCAATCGTATTTTTTGCAAGTTCTTTTAAATTAGTTTCTATTTCTTCAAAATTAATTTTACCCGATTCTATTTTATTAAAATCTAAAATATCATTTACAACCGATAATAAATTATTTGCTGAAAAAAGCATTAAACTCAATTGTTCTTTCTGATCTTCTCTTGGACTATTTCTAATTAAAAGATGTGTCATCCCTACTACCGAATTCAAAGGTGTTCTTATTTCATGAGACATGGTTGATAAAAACTCTGATTTGGCTTGTGATACTTGTTCTGCAGATTTTTTTGCTTGAAGCAAGGTGTCAGCGAAACGGTAAGAAAGTATTAATGATTGAAAGAAAAAGAAAATTATATACCCAGTAAAAACTGTAATTCGATACTGGCTCACAATTCCGAAATAATTTAAACTTATTATGAAGAATATAAAAGTAATTACCACAAGACCTGTTAATGCAAAAATTGCACTTCTTCTTTTATTGATTACTGCTTGTAGATAAACATAAAAAGTATAGCCTAAATATATAAACATGGAGGCTAAAAATGGATGAACTAACTGGGTGAAAATAATTGGTTTGCAAAAAATGGTGATTCCTATTAATAATCCACAAAAACCTAAAATAAGTTTAATAATAGGCAAATGAACATCTTCAGGATACAAGTATCTCGTGTATAACGTGAACATTAATAAACTTAGAAATAAGGTTATATATTCAAGATGGATTGTAATTGCCCAATCTAATTCAGGCATAACTGAATGCAATGAATAATAACCTGATCCAACAATTCGATAGCTGTAAACAATACAGAATAAAGAAAAAGCAAGGATAGCCTTATCATGGCGACCGAAGAAAAACAAACCCATGAAAAACAAACCGGCCATAAACATACAACCCATAATTAAAAAATCAGATCCTATTTGTTTATCGTGTTTACTATGTAAGGCTTCACTTTTACCAATTATCAAATTCTTAGAAATTCCTCCTTTTGAATGATGAAAATTTGATATTTGCAAAAATATGTTCAGTGTATCTTTATTATTTGGAAGTTCGATAGTTTGATTTAACCAATGAGGAGTTGTGGTTACCTCCGTAATACCTGGTTGACCATTATTAGCCAACAACCTACCATTTACATATAATTTATAAGAATTATAGGTTTCTGGCATTTCCAGAGCAAGGCTTTGATTGTTGCCATCCAATAATATGGTAAGCTGGTAAGTTGCATAACCCACAGCACTCAATTCCTTATTTTTATGAATGGTTTCATTCCACAACATCGGAAAATTAGTATAGGCACGATTTGTCTTAGCTAGATTTTTTGGATCTTTAAGCTCCTGCCAATAAAATTCCCATTCTCCTTTTAATTGTATGTTTTGTTCATAAAAATTTATAGCTCTTAAATCAATTATTCCTTTATGAGCATTTGGAGATGGTTTAGCCTCAGCATTTTGTAATACCAAAAATGGTAGCAGAAATAAGGCAATTCTGAAAAACTGGCTAAGAAAATTAATCACAATGTATTATAAATGAAGTCAAACGCGTATTTAAAACTTCCATTTATACGCCATTCATTTTTTTAAGTTATGACTAAAAAAAATCAATTAAACAAAAAAAGGAGTCTCGCGACTCCTTTTTCATTACCTATTTAATATATTATAACTTCTGCAACATCAACTTGCTATCTAATTTAGATTTATCACCTAAATATGACCAACGTATACCTGTTGCATATTTTTTAAATGCTTCATTTACTTGTTTAGCTTTTACATTTTTAATTTTATCAACAATAGTAATGCTGTTTTGCCAATTACCATAAATTTCATTGCTTCCTAAACTTTGAGTTTGACCTGAGTTAGTTTCCTGTTGCATGAAATATGAAGTTACAAAACCGCTTTTTTCATCTAGTACTTCTTTCTCTGAAAAGCCAACTGTTTTTAATTTTTTAACCTCATCAATCATTACCTGAACAGAAGCATTTGGATCAGTTGTACTAACTCCCATGCCAGCATACGGCGACTTTCCACCTCGATACATCGCATAAGGTGCGTAAGACAAACCTCTTTTAGTTCGTATTTCATCAAACATGCGGTTCGAGAAAATTGAATATGCCAATCTCATTGCATATCCTTCTTCCGACATACCAACCGGTGCATTCATTACTCCGAAAATATAATTGGTTGCTAATGGACGCTCTTCAATATTAACAGTTGATTGTGTAATATTCAATAATCCGGAAGAATTAGCAACATATTTACCTTCAGGCATACCTTTTACCATGGCACGAACTTTTTCAATTAAATCCGCTTTATTTACATTTCCAACAACTACAAAAAACACCTGTTTTTTATTAATAACAGATTTTAAATAATCACGTGATTCTGCAGCAGTCAATTTCTCCATACTCTCTTCCGTTCCTGCAGGTCGTTTAGAATAATCTAAATTAGCAAAGGCATCCAACATAATCATTTGTTGTATGTATGCATCTGGGTTCGATTGGTTTTCTTTAATGGTAGAAATAGATTGTTCCTTAATCTTGCTAAATTCTTCTTCAGTAAATGATGGATTCATAATCGCATCAGCAAATAAGGGCCAAACTTTATCAAATGTGCTGTTAACACAGCTTAAACTAACATTTCCATAATCAAAGGTTGAAGTTCCGGCAATGCTTGCTCCTACTTTTTCCAATTCTTCAAAATACTTTTCTTTACTGTATTGCTGCGTACCTCCAGTTGTTGCGACCTGCAAAGCAAGTGCTTCAATTCCTTCTTGAGCCTTTTGATAGTTAGAAACTCCACCTCGAATAAACATTCGAGCACTTACTATTTTATTTAATGATGGTTTGAAAATTAATTTAACTCCATCCACCATCACTTCTTCTGCAACTTGTTTGCTTGCTTGCGCAAATGCACCTGTATTGGCAATTACCAATAGTAGTACGATTAATTTATAGATCCTTTGCATGATTTATTGTTTAACTATGGTAAATACTACTTTTCTATTTTCTTTCTTTTCAACATCTGTTACACCTTTTTGCTTTTTTACCTGGAAAGCTTTATTGGTATTTCCGATAATTCTTGCTTCTGGATAACCAGCTGCTAACAATTCTTTTGTAATTTCTGTATAACGAGTTAGGCCCGCTGTTTTCCCTTCCGCTGCATCTTGGTACGACTCTACTCTAATGTTTACTGTTGGGTTTATTTTAATCCATTGACGAAGACTAATTAATTTTGCCGCATTGGCAGAATCTGTCATTGCAACTTCATTATTATCAAAGTACAATGTATAATCTTTCATATCGTATGTTTCTGCAAATAATTTAGCATCAAACGAACCAGCCATACGCTCTGGCAAAGCCAAGCCAGCTACATAATTTTTACCTTTTATATATTTTCGAATATAGTTTTTAATATCCTCACGAGTTACTCGTTTCAAATTTTCTACATACGAAGTGTAATAACCAACAGTGGCGGATGCCCACCAAAACGTAACAGTATGAATATAATCAGAAGGCTTTTCGCTGCTGAATGCATCACTCACTTCCAAATTAACTTTTGCTGTTTGTAACTGCTCATCTGTGAAATAATCATCGCTATCCCATTGCTCCATGTTTTTATATAATTCACGGATTGCTTCGCCAGTTTTTGCTGGATTTGGAACTAAAACAATACTAATTGGTCCGGTTCTGCGAGCAGTTTGGTAACCCACTTCTACTTTATAAGCTAAACCAGTTTCAATTAATGATTGACTCAATTTAGAACCTTGTTGTTGTAAAATATAACTAAAAACATCTGCTGCGTACGTTGCTTTTAAATCACCACGTGTATCTGGCCCATGGTAGTTTTGCATTAAAAACGGCACTTTTGCAATCGGCGATTTAATAACAAACTGAGAAGAATACTCTAAAGGCTTAAATTCTGGAATGGGATATCGTTCAAATGGATCGAAATCCGAAGCTTTCCAATCGCCTAAAATTCGAGCAGCCTCTGCAAATACTTTGTTATGATCTACATCACCAGAAATGGCTAACATTGAGTTGTTTGGATAATAATATTTATCCTTAATTACGGTCATTTTCTCTGGTGTAGCGCTCAAAATAGTAGAGTACAAACCAATTGCATTTTTACGGTACCAGTTATCGCCCCAAACTTTTTGGTTCATTTTGTAAAAAAGCGAAAAGTACGGTCCCGATTCATTCCGTTGAAACTCACCAGCTACCACCGGATTTTCTGTTTTCATTTCATCCTGCAAAAATAAAGGATAGCGAATCGCATCATTCATAAACTGTAAACCATCGGTCAGTTTGTCTTTGCTTAACGTACAAAAATAATTTACCCGTTCGTCTGAGGTTGTACCGTTAAAAGAAATACCCAACTCATTTACCCGATCGAGGTAAGCTTTTTGGCTTGGGTAGGTTTTGTTCGCTTTAAAAAACATGTGTTCATACAAATGCGAAAGACCATTAAATGCTGAATCTTCCGTGTAGGCGCCGTTTTTAACGACAATTTCAATCGTTGCCAAAGGTACATTGGCATCTTCGATTACTAATACCTCCAAACCATTAGGCAAGGTTTTCTTAAAAAAATTGGAAGGCAAATTTTCCTGCGCGTTGCTTTGCAGCCAGCAACCCAGTGCAATAAGCACGGTAAAAAGTTTTTTCATATTTCTGTTGTTGAGATTTAAGGCGAATATATCACTTAAAACAAAAACAGGACGTATGTAAAGTATTTTTTACGGTGGAGGGGGTAGGATTGGGTTGAGTTTGCTGGAGATTTTAAGAATTTGTCACATCCTAGAAAAGTATACAGTTTGACTGAATAATTAATTTTAGACTTATTATGCATTAAGTTTGTCATTTGTCTTTTAAATTCATTACATAATACAAAAAACTCAGGAGTAAATTTTTTTATAAATTCACAAATTAGAAACTTTTTAGTAAAATTTATAACTCAATTAAAAAACAGAAATATCGTTAAAAAATATTATACAATAATTTTAAAAGTTTTTTATATTGAATTAATTTTAGCAATCTATATCCATCCTTTTCAACTTTCTATGAGTTAGGTTTATTATTTTAATTAAACTCGTTGTGCGGTTTGATTTATTTTTAATTATTTTGATTTATTTTTTTTAATAATTGATATTTAGTATTTTAAATACAATTTGGGGCTTCCCGTGAAAAACGGGCCGGGCTATACGCTATATCTTTTTTAATTTAATTGTTTTTTAAAGAAAAAAAAAGTATGCCGCTACTATCCCTAAGCCTTAGCACTCCTATTTTACATTTTTATATATTGATTTAAACCGCACATCGGGTTAACTAAAATTTATTAAGGATAAAAATTAAACCAATTTGCAGATTTAAATATTAAGCAAGGCGAAAAATTGTTCGAAAGCTTTAACAAATCGAATAGATAGACATTTAGAATATATTAGTACTTTTAAATATAAAAATTACAGACGATGAAACTTGAAATTAACTTACAAAGTAAAAAATTGGAATTAATCCAGTGGCTTTTTACATTGGAAGATTCAACCATCATTGATAAAATTATTGCATTGCGAAAAAATGAAAGCAAAGATTGGTGGAATTCCATCTCCGAAAGCGAAAAAGAATTAATTGAATAAGGTCTGAACGATGCTAATTCAGGAAAATTGAATTCTCACTCAAGCGCAAGAAAGCTATTTAAAAAATGGCTTTAAAAATCTTTGGACAGATTTAGCCATTAAAGAATTAGAAAAGACCATCGAGTATCTTGAAGAAAATTGGACAGAAAAAGAATTGCGTAATTTTTTTGAAAAACTTGAAGAAACGTTAAGTCTTATTTCTCAAAATCAAAATCTCTTTCAAGTTTCAGACATTAAAAAAGATATGTGAAGAATTGTTATTTTAAATCATAATGGTCTTTATTATCATATTTAAAATAATCAAATTGAGATAATTTCTTTTTTCTTAAACCGTCAAAGTCCAACTTAAATAAAATTTCACCCAACCGCCGATTCAATAGATTTCTGGTTTTTTAAGTGTTGAAAATTCATTTTCATGATGAAAGTTTTTTAGGCTCAACAACAAACATAAGTTGAAACTAATCGATTTATATAATTTTTAATGAAGCATGGTTTAAGCTAACTTAGTTTTGCACTATAAACAGGCATGAATAAATCTGGGATTGTCTCCTTAAATTAGCCACTGATCCTTTCAATTAACGAAATGAAAGCATTTGTTAAATTTGAAATTAGTTTTGTTAATCGCTTTTGATAGCGTAAAATATTATATAAGTTGCAGAAATATTTAATGTAGTAGAAAAAGTAAAATGTATTTAAAATGAAAGCTATAATTTATAGAAAATATGGTCCACCAGAGGTTGCCAAATTAATGGAGGTTAACAAACCTATACCAAAAGAAAATGAGTTGGCTTTTGCTTTATAATAATTGATTGTTTACAATTACTTAAAATTTATTGTTGAAATTTTTAATACGATAATTATAAGTATCCTTGTAATAATTAAGTAGCATCTGCTACCAACAAATAAAAAAATATATATTATGAAAAAATTAGTTTTTGCAATTGCATTATTTATGGTGCTTAAAGCAGCATCGTAATTCTGCATATTCAAATAATACGCTGCCAGGTTTTGTATTAAAATGATTGAATCAGGATATTTTTTTGTTGCCTCTTTTAAAGCATCTTCTTTTGTTGCGATAACATTATTTGCTTTTTCAACTTGCTCTTTTTTACTGCTGCACGCAAATAATAAAACTGTAAAAGTTATTTGGAAAATATACTTCATTCAAAAAGTTTGTTCCGCAAAAATAAAGTTATTAATGGTTAGTTTACAAATCTTTGACAATGCAGCAAAAATCGACTGCACTCAAACTATGAAATATCATTTTTATCCTTTTCCTCTTTTGCTCTTTGCAGCTTTTCCTGCTCAATCCCCAGCTCTCTTGCCGCTTCAAACTGCAAACGATTAACGAGAGGTCTTTTTTCTACTAGCCTTTTCTGGTACATACTTTGACCTGCATAAATTCCGGAAAATAAAACGACTAATATTATTCCGGCTAACAGGCCAGCACCCTGTCCAGGAACTAAGGGCATACTAGAGATAACCAGAAGAATACTGATGAAAGCCAACCAAGAAGTAATCGGATATCCTGGGAGCTGGCATTTTCCTTCAGGTGGACAATCATTGCCTCCTCGCAATTTATAATGAGTGGCAACAATTACTGCATAGGAAAAGAGCAATGCAAAACCACCAGAACTGACTAAAAAAAGATATACTTGCTGAGGCAGCATAAAGCCAAGCCCAAGTCCTACAAGCATCGCGACCCCAGAGAAAAGAATTCCACGATATGGTACATTGCCCTCATCCTTGATCCATGAGGGAGCATGTCCTTCATCGGCTAAAGAGCGAATCATCCGACCTAGCCCAAACATAGCAGCTAACATAGTAGAAAGTATGGCTGTCACCAAAACAATTCCAATTGCATTTCCTGCCCAGCCCAAATTCCATCTAAGCAAAGCTAAAGCCAGAGGGCTTTCCTCAGCCGTCAAAACATTCGTTGGCACTAAGGGCAGCAACACAAGAATGGCTACGATATACAATCCCACTAGTCCGACGACCGTATATGTGATGGCTCGCGGCACAATCCTAACAGGATCAGTCGTTTCTGATGCCGCCAAGCCAATAATCTCGAAACCAGCATACGTAAACATCACAATGAGCATACTTCCAGCAATGCCCCATATCCCTGATGGGAACAGCGGTTCATCTGCTATTGCTCCCAATCCTACAGGTTCAATTCCTGGCATAAAGCCGCCAATCAAAGCCACTGCCAAAGTAATAAAACCGATGATAGCAAATAGTTTGACTGCTGCTAGCCCACTCTCTAGCTTACTAAGCTGATCGGCTCCTAATAAGTTGAGCAGTGATACCCCGATAATGATGACAGCCCCTAATAAAGGCAGAGAAATGTTAGGAAGCCATGTACGCAAGATGATAGATACAGCAGTAGCTTCGCTGGACATGGCTAAGACCAGACCACTCCAATATACCCAGCCAACAACAAACCCTGCTCCAGGACCATATGCTTTTTGTGCAAAAGTTCGAAAAGATCCAGGTGCTGGATCAGCTACTGTCATTTCTGATAAAGCAAACAGTATAACATAAACAATGGCACCTCCCAATAGATAAGAGATAATAATTCCTGGTCCCGCTGTACGAATTGCTACTGCCGATCCTAAGAAAAATGATCCCCCAATCACAGTTCCAAGTGCCATCATGGCTAATTGCCAAGCTGATAATCCATTTTCTCTTTTTTCCAAATTCAGACCTCCTAATTCGTAAAGAAAATATCACATTATCAGTATCTCCTTCACTGATTTAAGTTATGATCTTTATATGAAAAATTTCGAAATCAAAATAACTCTTATGATGGCGAGTAATATATTCATACTAAAATGAAATAGTATGATAATTTTTCAACTTCTTGTGATTCTTATGAGTCATAATCAATATAATAATAGAAAAGCATAGGAGGTGCTTTATGGATATTGTCAAAAACATCTTAGAAGCCAGTCACTTTGCTCATGAATTCATTTATCACAATCAACCTCTGCTTACTGCTCAGGAAGGTGCTGATTACTTTAAAATTGACACTGGTCAGACTGCACCTATCCTAATTATTAAAACGAATAATAATTTTTTTGCCCTTATTATTTCAGGTAGTTCCAGACGTGTTAAATTAGAAGAACTCTCTTTTCTTTTAGGTTGTAAAAAAACTAGAATGGCAAACCGAGAAGAAGTTGAAGAAAAAACAGGCTTCGATGCAGGGAATCTTCCGCTGATCGGCATACCACTCCCCCACATTTTAGATAAACAGCTGTTTTCCTACCCTTGCGTCTATGGCGGTTCGGGCCAATTAAATCGAACCCTGAAAATTACACCTCTTGCCTTACCACAACTGAATACAGTGATTGCAATTACAACCGTGTTTAGATAAATAATCACCTCTGTGGTGATTCCATCGAAACAAAAAAACTACTCACATTTTTTTAACATGAGTAGTTTTTGTTATCTTACTGCTTTACAAGAGCCAGTTTCAGCGATTCGCCATTAATATTTACATCCGTATACTCCCTTACTTCATCAAATACAATTTCCACAGCCAGGGTTTCACTTATAATGTAGTCTTTATACTGCTTTACAACGTCTTCCAGAAGAGCATTTCCCGTCATATAGATCTTAATTTTATCCATGACTTCAAACGAACTGTCCTTTCTCATATTCTGGAGTTTACTAATTATTTCTCTGGCATACCCTTCAATTCGTAACGTTTCAGAGATATGAGTGTCCAGAACAACACCCACGTCACCTTCCCCTGCAAAGGCAAAGCCCTCCAAACCACTCATGGTAACCAATAAATTTTCGGCGTTAAATTCAATGGGCGTACCATCAATTTCGATTACAATAGGCTGACCACTTGCGATTTTCAATGCCAACTCCATTTGATCCATATCTGAAATTGCTTTTCTGATCCCAGGTATAAATCTACCGTGGGTTTTGCCTAGTACAGGGGAATTTGGTTTTACATTATAACTTACATAGTCTGACATATTGGCATTGACTTCTACGTCTTTAAGATTCAATTCTTCCTTAATAATAGCGATGTAATAATCAGGTAGTTCCTTAGTGCTCAGCAGCATTTTGGAAAGAGGCTGCCTATTTTTTATATTAGCCAGATTTCTCGCGCTCCGGCCAAGACCGCAAATCTTGTAAGTCAATTCCATCTCTTTTTCCAGCTGCTTATCAACAAGCTTTTCATCGTATTCAGGCCACCTGCACAAATGAACACTCTCTGGTGCCTTTTCATCAAGCTGTACTACAAGGTTTTGATAAATTTCTTCCGTTATAAAGGGGACAAAAGGTGCTGCTACAATTACCAGATTTTTCAGCACGGTGTGTAAAGTAAGATAGGCATGGATCTTATCATCAATCATATCCATCGCCCAGTAGCGAGTTCGATTTCTCCGTACGTACCAGTTTGACAGTTCATCGGTAAATTCTTGGATAAGCTCTGCGGCTTTCGTTATATCATACGCTTCCAAATTTTCGTCCACTTTATGGATCATGGTATTTAACTTGGATATAATCCACTTGTCCATGACATGACTGCTTGTTCTTTCTTGGTACTTGGTAGGGTCAAACTGGTCAATCTGTGCATACAGCACGTAGAAAGAATAAACATTCCATAAAGTATTCAAGAATTTTCGCTGTACTTCAATTACTGCATCTTCATAAAACCGTGAAGGAAGCCAAGGAGCACTGGCAGTATAAAAATACCATCGCAATGCATCAGCACCTTGATTTTCTAAGACTGTAAACGGACTTAGAACATTCCCTTTATGCTTTGACATCTTAATGCCATTCTTATCCAGTACATGCCCAAGAACGATACAATTTTCAAAGGAACTTTTATCAAATATAGCCGTAGATATGGCAAGCAGGGTATAAAACCAGCCTCTCGTCTGGTCCACTGCCTCTGATATAAACTGCGCAGGAAAGTTTTGCTCAAACAATTCTTTATTTTCAAAAGGATAATGATGCTGGGCAAAAGG
>ENA-OFCE01000486-OFCE01000486.1-metagenomes-genome-assembly--contig:-NODE-486-length-25553-cov-26.917719_pt1 | contig 25553 bp, 22 predicted proteins | sample MGYA00153388_OFCE01 | MGnify analysis MGYA00153388
TTTTTGTCTGGAGGGTAGCAATGACACCATTGGCGATCGAACTGAGTGCTTCTGCGCCCTGCAAACGAAACTTCTCAAATGATGTCCAGTTTGCACCACTTCGCAACCTAAATTTTTTATTTTTAATCTGCATAGTTTAACCTCCTTACTATATCCTAACGTAAACCCAACGAAAAAACAACGGCTATTGAATCCTAGCTTAAAATCATAGGACAGTCCTGGATGCACTCCTACCAAAGAAACCGGGTTTTTTCCGAGAATATCGTTACACCACCTAAAAACTGGGGAAAACCCGGTTTCTTTGGTTTATGTCGTAGTCTTGGACGTGTGAGGTGCCGAGAAACCTGGTTTTTTCGACAATCCTTCGTTACAGTCGGTGATTTGGCTAAAAACCAGGTTTCTGACATTTTGGTTTTGTGCGATCGCCCTTAAATTTGATAAAATTCTATATGTCAAAAACATCTGGGCGATCGCTAAATGTTTGACTCGAACAAGTACAGCAGCTTGCTATCTCAATATCAACCGCGAATCATCAAAAATGAAGATGAAAACGAGATATTTTTGGAAATTGTTGAAAGCTTGCTCTCTCGGAACAATCTAACTCCAGAAGAAGATACCCTGCTAGAACTCTTAGTCAAATTAATTGAAGATTTTGAAGAAAAATCTTATCAAATAAATGCTTCAACTCCCCACTCAAGACTTCTTCATTTGATAGACGCTAGAAGTCTAGAACCAGCGGATTTAGTGGAAATTATGGAGACAATTGAGATAGTAACTCAAATCATTAATAACCAGCTAGAAATTACAAAAAAACAAGCTGAGGCTTTGGGAAAGTTTTTTCATGTCAATCCAAGTTTGTTTCTGTTCAATTAATTCTAATAGAGACTTCTATTATATAATAGATTAAAAATTGTCGCGATCGTCCTTTATCCCCTTAATCCCCCTATCATGCTTCAAATCCGCCGCCGTCCCCCCAGCACATCCGTCTCCGTACTCTACCTCAGCTACCAAATCGCCGTACCCGATGCCGAACCCCGGCACATCCTCGAAGAAATAGTGTGGCAAAAAGAAGTAGAAGTTGCCCAAAAGCGCGATCGCACTCCGTTATCCGAACTTCACAAAAAACTCCCCTTCGCACCACCAACCCGCGACTTTCTTGCCGCCCTTAAAAATGGCAAAACCAAACCCGCCATTATCGCTGAAGTCAAAAAAGCTTCTCCCAGCAAAGGCGTAATTCGGGAAGATTTCGATCCAGTTGCGATCGCCAAATCCTACCAAGAAAACGGCGCAACTTGTATCTCCGTACTCACCGATGAAAAGTTCTTTCAAGGCAGTTTCGACAACCTCGCTAAAATCCGTGCAGCAGTCGATTTACCCCTGCTTTGTAAAGAGTTTATTATCTATCCCTACCAAATCTATCTCGCCCGCATTCACGGCGCGGATGCCGTACTTTTAATCGCAGCCATTCTGTCTGATAAAGACTTACAATACTTTGTGAAAATTGTCAAGACTTTAGGCATGACGGCTTTAATAGAAGTTCACACTCTCGAAGAACTCGATCGAGTATTAACCCTCGAAGGCGTCAACTTAATCGGCATCAACAACCGCAACCTCGAAAACTTTTCCGTCAGCCTAGAAACCACCACCCAACTATTAGCAGAACGCCTCCCCCAAATCCAAGCAAAAAACATTCTCACCGTCAGCGAGTCAGGAATCCACACTCGCGACGACCTCGATCGAGTTGCGATGGCTGGTGCCGAAGCCGTGCTCATCGGTGAATCTTTGGTCAAACAACCCGATCCGGGTGCAGCTTTAGCCAGTATCGCCACTCCTCATCTGGGCGCGTGACCCCCCAGACCGCTTGACAAATAGCCCTAAATTCTGATAAAACTCGATCGAGTAGGCAAATAAATGAGAATTTCTACCCTGGATCGACTCAGGCGCTGAAAAAAAAAATAGCTATCGCAGCTATATTCCAGAGAAATATCTTGCAGCCAACCAATTAAATCTATTCTTTGAGTCGGTCGATCGCCAAATTTAGCGTCTCAAACCCACCCAGCCCCGACAATTTAATCGGCAAAGTAGTGGTTTTTGGACTGTTAGAAAACACATAAAAATCGGGCATCTACTGTTCACCTATGATGCCTCATGCAATTGCAATGGGGTATCGGTTCACTGAGGTATGTTAGCTTTCATGGAGCCAATCCCCCTTCCGTCGTACATTCACTACGAATTGCTACTTCAATTATTAGAACGTAAAACGATGTTGGCTGTCAGTCCCCAATCGCCCCAGCAGCAACAAGTTCACCAACTTATTATTACACTGCGCAAAGCCCTTGCCATTCAAAAGCAATTAGAACAAAGTTGCGAACGATCGAACTTAGCAGTAGAACATCGCTGGTCTCTCAACGAGACTAATCATAGAGAAATTAAAAATTAAAAAACCTAGAGTGCGGGCTTGGCAATAGAGCTTTTTGATTTATTCTATATAACTCCCACAGAAAAAGTTAGGACAATATCATGGACAACAAACTAATGCTGATGATTCCGGGCCCTACGCCAGTGCCCGAGGCGGCTTTGCTGGCGATGGCAAAACACCCGATGGGCCACCGCAGCAAGGAATTTGATGCGATTTTTGCGGAATGTACCGAAAACCTGAAATGGTTGCACCAAACGAAGAGTGACGTGCTGAGTTTGACGGTTTCTGGTACCGGGGCGATGGAAGCTGGGATAATTAATTTCTTGAGTGCGGGCGATCGAGTTTTGGTCGGTACCAATGGTAAATTTGGTGAACGCTGGGCCGAAGTAGCCGAAGCTTATGGTTTAAATGTCGAAATCATCAAAGCCGAGTGGGGCTTACCTTTAGATCCCGAAAACTTCCGCGAAAAACTGGAAGCAGATACAGAGAAGCAAATCAAAGCTGTCATCATTACTCACTCCGAAACCTCCACGGGCGTCCTCAACGACCTCGAAACCATCAACCGCCACGTTAAAGCCCACGGTGAGGCTTTAATTATGGTCGATGCTGTCACCAGTTTAGGTGCTGCGAACGTGCCGATGGATGCTTGGGGAATCGATGTGATTGCTTCTGGTTCTCAGAAAGCTTACATGATTCCTCCTGGTTTGGGTTTTGTCGCCGTGGGCCCGAAAGCTTGGGAAGCTTACAAGACCGCGAAACTGCCCCGCTATTACTTGGATTTGGGAAAATATCGCAAAGACGCTGCCAAAAATACGACTCCTTTTACTCCACCAGTCAATATGTTTTTTGCCCTGCAAGTAACATTACAGATGATGAAAGCTGAAGGATTGGAAAATGTATTCGCGCGGCACAAACGGTTGATGATGACTACTCGCGCGGCCGTACAAGCTTTAGGTTTGCCGTTATTTGCCGCCGATGGTTGCGCCAGCCCTGCGATTACCTCTGTCATGCCGCCTGCGGAAGTAGATGCACAAAAAATTCGGACTTTGATGAAGAAGAGATTTGATATTGCGCTAGCCGATGGACAAGACCATTTGAAGGGCAAAATCTTCCGAATTGGTCATTTGGGCTTCGTGTGCGATCGCGATATTCTAGCAGCTATTTCTGCTTTAGAAGTGGTGTTGCGAGAAATGGGTTACGAAGGCTTTACTCCTGGTGCCGGCGTTGCCGCTGCTGCAAAACTTTTGGCTGAATCTTAATCGAGTTTATTAAAGGATTTTGGGTTTTGGATGATTTCTAAAATCTAAAATCCTTTTAATATGCCGTAGCCAACCAATCAAAGATTTTATCCAACTGTTCTAGCGTCACTAAACCGTACTGCCACAATACCATTGGCAAGGAGTTCGGGTCGCGATCTCGTTGTCGCTGTTCGTTACCGCCAACACGTTCGGCGACATCAATTGATGCGCGAGAGATTGCCAAGTCTTCTTGTAAAAATCGAATGAGTCTAGTATAAGTAGCGGGTGCCATGAATTTTTCCTCCAAGTGTAGGACACCATTTTCTGATGCGAACCTGATGTTTTAGATTAGTAATAAGCCAGTTTTAAATCTGTCTTGGAACCGTTGATATCTGTTAAAACAGTATTGGCCGTTGAAAATGTAAAGTTTGTTGCTGAGTGCGACTCTAAAGCCATCTTTCCCAAAAAGTGAAAGGTTTGGGGCTTTTTTCGCTATGGGATCGAAGGATGTGCGATCGAACCTAAACTGAATACCTCGGTATTATGCAGCGGAAATCTGAAGAAATTCTGCTACCTAAAACTACTCGCACCAGGTTCAGAGTTTAACTTCATCTACCAAAATGCAGAATCCGCAAATCTACTTCCGCAATCTTGGTGAGATATTTCGATCGACCTCACGTCTTGCTACCTGAAGTTAACTCTGCCAATTAAATTGGCTCGTAGCATCTTACTTCAGATAGGTTTAGTAGATGGAGCTCGATCGCCAGAAGTTCCAGACAATTTCTTTTCGTGCTGCTAGCCCTTGAGGCTGAGCATCGTCTCTCAGGATTGATAACGAGTCGCTGACTCATCTCATACCTGCGACTAATAATTTACAGCTTTCGCAAACAAGCTCAAGTCCAGACTGACTGAGACTGACATCGTACCAAATCTTTTGGTGTTTGTGCTGACTCGTTCATTAATAATTTAACAGATTTTATCAATTTTTGTAAAGTTTCTAAATTTTTTTGGTGTTCCCGAAGCAGAACTCAGCCGGATCACAAGAGGGGGAGTGACCTCAGAAACCCGGTTTCTACGAAATTTTGTGTTTATTGACGAGAAATATGGGAAGAAACCCGGTTTCTAGTCCCGATGCGTCAGCCCTGAGACTGTGATAATTGTTACTAGAAAAACTCGATCGCAATTCGATCGCCCACTTTGACACCGAGTTCAGCAGCTCGCCCGCCCCGGAGTTCAATCACTCGATCGACAGCAGTATCGGGCCCGTAGGTAGGACAAGGATCGGCAGTACAAGGAGGTGCAGAAACTTCGATCGCTGTCACCACACCATCTCGGATAAAAATCATATCCAGAGAAATTTGGCAATTTTTCATCCAAAAATTGACCCACCGCGCCGGTTTAAACTCAAACAACATTCCCCTGTCATCTGCCAAAGAAGTTCTGTACATTAAACCCATAGCCTGTTGTTCCGTCGTTTTAGCGACTTCAAGTTCAATAGGGCGATCGGCTATCCGAGCTCTAGCAGAAACAGGCAGCACTTGACCTTGCGAAGCCGCCAATGTAGACTGCGAGGTCAAAGTACCAGTAGCACCAGCATTTGCCACAGGTAAACTCGGCGAACATCCCAGTAAAAATAGAATTACCCCAATACTCAGGAAATTAGCGAAATAACTCATAAGGATTTTAGATTTTAGATTCTAGATTGGTAATTGGTAATTGGGAATTGGGAATTGGGAATTGGGAAAATCTTCCTTCTTCCTTCTTCCTTCTTCCTTCTTCAAGCTTCCCGCATCACGTAGCCAACACCGCGCACCGTCTGAATCAACCGCTTTTCGCCTTCATCTTCAATCTTGAGCCGCAAATAGCGGATATAAACCTCAATCACATTCGACTCGCCGAGAAAGTCGTAACCCCAAACATTTTCCAAAATTTGTTCCCGACTCAAAACCTCGCGGGGATGTTCCATCAAATACTTTAGCAGCTCAAATTCTTTCATGGTCAGGTCGATCGCCCGTCCGTTGCGCAGGGCTCGCCTAGAAGCCAAATCCAAAACTAAATCGCCAAACCTCAACTGTTCGTTGCTGGTGTTATCCGGCTGTAAATACAAGTGCACCAACTGCAAAAACTCTTCGGTGCGATAGGGCTTGAGAAAATAATCGTCCGCCCCAGCTTCCAGACAAGCCACGCGATCATCCACTGTATCACGACCGATCAATAACAGCACCGGCGCCCGATTGCCAATATTTCTGAGGTGAGAACACAATAATAACCCGGACTCAGGGCCAAGTATCCGGTCAATTACAATCAAAGCTGGCTGCAATTCATGGGCTAAATGTTGGCCCGTGGCGGTATTAGAAGCCACTACCGGTTCGTAGCCGGAGGATTTTAAGTCTAGACTCAAGTGTCCGGCGAGAACTTCGTCTGTTTCTACTAATAGGACACAGGGATTGCGATCGAGAGTAATTGCAGCCATTGAATTGACCGATGTAGATCATAACTGTTGTAGCACGTTTGATGCACGTTGACTATTGTTATTTGTTGACTGTTATTTGTTGACTGTTATTTGTTGACTGTTATTTGTTGACTGTTAGACTTCTCCTAAAAAGCAAATTTTGAACAGGCATCCTGCCTGTTCCACGATAATTATGGGAGATGTGTATTTGTTATGGGTTATTTGCGAGTTGTTACCAATTCCCAATTCCCAATTCCCAATTCCCCATTCCCCATTCCCCATTCCCAATTCTCATCATGAGCATCATCGTATTTGGCAGTATCAATATCGACCTAGCGGCGAAAACTCCTCGGTTGCCGCAGCCTGGGGAAACTATCATCGGTAGCAACTTTTTCACAGCAGGCGGCGGCAAAGGAGCGAATCAAGCCGTCGCGGCTGCTCGTCTCGGCACTTCCACTCACATTATCGGCCGCGTTGGTAATGATAAATTTGCTGAAGAGTTGTTGACAAATTTACAATTTTATGGTGTAAATACAGACAATGTATCGATCGACAAAAACACTCATTCAGGAGTGGCAATGATCGCCGTAGACTATCGCGGTCAAAATAATATTATTGTGATTCCCGGCGCAAATAATCATGTCGGTGAAGCAGATATAGAACGGCTCAAAAAGCTGTTACCCGGTGCTACATCTTTGCTGTTGCAGTTAGAAATTCCTCTAGAATTTGTCCTAAAAGCTGCGAAAGTTGCTCGTCAAGCTGGGGTGCGAGTGATTCTCGATCCAGCGCCGGCTTGTTCCGATTTCCCCATCGAACTTTATCCGCTAATCGACATCATCACGCCGAATGAAGTGGAAGCCAGCCAGTTAGTCGGTTTTCGGGTGAATGATACGGAAACAGCGATTTTAGCGGCTAAACAGTTGCAGCAGCGCGGTGTCGAGAATGTTATTGTCAAATTGGGCGATCGAGGTGCTGTGGCTGTGACTGCGGATGAAACGTTTTTTGTGCCGGCTTTTGCTGTGGAGTCGATCGACACTGTGGCTGCTGGTGATGCTTTTAACGGCGGTTTGGCGGCGGCATTAGATGGCGGTCGATCGCTGTCAGAGGCGGTGGTGTGGGGTTCGGCAGCGGGCGCTTTGTGTACAACTAAAGCGGGTGCTCAGGTTGCTATGTGCGATCGTACAACCCTTGATAAATTTTTGGAGTCTTGTAGGGTGCGTCAGGGCAGAATATTTTGACGGCTGGCTGAATAAATTTCTCCCTGACGCACCCTACTTGGGCCGCTGAATAATGGTTTCAAGTACCCGGCGCTTGGCTTTTGGATCGATACCAATCAGCCGCACGTATTCGCCGCCGTGTTCCGCCAAACAAGTTTCTAAAGATGCAACCACTTCTTTTTCCTGTGCAGTTTTAATTGTCGCACAACTTTGCCAAGAACCAGTCTTAAATCGGCGATTGTCTGCATATTCCATGCCAATTTTGCAGCCCCTTGCTAATAACTGCTGCACTTGTTGCAAAACTTCGGAACTCAGCCGCGCTGCTTGACCGTTCCTAACTTCAGAAGTTGGCTCGACATAAGCCTTATAATATTTCGAGTTCGGGTCGTTTAATTGGCTTTGCGTCGGCGCAGCAGCAGGAACGTTGACGGTTCCGGGAACGTTGAACAGGCGCGATTGATTGTATTCATCTACTAAGCGCATTTCCTGAACCCGCTTTTGTTGGCCCACCATTGAAATGCCCATTTCTAATAAATGAGCGAGGCTGAAATTGGGGTTTGGGAAATCGGGCGGTGCTTCCAGAGTGTTTACCAAACGCTTGGAAACTCGCTCAATTCCTACTTGGTGAATGAAGTCACGGATTTGTTCGTCGTAGATGCGCGATCGCAAAGCGCTAAAAAAGTCGATCGCCTGATCGGGAAAATTATCAACCAACCCGACAATTTCGGCTTTTGACAAATTGTCCGACTCAAAAATTCCCCCAACAATCCCAACTTTATCATCCCGGCTCGGTTCCCAATAAAACTTTTCCATTCGCCCGTCGCGAATCAGCGGTGCGTACAGCGTAGAAAAATCATTTCCGGTGACAATAATCGGCACTCGATGCAGCGGCGTGCTGTCATAACTTCCCGGTAACTGCACATTAGTTGGATTGTCAGCAATATTCATCAGAGTGGCATTGACCATCTGAGTATTCACGGTATATTGAGTAGTAGTATCGAACCTGCCAGCACCGGCATCCAAATCGTTAATAAAAATGGCGCACATCTCGCCCCGCACCCGAATTTGCTCCGCAGCTTCCCGGTAGCGCAACCGAATTAAACGCGCCGGATCTCCCGCATCTGGACTTTCTAATTCCCCACCAGATATCATCACCGGTTCAAATCCCATCCGCTGAAAAACCAGTTCGGCTTGAAAAGTTTTGCCTTCTCCTTTGCGGCCGTGAATTCCTAAAATTAGGGGAACTCTGACACCGGGCAAATTTAAAAAGTTCTTAGTGATATGCACCGCAACTTTATCGAGAAAGTTAGGAGAAATGTAATAACTCATCGGTAGATTTGTTTGAGGATTAATTGCTTCTGCTGTTATGATTCTATGACAAAAGTAACAACCTGTATCGTTCAACTGGATTTTTGTCGTACAATCGAGACCTGCACATGATTTTTTAAGGAGCAATTCGTGAGTCCACAAACCTTACTAAAAGAACCCTTAGTCCAAGTCGAAGCCAGCCCGTTTAGTTCCGAAAGCTTTGACCAATATGTAATGACAACCTACGGGCGTTTTAATATAGCCCTAGAACGGGGCCTCGGCTGCCGCGTTTGGGATACCGAGGGCCGCGAATATCTCGATTTTGTGGCGGGTATTGCTACCTGCACTCTGGGACACGCCCACCCGGCAATGATTGCAGCAGTAACTCAGCAAATTCAGACCCTGCACCACGTTTCTAACCTTTATTACATCCCCGTACAGGGCGAGCTGGCGAAGTGGCTTGTAGACCATTCTTGCGCGGACAGAGCCTTCTTTTGCAACTCTGGTGCCGAAGCGAATGAAGCGGCAATTAAACTCGCCCGCAAGTACGCCCACGAAAAATTAAATATCTCGAATCCGACAATCATTACCGCTGTGGCGAGTTTCCACGGGCGGACTTTGGCGACAGTTACGGCAACGGGACAGCCTAAATATCAGAAGGGTTTTAGTCCTTTGGTTCCCGGATTTCACTATGTGCCTTACAACGATATTAGTGCGATCGAACTTGCGATCGAGCAACTCGACAAAGACGAACGCCAAGTCGCTGCAATTATGCTGGAAGCGCTGCAAGGCGAAGGCGGAGTTCGCCCCGGAGATATCGCCTACTTCCAGCGAATTCGGGAAATTTGCGACGAAAAAGGCATTTTGCTGATTCTCGACGAAGTGCAAGTCGGGATGGGACGCAGTGGCAAGTATTGGGGCTACGAAAACCTGGGTATTGAACCGGATATCTTTACATCGGCCAAAGGATTGGGCGGCGGTATCCCGATCGGCGCTATGCTGTGCAAATCTTTCTGCGATGTCTTTGAACCGGGAAGTCACGCCAGCACTTTCGGTGGCAATCCTTTTGCTTGCGCTGTAGCTTTGCGCGTTTGCCAAACTTTAGAACAGGAAAATTTGCTGGAAAACGTGCAGCAGCGCGGAGCACAGTTGAAAGCAGGGCTGAATAAGCTGGCGGCCACATATCCGCATTTAATTGCTGAGGTGCGCGGCTGGGGTTTGATTGTGGGGATGGAATTGCAAGCTGATATCGAACTTACATCGGGCGATATTGTCAAATCTGCGATCGCCGCCGGAGTGCTGTTGGTTCCCGCAGGGCCGAAAGTGCTGAGATTTGTCCCGCCGCTGATTGTTACTTCCGCTGAAGTTGATCGGGCTTTGCTAGCTGTGGAAGCAGCGCTGCGTTCTCAAGCACTACACTAAATGTACTATAGCGATCCTAAATCATTTGCATAATTCTTGTAGGGGCAATCCCCCCGTGGTTGCCCAATCCCTCGGAGGGCGGGCACGGGGGCACCGCCCCTACATATCTGCATGAATGATTTAGATGATGCGTAATATCAAATCCGCTCTTCATCGGAATGATATCAACGGAGGACACGGCACTGCCGTGTCCCTACCCCGATCGACTGTAGGGAAACGGCACTGCCGTGTCCTCTATATCGTTCCGGCGCAGCCGGAATTGATATAAGAAGTCCTGATATAGCAACCTTCAAGGGCGGTCAGGACGTGTTCGATCGCTGAAACTATTATTGTACAAGCATTTCCCCTTCTTCCTTCTTCCTTCTTCCTTCCGCTTTAAAATTAAACCCGCCCCGCTGCAAGTCTGTCGGGGCGGGTTTGTCAAGTTTAAGACTTGTGCAGAAGCCTGTTTTTTTAAGCAAATACGTTGTGGCAGTGTGTATGGTGGAAAAACCTGGTTTCTTCAATTTCCCTCGGAAACTGGTACTTGCCGTTAGAGATTGAAATTTAGACCAGGAAATGATTTAATTGCTGCACAGAAGCAGCGATCCTATCGGTTAATAATTCGGCGGAATGCACGATGGACGAACAGCGTCGCAAAACTGATGTTAATATGCTCCGAGCGCTGCTGGAAAATCCTGTGGACTTAGGAATAGACTTGATTTTGAGGACTGACTCAAACTCGATCGACTCCTTGTTCGTGCAAACGCTTTACTTGGAAGTGCCGGCACTGACGCGAGAAAGTTTGCTTAGAGCTGCTAAATTTTTCCAAAAGACGATCGCACCCTTGGAATCGGCAAAGGGCAATTCTAAATTTCCCGCAACCGGGCTAGCATATCTGACTTTTTTAGCTGAAGTATTGCAGGTGGTGGCGCGCAGCACTGATTCGCAGCACCTGTATTCGCTCCTGAGAAACAATTTAGACAAACTCGACCAGAATTTCGCAGAACTACTGCGCCGCTGGGCAAATTTGCTGTTTTCTACTGCCAAAGCATCCGAAACAAGACACATTGCAGCCTTAATCGGCAATCTGGGCAACAAAATTGGGCGGTTTCCCCTCGGTAACAAGGCGAATAACTTGGAAATCGAAATTGCCGGTTACGAAACAGTTGCTAAGGTGTTTACCCGCAAAGACTTTCCACAAGAGTGGGCTCTGATGCAAAACAATCTGGGCAACGCTTACACCGATCGCCCCAAAGGCGATAAGGCTCAAAATATCGAAATGGCGATCGCTTGCTTTGAAAATGCCCTGCAAGTGCGGACGCCCGAACAGTATCCGTCCCAGTGGGCGACACTACAAAACAATCTGGGAAACGCTTACAGCGAGCGCCTCAGAAAAGATCCGGCAGACAATCTAGAACAGGCGATCGCCTGCTATCAAAACGCGCTGCGAGTTCGCACGCGCGAGGCTTCCGGGGGAGAGTGGGCGAGCACTCAAAACAATCTCGGCCGCGCTTACAGCCGTCGCAGGCGGGGCGACAAAGCCCAAAATCTGGAACAGGCAGTCGTTTGTTACCAGAATGCTTTGCAAGTCTACAACCGCAAGGCGTTTCCTCGGCGCTGGGCGACGACTCAAAATAATTTGGCAAATACTTACTGTGAGTTGCTGCGGGGAAATCGAGCCGAAAATCTGGAATACGCGGTAACTTGCTATCAGAGAGCTTTGCAAGTACGGACTCGGGAAGCTTTGCCACTCCAGTGGGCGACGACTCAAAGGAATTTGGGCCGGGTGTTTATCGATCGCATCAAAGGCGAAGGAGTGGAAAATGTGGAAATGGCGATCGCCTGCTTTCAAGATGCTTTACAAGTCTACACTCGCATCAAATTTCCCGAAGCTTGGGCTTCGATCCAAACTTACCTCGGCAGGATCTACAGCCTGCGGGTGAAAGGGGAAAAAGCTGAAAATATCGAAATGGCGATCACCTGCTATCAAAATTCTTTACTCTTTTGCAACCGCCAAAAAACTCCCGAACGCTGGGCTATGCTGCACGCCTACCTCGGTCGCGCTTTTAGCGAACACGTGAAAGGGGAAAAAAACCGCAACCTCAAAAGTGCGATCGCCTGCTATCAAAATGCTTTACAAGTCTACACCATGCCCAGAACTCCCAACCGCTGGGCAATGCTGCAAGTTTATCTCGGCCGCGCTTTTAGCGAACTGACGGAGGCGGAAAACTCGTCCCATCTCGAAAATGCGATCGGCTGCTATCAAAGTGCTGCCCAAGTCTACACCCGCGAAACCTATCCCCACCGCTGGGCCCAAAGTTTATTTTATTTGGGTCAAGCTTACCGAGATCGAGGCGAGTTGCTTCGCGCCTACGCCGTTTTTACTACTGCTGTCGATACTGTTGAATTCTTACGCAGCGAAGCGCCAGTTGATGTGACCGATTTGGGCGATCGGGCTCTTTCGCCCAAACTCAAACTAGCCAGCACCTGGACTGGACTCTACAAATGCCTGGTGCAAGTTTGCCTAGAACTCGGCAGAACTGGGCCCGAATATTGCGCTAAAGCTCTGGAATACGCCGAACGTCACAAAAATCGGAATTTGGTAGAACTGCTCGTCAAATGCCACCTGACCCCAAAAGGCGACATTCCCGCAGCCGTGCGAAGCGAGTTGGAGTCGCTGCAACAGGAAATAGCGGCGGAACAGCGACATCAACAACAGCGATCGCCTGAGTCGATCGCTACCTTGATTTCTGAGGGCGACAGCCAAGGTTTGAACAGCGGTTCTCTGGTGCCGAACTCGGATTTCATGCACTTAAATCAATTGTGGCGGCAGTTTGATGAGTTGATTGCTCGATCGGTGCAGGAAAAAGACCCTTTCTTCAGCCTAGCCCGCAAAGTTGAACCGATCGCTTTCGAGCAAATTCGCGAATTGTTGCCTGATACCAATTGTGCTGCTGTGGTTTGGGCGAGTTTGGAGGAGTTGCTGGTGGCTTTTGTGGTCGTCAAGAGTACAGAATATCCCGCCATTCACCTATATTCCCCAAAAAATGCTCTGGCTGCCGAAACTTGGGCCGGGGAGTACCTCAGCGCTTATTCTGAGCAAAAAGGTCGCTGGATAAATCATCTCCCGGCTCGGCTCAAACGCTTGGCGACGCTGCTGGAAATCGATCGAGTGGTGGCGCTGATTCCTGAGAATTGCGATCGGCTGATTTTTGTGCCACACCGATTTTTGCACGCTTTGCCGCTCCATGCTTTGCCTCTAGGGGTGACAGAGGGGTTTGGCGAGGGCGGAGGCAGTTTTAGGTCTGGTTGGGGCGATCGTAGTGGTTTTAATGTGGAGGCAAATACCGGTTCGGATTTTTCTCAAGGTTCGGCTTTCGGCGACGTTCCGGTGCCTGCTGCTTATTTGATCGATCGATTTGCTGGAGGAATTCGCTATGCTCCTAGCTGTCAGTTATTGCGGTTGAAACAGATGGCGCGCAGCGCAGCTATTGGGCGTTACAGACCGCGTTTGCAGCACGTTTTGGCAGTTCCCACTTTCAACAAAAATTCGCTCTACAGCAACATTGAAATCGGCAATATTTCCCAGTATTTTGCCAGTGCAGAAGTTTTGCGCCAGAAGCCGGCAATTAAAGAGGCTTTTTCCCGATCGATGTATGCTAAGGATGGGGATTTACCCAGGCAAACAGGACAGTTGCAGCAGAAAAAATGTGCTCACCTTGCTTGTTTGAGTTTGCTTGATTTGGCTTCACCACTGAAATCCGCAGTGTTTTTAAGGAATGATTCTCTGAGTTTGGAGGAAATTTTCTATCTGGATTTTCGGCAATACTTTTTAGTTACTTTATCAGCTTGCGAAATTGCCGCAGGCTCTGTCAGCGGTGCGGTCGATTTTGTCGGTTTGTCGGCGGGTTTGTTGTATGCTGGTACGTCTAGTGTTGTCAGCAGTCTTTGGAAGGTGAACGATGTTTCGACACTGCTGCTCACTAGCAAGTTTTATGAAAATCTCGGGCGGTTTCCTCGCTTGGAGGTGGGAGATGTGGCGCTAGCGCTGACGGATGCTCAAAGGTGGTTGCGGGATTTGACTGGCGAGGAATTGGAGGTGTTGCTGGCGGATTTGCAACCTCAAATTTCGCAAATGTTCGATCGGCTTTCTCCAAGTTCTCGCCTGATTGCGGAAGCTTCTTTGCAGCAAATTCGCAACCGCAAACCCTGTCCTTTTGCCAATCCGTATCACTGGGCAGCTTTTACGGCTACTGGGGTTTAGGATCGCGAATTAAATAATTTACACATATTTGTGGGATGGGCGTCCCGCCCGTTCTTTTTGGACGGGCGGGACGCCCATCCCACAAAAACAATAAAAATTGTAAGTTATTTAATTCTCATTCCTTAGTCAGTTGACAGTTTTCATTAATTGTAGGGTGCGTCGCCATTGAAAATACCTCACATCCCATCGAAAATTTGATGGCGACGCACCCTACGACTATTCGTTATATCCGCTACATCCCGCACATTGCTCGTTACCGAACTTCCTTCTTCCTTCATTAAAAAAACCGACACTGACAACAAATTTAAGCTTGTCAATGTCGGGCGTAAATTCAACAATTTACCAGCAAAAATTTAGGACTTTTTGCCAAAAACTTGTTCTTTCAAGGCTTCAATTTCTTGACCTAATTGTTGGCGGTTGGAAGAGCGCAACAAATACCGATAGACAAACCACACAGTATATCCAATACCGATTAGCTCGAATGTCGGTGCCAGCAGGGGGATGTCGTTGAGTTCGTCTACTATGCCCAAAAGCACTTTCAAAGAGATAATCGAGGCTAAAATTAAACCAACGACTGTCAGTGGACTTTTGTACTGCTGGTAAAAAGCGCCGATGTAAGCCGGAAGCTCAGACAAAATTGAGATAATTTGTTCTTTGATTTGCTCGGCTTGACTTGGCGGTTCTTCGGTAATTACGACTTTTGTTGTACCGATAGAACTTCCTGCTTCATTTCCGGCAGGAATTTCAGTGATGATAACGGTTGTTTCTGGTTCGTTTGATGAAGTCATTTCTCCACTCGCAATAGTTTTTTGCTGGTTGGCGGCAGGTATTTCAACTGCTGCGGTTGTTTCAACTGCCGAAATATCGACTGCTGAAACCTCGGTGCCGACTATTTTTACCGTCGGTTTTTCGACTGCTGCAACTTCCGTTGGGATTGTGACGGCCGTCGGTATTTCGACTGCTGTCACCTCGGTCACTGCTGTTTCAACAGTCGGTGTTTCGACTGCTGGCTGTTCTTTAGCCGCAGTTTCGGCAACTACTTCTGCTTTTGGTTGTTCTGAGGAAGGAGTGTCACCCGCAGCATCAACAACTGGTGGTAAATCCAAGTTATTAATAGCCGTTTGCAATCGGTCTCGATCCGTTCCCCGCTGGTTAAGAATTACCCAAGATTCTATCAAGTCGGGGCCGTGCATTGCACCCGTCAGAGCCGCTCGGAGCGATCGCATAATTAGCCCTTTGTTAAGATTTTTCTCTTTACTGAGCTTTTTAATGATTTTCTGAGCTTCGACTGACACCAGTGTTGAATGACTTTCCAGAGCTTCTAGAACAGCAAGCAAAGCCTCTGCTACCCTTAGTTGCTGCAATTGTGCGATCGCCTCTTCTTCGTATTCCACTGTGGTCGAGAAGAACAACTTACACATATGAACAGCATCGGTTAAGCGAACGAGACTCGGGCCGATTAAAGCAGCTATTTGTTCGAGCCAAGAGCGATCGCCCTCCGCATCAAACTCATAACCGGCTTTCTGCAAATAAGGTATCAGTAAATCAGTCAATTGTGGCACCGGCATTTTGTGCAGGTATTGACTATTCAGCCAGTTGAGTTTATCCCAATCAAATTTTGCACCAGCTTTATTCACTCGATCCAAGCTAAATACAGCCGCAGCTTCCGACAATGTAAATATTTCTTGCGTAGAATCCGGCGCAGTCCATCCCAGCAAAGTCATGTAATTAACCAAAGCTTCGGGGAGATAGCCCATGTCTTTGAAATCAGAAATCGAGGTTACGCCGTCCCGTTTAGAAAGTTTTTGCCCTTGGGTGTTCAAAATCAGTGGCGTGTGAGCAAATTCTGGGATTGTCGCGCCCAAAGCTTCGTAAAGCAAGATTTGTTTGGGAGTATTACCAATATGATCCTCACCACGGATGACGTGGGTAATGCCCATGTCGATGTCATCGACGACTACGACGAGGTTGTAGAGAGGCTGACCGATATTACCGCTGGTGGAGGCTCGGGCGATTACCATATCGCCGCCGAGGTCGCTACTTTTCCAGGTAATTGTGTCGCGTACTGTGTCGTTCCAAGAGATAGTACGATCGTCCTCAATGATGAAACGAATCACAGCTTCCCGCCCTTCCGCTTCAAAAGCTGCTTGCTCATCGAGGGTAAGGTTACGGTGGCGGTTGTCGTAGCGGGGAGCTTGTTTGTTGGCTTTTTGCTCTTCCCGCATCTTGTCGAGTTCTTCCGACGTGGTGTAACAGCGGTAGGCGAGTCCTTTGTCTAGAAGAGTTTGGACGATTTGTCGGTAGATATCCAAACGCTGCGACTGGAAAAAAGGGCCCTCGTCCCAGTTCATCCCCAGCCAAGTCAATGATTCAACGATATTGTCGGTGTATTCGCTCTTGGAACGTTCTAAGTCTGTGTCTTCTACCCGCAGGATGAATTTGCCGCCTTGATTGCGGGCAAATAACCAGTTGAATACGGCGGTTCTGGCGGTACCGATGTGGAGGTTTCCAGTGGGGCTGGGGGCTAGACGGACTCTGACGTTCATGTATATTTTTGCTTTTAGATTGGGGGGGATTTGCTGGCGCTTGACTTCGCTGTTGCTCAGACTACAAAATTTTAGTATATTTTGTCACGGATTTTAAAATTGTGCTTCACGGTTGCTTTGCCTCGAATTGTTCGATAATCGGGCGTTGAGCGATCGAGCTACATTTTCTAGCAATAGGCGACATTCTGATGATACTAGCATTGGGGCGATCGATCCTTAATTAACCTTTGGGACTATTTTTGAAAGCAGGAGTAACTCCGGGTCGATCGCCTGCTGGATTTTGTTAATTCTTGTAAAATATTGGTGCGCCTCTGTTTCTGCTCCCGCAACTCAATCGAGAATTACCTATGTCTGTTCATCAAACTGAATTTCCCGAATCTGTCGAGATTAATCCTTCACCGTCTTGGCAGATTGAGCTGCTGTACGATGGTCAATGTCCCCTGTGCGTGCGAGAAGTCAATTTTTTGCAGAAACGGGATGCGGGTCGAGGTTTGGTGTCGTTTGTGGATATTGCGGACGATCGCTACAACCCAGAAGCCCACGGCGGAATCGACTATGAAACGGCAATGGGACGGATTCACGCGGTATTACCAGACGGTACAACCATTAAAAATGTAGAGGTATTTCGCCGCATCTACGAGATTTTGGGAATGGGTTGGGTTTATGCTGTGACTAAGTTGCCGATTGTTGGGGCGATCGCCAATTGGCTGTACGGAATTTGGGCTAATTGGCGGCTACCTTTGACGGGAAGACCGAATTTAGATACTGTGATGGGCGATCGAACTAAACGCCTTGAGTGCGAAAATCCGAGTCGCTGTAGAGTAAATGACGAGGTTTAGAAGAAGGTGAATCGGACTTGGGCGATGGTTTCTAGTCAACCTAAAAAACATCCAAATAAAAAATTAACTTTCGCAGAGCACAAAATATGCAAGATGCAGGCTATACAGTCTTTATTGGTTTCGGATTTCTCTGGATACTGATGGGAATTGTGGCTGTGATTACCCTTCTCAAATCCGATGGCCAAAAGATTCAGTTTGGGAAATGGGGACTGCTAGTTGGTATTCCGATAATTTTGCCGATCGTCCTAGTGTTAACATATCAGATAGTCCGACCGTTAATTATCCCACACCATTGAGTCGATCGTCCGCCGGAGAAAGGAATTAGTTAAATTAAGTTAAGTATTATTCATTTTCGGGCGATCGCAACTGCTCGCTCACCCATTGACGCAAAGAGCGAATTATGGCATTATCATCTTGAGTTTCTGCCATTTGCAAAAATTGATTTAGCATTGCTACAGAAAGAATCGGAAATGTCGGACTGCGATCGCACGTAATATATTCCCGATTTTGCAGTTGATAAATTTGGACAGTTTGTGCTCGATACCGCCAAACTTCAGGAATTTCTAGCTGCGTGTAAACTACAAATCGATTAGAAGAGGGACTGGTAATATCAACTTCAATTACCAAGTCTGGGGGAGGACTCGTTGAGATGTCAAGCCTTCTTCCTAAAATGCGATCGACATTTTGGATATAAAAACATGAATCTGGTTCTGCACCTTGTGCTAAATCTTCACGGTTGAGAGTCATCGAACCAAATCCCTTAATCTTCAAGTCCAACTCCTCAGTCAAAGCTGTAACAATCCGTTTCAGCAAACAGTTAATAGTTTCATGCAAGTCTGATGGCATGATAATTTCTAAGACTCCTTGAGAATACGAAAACCGCGAGGATCTATTGTCTCCAGCTTCTGCTAATAAGCTTTGGTAAGTCTCCCAACTGATATGAGATAATACCACTCGTTGTGTAATTTTTTCTGGGGAAGGATGAACGATCGTAATGGTCATGTTTGCCTCCTGATTAATCCAGAAAACAGTTGATTAAAACCTTAAACTTTCGAGAGAACGGGACAGACGGGGCTCGAACCCGCAACTTCCGCCGTGACAGGGCGGTGCTCTAACCAATTGAACTACTGTCCCTCGTTTTTGCTTGTTTTTCAAGCACAATCTCTATTATGCCTATGACCTTACCTTTTGTCAAGAGGTTTTTTGAACTTTTATTTTGAAGCCCAAAATTTGAGTCTCCTGCAACGGGCTGAAGTTGTTGTCACTCACCAAAATCAGACCTCTGTTACCATCTTCTAAAACGGGACCAAATGTCAAGCCCTCAATGTTATCTAGAGGAACTTTCAGGTTTTCTAAATCCAGCAGCAGCCGTTTTTGAGCGGAAGAAATCTCGCCCAGACGGGTTTTGAGGCTTTCGAGTCCTTCAATACGATCGCTCTTTGCCAGAGAAATCTCAAATAACTTAATCACAGTTCCAGTTTCCAAGGAGAAACCACGCTCTAAACTGATCAAGCGATTTTCGTCGATCGCCAATAGATCCACTAAACCATTCGTGGTTAATTGTCCCACAGGATTAGCGCCCGGTGGTAGCGGTTCGGTGATGTAGACAAAAGATCGCTCTGGATTGCCATTGAGCGCATCGTATCGCAAAATCCGGCACGGGCTACCACTTTGCAGGGAAGGTACTGCGCCATCTTGAACTAAAGCATTTTCTGTGGCTGTAAATAGATATTTGCGATCGGGCGTTAAAGTCAAACTTTCAAACGCTAGATTGTTACGGATGCCTTTAGTGCCTTTGTCATCGGGCAAAAATAGGTCAGGAATTGGCAGCGTTTTGAGGAGTTTACCATCTAGGGAGAATTCTTTGATGAAAGGACTGATTTTGCGATCGACATCTCCCTCCGAAGACACAAACACGCTGTTACCAGTAAAAGCGATCCCTTCTGGATCTAAACTCCATTCTGGAAAATTTTTGCCATTTTCATTTAATAAAGTTGTTACCTTAGTAAACTCAATCTGGTCTTTTTCCAGTTTGCCAGATTGCAAGTCTATTTTGAGAGAATAGAAGCGCGCCGGAGCCTTGCTGCTGCGGTCATCAGAAATGGCATAATAAACTTGTTTTTCAGCATCATAAGTAATCCCAGAAAGTCCGCCAATTTCCGTCCCCTGAAACGGAGAACCAGTCGGAAATATCGCTCTCCCGATAAAATCTATTTGAGTAACAGCAAAAGATTGAGCAGACAGACTGATAATAATAGCAACAGTTGCCGACATCAGAATACAGACAACAAATAGAATTAATTTTGCTAGTTTTCGCATTTTACTAATAACTAAATTGTTATACTAAAACTCTCTTCAGTCCGCGCAGGCGGACTTCGTTTGTATAGACGCGGTTTCAACCGCCGAGTTTTGTTTTAGGTTGATTAAACCTTTTTTTAGGTTCATTAAACCACAAATTCACGGTTGATGATTTAGCAAAAAATTAGTCAACCAATCTTTAACTACATAAGTAGCACGACAGTCGTCTTCATTGTAACGGACGATCGCCTCCAAGATCGATCGATCGCCAGTTTTGAGCCAATCATCGTACCAACAGACGCACTGAGCACCATTAGCCTTAGCATCTCGCCACTCAAAACCCAGCCAGCGGGCTATGGGTTTGAGTGCATAACTTTCTACTGGCATGATTGCTTTTTGGGTAACATATTTATGGATGTCTACAAAGCGTTTGAGCACGGGTTTCCACAGATATGCTGGCGTGTTGTAAAGTTTTGCCAGTCGCTTGAAAGTCTTGACTTCGTAGTCGCAAAAGTGGAAAATGGGAGCAATGGGATAAGTCCACATTAATTCTAAAAATTGTTCCCAAGCCGCTCCTTCTTCTGCTGCACTTTCAGCTAAAAAATTATAGTATTTTTCTGTGTTATTGTATCTGTCAATGACTAAGACTCCGTGGAGGTAATCTAGATTTAATTCTGGTTCCGCCTCAATGTCAAAGTAGAGTTCGATGGGTGCGATCGGCAAAAACACCGATTGAGAATAAGGAATTGGTTTCGGGCGGAGAATCGGCGCAGGTATAGAATATTTGGCTGGTTTATTTTCCGTAGATGATTTATCAAGTTCGACTGAAGAAACCGGGCTTTTTACCGACTCTGCGCGCGGCGACGAAGTATTTTGGTGAAAAAGCCCGGTTTCTGAATCCCCATTAAGTCCGACCATATTTTCTACTTCCTTAACCGCCATGTTATCCAAAATATTGTCTGCAATATCTGGTACTATTTTAGATTGGCTATCTTCGGCATAATTCTCATTTCCTTCTTCCCTTCTTCCTTCTTCCTTCTTCCTTCTTCCTTCTTCCCGCACAAACGGCTGATTCAAAAAAGTCGATCGCGCTTGCTGCACCACATCGACGGCTACTCCCGCCACAAACTCAGGATAACTCGCTAATAAATCAGAATTAGCATTAGCCAAAGATTCTAAATCAGTCAATCCTAATATTTTGAGGATAGCATATCGCTTCGCCGTAACTCCCGGCAATAGCGAAAGATGTTTAATAGATTCAGCTTCTGCGTGACAAGCCGTATACCAACCGCAAAGAGTACACTTTTGCCGAGAAATGAAAACCTCTGGTTTAGCTCGATTTTCTAACATCTCAATGCACTCATCCAAAATCTCGAACATCTGAGGCATTCGCTGGTGAAGATTCACCGCCCAAAGTCCTTTTGTCCGCAGCATCAGCCACGCAGTTTCGGGCATTGTTCCCTGCATGGAAGCTAACACTTGCGCGTGAAAAGCTGCGATAATTTGATACTCTAGTTTTGGTCGCTTACTAAGCCAAATATCGGCAGTCGCATAACTCCAATTGCCAAATTTGGAATCTCCCGGTTGTTTGATTAATAAGTGCGGGCGGCTGACGAGGGTGATTTCGGAAGAGTGCAGGATTGATGATGAAAAATGCACTGAAGTTTCGGGAATTTCGCCGATGTCTGGCAAATATTGACCGTCAATTTCTAAGATAGAAGCTGTTTCACCGTTGGTTTTGCCTAATTCGCCTTGTCCAAGGACTCCTCGATAAATGCGATCGACTCCTTGCTGCATTAAACTTAAGGTAGCCGCCGCACCAGCAGCCCAATCCCCTCTAGGATAATATGGTTGTTGGTAAGTTTCCTGCTCTAAAGTTTGCTGCTGGTATGTCGAACTATCGCGCATCAGTTTTAGCAGAAAGTCGCTTGGTGGGTCTTGTTGTTTCCAATCTCCCCATGTGTCTAAAAATGCTCGGAGATTACATCGCTGATAGGAAAGTAGTAGTTTGTCAGTTATTAACATTTAGTGGCAAATCTTAGAATAATTTAGAAGGAAAGCACGACACGGATTTTGACACGGATACACGGATGAATTATTTAGCTTGAGGCAAAAGTCAAAAGATAGAAAGTTCACACCATCAGTTATTCAACATTAACGCTATCAATAATTACCCAGAAAAAATGACAAAGGACAAATATCGGCAACAATTTCCAGCTTTGGCCAATAAAGCTTATTTTAACTACGGCGGACAAGGGCCGTTGCCTGAGCCTGCTTTAGAGGCGATTTATGCGGCCTATAAGCGGGTGCAGCTTGGGGGGCCGTTTTCGGGGGAAATCGGTGCTTGGGTGGCTCAGGAGGCGATGCTGACGCGACGTGCGATCGCATCTGAGTTAGCTGTCCCTCCTGAAACGATCGCCCTGACTGAAGATGTCACCGTCGGCTGCAATATTGCTCTGTGGGGCATTGATTGGCATCCTGGCGATCATTTATTGCTTTCTGACTGCGAACATCCCGGCATTGTAGCTAGTGTAATGGAACTTCAGCGCCGTTTCAACATAGAGGTTTCGGTTTGTCCGTTGGCGGCTACTTTGAATGAGGGCGATGCGGTGGCGGTAATTGCTAGTTATTTGCAGCCGAATACTCGTCTATTGGTAATCAGTCATATTTTGTGGAATACTGGGCAAGTTTTGTCTCTTGCTGAGATTGTTAAGGTGTGTCATGAATTCCCCCAAACCCCGGATTTGCCTGTGAACAATCACAAAATTAGAGTGTTAGTAGATGCGGCTCAATCTGTGGGGGTTTTGTCTTTGAATTTGATTGAGTCGGGAGTTGATTTTTATGCTTTTACAGGTCATAAATGGTGGTGCGGCCCGGAGGGTTTGGGGGGGCTTTATGTGAGTGCGGATGCTTTGGTAGATTTGCATCCGGTGTTTATCGGTTGGCGGGGAATTGTGACGGATGCTAATGCTAAACCGATTGGCTTAAAACCGGGAGCTCAACGTTACGAAATTGCGACTTCGGCTTATCCTTTGTATGCGGGTTTGCGAAGTGCGATCGCCCTGCAACATGAATGGGGTACGATCGAGGAAAGGTATGCAGAAATATGCCGTTTGAGCAAGTATCTCTGGGAGCATTTATCGGAACTCAGTCATGTAGAATGTTTGCGGACTTCGGCACCGGAAGCGGGTTTGGTTTCGTTTCGAGTAACTAACGGGATGCCGCATAAAAAGCTTGTCGATTTGTTGGAAAAACAGGGAATTATGGTGCGGACAATTCTGAATCCTGATTGCGTGCGGGCTTGCGTTCACTATTTTACCAATGAGGCAGAGATTGATAAGTTGGTTGGGGCGATCGCAATTCAATCAGTATAGTCGGAGCGCGTTTATCTATAGTCCTGGATGCACGGGTAGTCAGAAACCGAGTTTTTGCTAAAATACTTTATTACAGCACGTTTTAATGAAAAAACCCGGTTTCTTTGGTTGGAGTACATCTAGGACTGTCCTATTATTTTAAGCTAGGATTTAATAGCCGTTGTTTTTTCGTTGGGTTTACGTTAGCATATAGTAAAGAGGTTAAACTATGCAGATTAAAAATAAAAAATTTAGGTTGCGAAGCGGTGCAAACTGGACATCCTTTGAGAAGTTTCGTTTGAAAGGAGCAGAAGCACTCAGTTCGATCGCCAATGGTGTCATTGCTACCCTCCAGACAAAAACAGGACAGTACCGCATTATTGAGGAAAATGACTTTCAAGCAATGTATGGACTAGCCCGTGATGTCGATCGGCTAAGGGGAGGATTGCGTATCGTCATCTTGGCTGTGCGTGCGGCACAAAAACACCCCGATCCAGAGAATCTGAATTTACTTGCTGAAGCAGTTGCTATGCTGGGAGATTTGCCTGAACTTCCTACCCGCAATAGCTTCGATCGATTAGTTCCAGAGAATTTCGACTTGGATGAGGATGATGAAGTGATGCTCGATCCTGATGAAATTGAGCGTCCTTTGCAATCTGAGAATGCGATCGACAATAGGATAGATTGATCGTGATGGCTGTAGCAAATAATGAGCCTAACAATCTGGAAAGTCTATATGAGTGGAATTGACCGCGAACTTACTCTAGAAACCAGAATGAGTCTCATTGACAAACATCTCCCCGGAACCCGAAAAGCCCAAAACGAACTTGAAAGCGAAGGAATTTTCCATCTCTTTAATGATAGAGAAACAATGGAAAGAGTCGCCACAGAAATTAAGCTAAGAGGGGAACGCACAGGAGCCGACGATTTAGAGGATAATTACGAACGCTATGGATTGTACTTTTCCGAACCAATTGGTTATATACTAAAAGCAGACGGTACTCGGATATCACTAGAATACGGTGAAATAAAAATTAAGAAAACCACAGGTAAATATCATGTCATACCTCGCACAAGACCCCGTACAAGCTACTGAAATTAGTAAAGAATCAGAGCAAGAGACTGAGTGGGAGTTTGCGGAAATCTGGGCTGATACTCTGATCTCTCCTCCTTATATCCTGATGTTAATTAAGAAAAAATCAGGATTTTTTTGCATTCATAATCCGGCACAAAACTATAAAGTTATTTTTTCTAGTGAAAATTACGAAGATGCTAAAATGTGGCTGCTAGAGGATGAATATGAGCGTTTGAATAGTCGCATTTTACAAGAAGTATAAAGAGATTTCACTAAAATGTTGCCGATTAACTAAAGTGGGACTTACGCGCGGGTAGTCAGAAACCGGGTTTTTCCGAGAATACTTAGTTACAGTCGCAGAAACTGCCAAAAACCCGTTTCTTTGGTCGGAGTGCGCAATTCCCTATGTAAGTAGATAAACGGTTTAGACATTGGCAGCTTCGATAATTTGCTCGGCGGCAATAGATGCGTCTATTTCCTGAGAGTGCGCTGCATAAAAAGCGAAAACATCGTTCACTTGAGCTTCACTTAAATCATACTCAGCGGCAATTTGGTTGGGCGATAAAGCCCATTTTTTGGCTGGGATGACTGCTGTTTGCACCCGCAACCGAGTGCCGCGCAAAACGGGTATGAGTTGGCCGCTAGCGCCGCGCACGTAGGTGATTTGAGGGAAAGTGCGATCATCTTTTTGTGGCAAATAAAATTACTGCGTTTGGATACAAAGTCTGTATCTGCTTTATAAAGGCTATACCATAGCACTCTTGGCCACAAATTTCGTATTTTTTATGAGAACTTAGTTATTAGTGTGATTGTTGTTATTTGAGTCTTCTGTTGGAGGTTGTGAAGGTAATTGATCGGATAGTTGCAGGTCTATTTCAATTGTTATTCTATTTTTCTTAATACTTATATGAGCTATCTTTCCCATAATGTCAACAGGTACGCAATTATTGAATTGAGATTCAGCCGATAACTAAGTTTTATATCCAGCTTCCTCAAGCCACTCAGTAATATTTCTCCAGTTTTCTACTTTTTCATTGCTTTTGCCAATGAGACTTTTAATAGACCTCTTACAAAAAAAATATGTATTATCCTTAAAGATTTGCTCAAGTTTAGGTCAAACTTTGAATTATTGGGTTGATT
>ENA-OFCE01000487-OFCE01000487.1-metagenomes-genome-assembly--contig:-NODE-487-length-25491-cov-7.562588_pt1 | contig 25491 bp, 23 predicted proteins | sample MGYA00153388_OFCE01 | MGnify analysis MGYA00153388
GGCAAGGCAAATTTTCGCAGTAATAATTTGTTTATTGCAAGAAAATTTAACGCAGCATGGCACAAAATCCGACAAAATGACGGGCGCAATGAGATATTAGACAGGCTCTTAGGTATACTCCTCCATCCCCCGGGCTTTCATCAACTCTACAATGCTCTTTACTTCCTGCGCCTTACTTTTCGGGCAGATGAGCAGCGCATCGGGTGTATCGGCTATGATCAGGTCATCCAGTCCAATGGTAGCTACCAGCCGGTCGTTACTGTAGATAATGGAGTTTCTTGTATTCATACAAATATGTTTCGCCCGAACAATATTTCCGCTCTCATCGGTGGGGAATATTGACCCAAGCGCGTCCCAGCTCCCTACATCATTCCACCCGAAATCTCCGGGAATCACCAACACATCATCGCTGCGTTCCATGATTCCAAAATCGATGGATATGCTTTGAATCGCTGAATAGATAGCGTCAATCTTCTCCTGTTCCTTCTCCATACCCATCATTTCTTTAATTCTCATCATGGATTTATACAGTCTGGGCAGGTAGCGCATCAGGTTATCCAGGATGGTAGACACCTTCCACACAAACATTCCGCTGTTCCACAGGTAGCTTCCGCTCTCAAGGTACCTTCTCGCCTTTTCGATGTTTGGCTTCTCGATAAACTCTCCCACCTCGTAAGCGCCATGGATACATGGCTCCGCTTCCGGGTTATAACGGATGTATCCATAGCCTGTAGAGGGAAAGGTAGGTTTTATGCCGATGGTAACAAGCATCTCTGCTTCCTCTGCCACCTTGCAGGCCTCTATCAAGGTTTTTCTAAAACCTGCTTCATCTGCGATATGGTGGTCTGATGGCAGCACGCACATGACCGCATCCGGGCTCCTTTTAGTGATTGCTATCGCCGCGTAAGCAATACAGGCAGCGGTGTTCCTGCCCACAGGCTCAAACAGGATGTTTTCGCGGGGCAAGTCGTCGAGAATCACTTCGTCGATGATATCCTTTTGTTTTCTATTTGTCACTATGTAGATATTAGACAGTGGTATGACATCCGTCAGACGTTTGATAGACTCATTGATCATTACATCATTTCCGCTTATGTTTAACAGCTGTTTTGGCATTTGCTGGCGCGACAGCGGCCAGAAGCGTGTGCCGCCTCCACCAGCCATAATGACGGCGTAATATTGCATTGAGAAAAACTCCTATACTCCCACTCCATAATACTTAAACCCGAACTTGGTCATATCTTCCTTTTCGTAGATGTTTCTCAGGTCAAAAAAATAAGGCTCCGTTAAGAGTCTTTTCACTTCTTCAAGATTTAAATTCCTGAACTGGTGCCATTCCGTAATGATCACAACGGCATCGCTTCCAGTGAGGGCTGTATACTCATTTTCACAGTATTCAATGGCATCAATATGTGCCAGTCTCCATTTGGCTTCCTTAAAGCCTTCAGGATCGAATACCCTGAATCTGGCACCTTTTTTATATAATTCTTCAATAATCGTTATTGAAGGGGCATCTCGCATATCATCCGTCTTAGGTTTGAAGGTCAGTCCCAAAATCGCGAAAGTTTTACCCTTTACCTCGTTCATTGCACGTTCAATTTTTTCAACCATTTTCAACTTTTGCAGCTTATTCACCTCAATGGTGGCCTCAACCAGCTTCATGGCAGATCCGGCTTCCTTCCCGATATAAGCCAGAGCCAGCGTATCCTTTGGGAAACAACTGCCTCCGAAACCGGGTCCGGCATGCAGGAATTTAGGACTGATACGTCCATCCTTGCCCAGGGCTTTTGCTACATGCTGAACATTCGCTCCTACTTTTTCACACAGGTTTGCAACTTCATTGATAAAGGATATCTTCAGGGCAAGAAAGGCATTATTCGCATATTTAATCATTTCAGCAGTCTCAATATTGGTAAAAATAAAAGGTGTCTCGTTCAAATACAGTACGCGATACACCTTTTGCATGACCTCCTCTGCCTTTTCCGATTCCGTCCCAATTACGATTCTATCGGGATGCGTGAAGTCGTATACGGCATTACCTTCCCTCAAAAATTCGGGATTGGATACAACATCAAATTCATAATCCTTATTCATTTGTGCAAGTTTGCTTTCGATCAAATTTTTGACTTTCTGTCCTGTGCCTACAGGCACTGTACTCTTATCCACAATGACTTTGTAGCCGTTCATATACTTTGCAATATCCTCGGCAACATTCATTACATGCTGCAGATCTGCACTTCCATCCTCTGCTGGCGGGGTGCCCACTGCAATAAATATGACATCTGCGTTTTCAACAGCGGATTTCATATTGGTTGTAAAGTCCAATCGCTTATAATACCTGTTTCTCATTACCATATCATCGAGTCCGGGCTCGTAAATAGGAAGCACTCCTTTGCATAAGTTCGATATTTTTTCCTTATTGTTGTCCACGCAGGTTACGTTGAGACCAAATTCGGAGAGACATGTACCTGTAACAAGGCCTACATAACCGGTACCAATTACTGCTATTCTGTTCATAATTACCTCCTATTGTTTTGTTTATTTTCATTATTTAAGGGTCGATTAAAATATTACTTCCGATACTTTTTCAGGATACGGGGCCTAGCTGTAGTAGCCTGAAAAAGTTTTAGCGGAAGTTATATTTTAACGATCCCTAAAAATAGATTTTCGTACTGTTTTACAATTTTATCCCATGAGTATTTTTCATATATTCTTTTCTTGGCTTCCTTTTCATAGTAGGATATTTGCTTTTCCGGATATTGTTCTATTTTATTTATGAGGTTTGCCAGGGAATTTGGTACTTTGTTAAAATACAGCGCTCCTCCCCATCCGACCTCTCTATTAAATACCACATCCAGTAGAATATTCAGCCGGGTACTCGCAAGAGCCTCCAGTAACGAGGGGTTTGTACCTCCAACTTCATGTCCGTGGATGTATGCGAAAGCATTTTCCCTTACCTTCTTTAAGAGTTCTTCATCATATACCGTCCCTACGAATTTCACCCTCTTATCCCTATCAAAAGCAGCTGTTTTCAATAATTCATGATAAAATTTATTTTTTTCGACATTTGTTATAATTACTAAATCTCTTTCGGTATTCGACTTTATAAACTCTTTTATCATGATTTCATAATTATTCTCAGGTACGAATCTTCCTACAATCAGATAGTAGTTATTCTTCACAATACCATGCTTCTCGTACCACTCCGTTAGTTTCTTCGAAGTGTCCTCAAGATTCGATTTGTTTACTTCAGCCCCATAGGAAATGTAAGTGGTTTTCGGCCGGTATTTCCGATATTCCTGCCGGATATAATTTTCGATCCCGATTGAATCGCAAATCAGTAAATCAGCATGCTTTACCATCAACCTTTCGGAAAGCTTCCAGTATGCTTTAACAAGTGTACTCCATTTACTTCTTTTCCACTCATGTCCATCCGGGTTTATATAAACTTTCACGCCCATTTTTTTCAAAATACGTTTGTAAAAGCCAAAAACAGGTCCTATCCTGCACGTTAAAATATAGATAACACTGTTTTTCAAATTGTGTTTTTTTATATAAGCAATGCAATGTCTCAAACTTGATAAATCGTATAAGACGGCCTTGGCACTTCCTACGTTTGCAGTCTTTATACTATGACAGACTGCATTGTTACAAATGTATTCGCCCTTCCTTTCCGACAAGCAGTATACGTGGTATCGTATCTCCTCTGCCTCTCTTTTTTCGGTCAGCTTATGAACAAATGTTTCAAATCCGCCATATTTGGCAGGTATGCCTTTAGATCCTATTATAAAAACGTTTGTCATCATTATGCCCCTCTTACCCTTTTGTAAAATGATTCATAGGTTTTATCCTTAGGGATCGTTAAAATATAACTTCCGCTAAAACTTTTTCAGGCTACTACAGCTAGGCCCCATACCCTGAAAAAGTATCGGAAGTAATATTTTAATCGACCCTTAACTCTTTCTTTAGGCATTCAGTCTGAATAAGGTATCTTCAATCTGGCTGACATACTTTTGCATTGAAAAGTTCCGAATGGGCTTTTCCTTTGCTTTTTCACCGATTCTATCCCGTAAATTTTTATCGTCCAGCAACGTAAGGATGATCTTACTCATTTGTAAACAATCTCTATGATCGACTAAAAAACCGTCTTCTCCATCATCAATAATCTCTACAGGCCCCCCATGGTTTGTTGCCACTACAGGGATCCCTTTACTCATCGCTTCCAGAACGACTAACCCGAAAGGTTCCGGTTTTATGGAAGGTAGTACGAATATATCAAGGGCACTGTAAAATTCATTCATGTTCTTGATGTTTCCGGTAAAAATCACGCTAGCTTCAATTTGTTTTGCCGCCACGTATTCCTTTAAATTTTCCAGCAGGCTTTCCTCCCCGCTAAAGGTATCCCCTGCGATTACAAATTTTACATTTTTTTTATATCTCACTACTTCGGCAGCCATATCTATAAATAATTTCTGCCCCTTCCAGCGGTTGATCCTTCCGGCCATACCGACTATCAGTTCTTCATCCTTTATCTTATAACGCTCTTTAAATTCATTTTTCGAATCAGCCGCAATATTTGAACTTACATCGATTGCATTATATATCACCTTTATTTTTTGCGGGTTTTTTCCCATAACACTTTCTTTGGTTGCCTGGCTATTTACGATAATCACATCAGAAAACTTATCGATTATGGTCCTCAAAACCTTATTAACCATTGGCTTTTCCTGCAGTATTTCTCGAATATGCCATATGCTTTTGATTCCACAAAGCTTTGCAGCAATTGCTCCCGGGAATACCACCGATGTGTTGGTATATACAACCGTAATGTTGTTACTTCGTATAAGCCTGCAAATCCTGATAACTGAGCCTAGTAGACTGACAAAGTACTGTATCATCCCTGTCATACTAAAATTTTTTCTCCGCAGGACAGCAAAATCATGCACAAAGACCCCTGTATTCTCTACGCGGCATAACAGATCCATCAGCGGACCTTTATAAGGAAGTAGAATAAAAGGCCGGTACTGCGTTTTATCCAGATTTTTAATTAAATTGTACAAAGATCTGTCAGATCCATACAGGTCCGCACTTGCATGTACAAACAATATATTTTTCATAGGTTTCGCCCCCTGCTTCAAATGCTTTTTCTACTCTTTAGGACTCTTACAGGGTTACCAACGGCTACACTGTAAGGTGGAATATTTTTATTAACTAATGAATTCGCTCCAATCACGCATCCTCTGCCTACTTTTACACCATCCAGAAAAACTGCGCCGGAGCCAATCCAGCAGTCATCGTCAACTTCTATACCTTTACTTGTAACCCCCTGATCCTTGATAGGAATGTCAACCCTGTCAAAATTGTGATTTGATGAATGAAACCTTACATTTTGGCCGGCAATTACGTTATTTCCAATTCTTATCCCACCGGAAGCACCAAAAAAGCAAAAATCTCCAAACCCTGAATGATCCCCGATGCAAACGCCTTTACCTATTTGCTTTAAATTTCCTGTACACCTGACAATTGTATAGTTTCCCAGCTTAACATCATTGCCGATGACGATACCGTTTCGTGATAATGCTTCCAGTTCCACGTAGTCACCCAATGTTACACCGCTGCCTAAAATCAGGGAATTCTTATTTCGCAATGTAACAGCCTTCCCAACAAAGAGCATTTTACCGCATTTTTTCATTCCCTGTTTTCTTATGGCACCTCTTATCATGCAAATCATCCTTCGAAAGACTATTCCCACTAAATCCATAGGTTTAATACTTTCATCCAGTTTGTATGTTCCATTCTTTAACTTTGATATGGCATTATTCAGAAGGACGTTAACCATAACTCCCCTCCCCGTCTTTAACGATCTGATCTATGAGAACTGGTGCTGCTTTGTTCCATCCGGGCGATGGCATTCCTAACCGCTTTCAGATATGCATATCCATACTTTTTATCCGGTTCTAGGTATGCTCCCTCTGCCCACTCATTCCATGCATTGATGAATAAGAACTCACTCTTATATATTTCTTTAGACCTTTTAATCTGCTGAACCAGGTAATTCTCAAACTTTTTGGGTGAGGCTCCTTCAAAAATATAGGCGTTATACCCTTTGCGAGCCGAATTATCCCAATCTACAAAGGCACCTAAAAATGTCTTTTTTGTACCGGGCACCCTGGATAGAATCTTTGACCAAATCCTGCTATAGCTAATACGAACTAAAAATAGTTTCCTTAACGATGTAGGTAATGCTTCTGAACCAGCGATTCTTTTATATGCTTTTCTCCAGGTTGCAAATAGCGGATCCATTTGATTGAACACCGTAAAGTTTGGCTCAAATTCAAGTTGGGCATCAAAGTTATGATGATTTGTACGCTCTTCAAAAGCGGATAATGTATTTACAAAGTAAATTCCATCCAACCCGTTTTTTTTCGCCAGTTCATTCCAGAACTCCAGCATCTCATCACATCTGTCCATCAGTGCCGGGCGGTAGATCACAAAAAGCGGTTTGTTGTCCACCTTAATATACCGCTTGTCTTTAAATATCGTAAGCAAATAGTTAAAATGCTCTTCCCAATCGGATTTGTCCCCATACTCCTGCTTGATTAATACCTGTTTATCCTTTGCATCCCATGCCCTTGTCCAGGAACCGTTTGCCCAGGAAAGGCAAAACGGCAGGTCAGGTTCCCCTGAATCAATGACCTGCTCCAGGGGTTTCTCCAAAAGCTTTTTTCCCTTGAACCAGTAGTGGTAATAGCAAAAGCCGTAAATACCATATTCTTTTGCAATTTCAGCCTGCCATCTCCTTGCTTCAGGATCCAGCAGATTATAGTAAAAGTCGTTGTACGGCTCCCGGGGTTGATGATGTCCCTCAAAAAGCGGTTTAGCTTTTGTAGTATTTGCCCATTCCGTAAATCCTTTTCCCCACCACTCATCGTTTTCCGGTATTGCGTGAAACTGCGGCAGGTAAAACGCTATCAATTTCATATAATCCTCCGTAATTTTGATTATTTAGCCATATCAATACCTGGACAAGTGCCAGTTTGTTAAAGGGATGACACTTCACTTTAAGAACATCATCCAGTGATTTTCCTGGAAACAGGCCACGTATACTGGTAAAGCGTTCTTTATTCCGATTCACCTTCTCTGCCATTAAATCCGTCTTTAACACTTCATTCCATATTGGCCAAGGCCCCTGTCCGGATGTTTTCTTTTTATTACAAAGACTGTTTACTTTTCTCATCGTTTTAACGATATTTCTGACAGGTAAATTCACAATGTAGCTGAAATAAGGAAAATGCCCCTCCGTATGAGAAACATACCATGAAGGTTTGAGCAGCGGTTTAAATGCTGTATTAAAGAATCTCCTGTTAATTGCCCACTCCTGAGGAATTTGTGCCATCAATTTGATGATAGCAGTATCCATAAACGGTTCATAGGATCTGAAAATCCTTCTGTTGCCTAGAAAATTCGCATGAGCATGGCTCATGGTAATTGGCCATATATAGAACCATTCATGTTCAGTAGAATGCCGGAACGTTTTGACCCTTTTCTCATGACTTTTATGTCTTCTTACAATTTTTCTCATAATACCAGGGCTGATTACATTGTAATCATTTTCTCTGGCACCGGCTTCCGACTCGCTTCGATTAACGCGACACGGCCAAACACTATATCCAAGTATTTTATATTCCGTTACCGGTACCTTATAGCCCTTGCATAAGGTATCAGACAAAAGGCCGCCAATCACAGCCTTATAATTGCCTAGCTTAAATTTCTCGAGAAATCCGTATGTATGTACATGATGAAATTCATATTGGGAACCAACAAGCCTTGCACTAAACTCCATATGCTTCAGATAATATGTCATACTCCTATACCCGATTTTCAATTCACAATCGTATATATTGCATACTTTCGAAGCAATTTGCGCTTCTCGGTTAAAAGAATCAACAAAAATATGCCCTATTTTCTTTACGCCCCCAGGAATAGCAGCCAGGACAGTACGCGAATCTTCTCCTCCGCTCATAAGCAGTCCGACTTCGCTGCATCCATTGCAAATATCCGAAATATGAGCAGTAAGATATGTCCTCAAATCCTCTGCCGACCGCTTGAAACCCCGATGTGTTTTTGTCTCTATAGGAAGCCAGTAGTAGTCACCTCTAATTACTCTTCCCTGCTCTTGATAATAACAATACTCGGTAGCCGGATACAGCTGCTTTACATTCCTGTAAAATGTAAAAGGAAATACAACGGATCTATGAATTAAAAAGTCAGCTATGGAGGTATCATCCAAACATGTATTCTCACAGGCAGCCTCTGCAACTACGTCTACATGTGTACCGAATACAACTGTCCCATCTGCCGGCCGGGCGATATAGACAGGTATAAAAGACAACAAGTCGGTAACTACTTGAAAAGTATGATTTATCTTATCAATGCAAAATGCTGCAAAAGGACCGTTTAGATCCTCATCCCATTTTATATTGCCATCCGTAATCCATCGATTAAATATTGCTCTTGTTTTATAATTGCTCCCATCGCTGCTTTCGTGTTTAAATTTGAATTTTACAATGGGTCCGCCAATAACCCCCGTGATGTACCTGGTGTCTTCAAATACATCAAACCCCCAATAATGGTTTTCAAATACAGCCAGACTCCCCCATTCACCGTGGTATTCCCGGCACTTCGGAATCTGCCCGTTATGAATTGTGCTTAAAAGATTAGACATTCTCCCCTTCGGCTGACAATTTGAACAATAGATAAAATCGCTCATAGAAAATAGACCACCTCAATCCACAAAGAATTTTGACATTTTACTGGAAAGTCCATCCGGTAGATATTGGGCGATCTTTCCGGCAATCTGCCCGGGAAGTTCTCCCTTCACTGATTTTGGTAAAAAAATAATACTTAGGAAAAAAGTTATTGCTGAAATAAAAACCACCACAAACAATTTTACAAGCGGAGTCAAAAACGGAAAAATAATATTGGTTGTTAGAATAAACAAACTACAGGCTATAAAAACACAGCTTCCTACAAGAAAGCCTGCCGACTGCGCTTTAAAGAATTCAATCCATTTGATATTCAATATTTTCAAAGCCACTTGAGCCATTGAAACATACAGCCAGATAGAAGCGATAACTACTGCCGCGGCAACCCCTTCAATCCCGAACCGGACACCAACAATAGAGCCTATGGTGAGTAAAACCGCATATACAAATTGCCTGAATAACTCCTTATATACATTCCCTGTTGCCTGAGCAACGGGTCCCGCCAGGTTTAATATAACCTTAAACAAGCCGGCAATACATAAAATTCTTAAAGATTCTATAGACCCTGCCCATTTATCACCATATATCCCCAGCATGATGTATTCCGAATTGACTGCCATACCGATTAGAATTGGAAATGCTATAAGGGAAACAGCATTAACCGATTTGAGATAACTATTTCTGATCCTTACAGTATCGTCCTGTATTTCCGAATAGGAGGCCATCAGGACGCTGGAAACTGTTTGCGCAATCTTTGACAGCGGCAATCTCATCAATTGAAATGCTTGTGTATAAATTCCAAGCTTATAAGTAGATAACATTTTTCCAATTACAAAGTAGTCCACATTGTTTGCAGTATAATTAAGCAAACTTATTCCACTAACGCCTCCTCCAAAGCCTATTAACTCCTTAAACTTGTCCTTTTTTATCAGAAAACGCTTCGGAATCTTTGAAAAATAAGCAAACAGGCCGGAAGAAATCACTACATATACCAGATTGCCCCACACTATGCTCCATACTCCAAAACCATGAAGTGCAAGCAGTATACTTATCAAACCGTTTCCTATCAAATAAGAGTTAAACTCAATAAAAAAAATAGTTTTAAACTGCAAATTTCGCATTAATAAGTTTAAACTTACGTTGGTTAAACCACTGAAAATGAATTGCAGTGAAATAGCCCGAAATAGTGGTACAAGCTCTACTCTATTAAATAATAGGATACTCAGCGGAGAGATTATCCAAAAAACTCCGCAAATAACACAGCCCAGCATTATCGATACTGTCATCGCTGTTCTGACATGTTCCGGTGTAAGATCCTTTCGCTGTATAACAGCAGAACCCATTCCAAGGTTCGAAAATATGCTTGCCAGTCCTGTAAAAATAACCGTTAGTCCTAAAAGTCCAAACTCTTGTGGTGAAATAAGTCTGGCTAATACCACACTTATAACAAATTGCAGAATACTCTGCCCCATAACCTTGGTAAAATTCCAACTTAATCCCTTTATCGTCCTCTTACTTAATGTATCCGCCATAATTTCAGCCTCACTCTACAAATTCGGTTGGAACTTAGCTGATTCGATCCTCGTAAAGCCCCAGAACCGTTGGCTTTACGAGGCCCAAATCAGCAGTTGCCAATCCGATTGTATATAGATTCCTACCCCCATAATATACAACCCCTGATTTGACTCTATCGTCCTTACAGATAACCAAATTTAAACCTTATCATTTCCAGTGGTAAAAATGCCCGGGTTTTGGGGCAGTTTTGCCACTGGACCAATTCAAGTCTAAAGTTGGATATCTATGTTCCAAGCAGTTCTTTACGGAATCATTGCCGTGGAAAAGAAGCGAGTTCATCAATGCCATAAATATAAAGAAAATATAGTTTAAATTGCATAGTAGACTTATTGAGTCAAAGGAAGAAATGGATGCTGTATACAGTAAAATAAAAGTAAGCACATTAAATTTTACATCAAAAAGTTTACTGCTTGTTGGTACACCCTCTATTTCCTTTGCTTTTTTAAAAAACTTTTTAAATAATGAAATATTCATTATACTGACTGCAATAATTGACGTTAGGTATAAAGCAAAACCAATAATCCCTACGTCGATAATTAATGAAACCCAACAGTTTTCGAAATAATGATTTACTCCAAAAAAACTTTTTGCAATTCCATAAGAAGCCTTCATACCCTTTCCAAAAATATACGAACGATAATGCGAGGTAATATAGTTTACTGCTGTAGTCCTAACTTCTGTTGATGCTGCCCCGGTTTCAAATCTTGACAGAGTAAAATCAAAGGCTCCCATTTTATAAGCCAATGCCAGTAGGACCACGGGAGCCGCAAGCAAAACGATTTTTTTTATTACATTCCCGTTCTGCTTCGTTTCTCCAGTTAGGAAGGCCTCACATATAACCCGAATAAATACGAATACAATCGCTAAAGTCATCCCCGTCCTTGATCCTGTAAAGATAACAGCCAACACGATAATAGAGTTTACGACAATGTTGTTTTTAAACTTCGAAAAGGGAATCACCCCGAGAGTACTTAAATAAAATACATTCACTTGCAAAGGATGCCCGATCGTAGAGAAAATTCTATATGAACCGAATCTCGTTTGAGACATGTACCATGGGAAAGTATTAAATAAAAAATCATACAGATAATTAAATTGCACGATTCTCTCTACGATGCCATATACAGCAGATACCAGGGCAATCACTACGTAAAAATTGAGAATCCCCTTGACTGATTTCACATCGAGCTTCTCATATAACAGCTTAAACAGCATAAATGGTGCCACAAAATTATTCAAAATAAGCGGAATGCCGATGACCCCTCTAAATCTGAGAGTAATCAAACAAGCATACAAAGCAAATCCCCAAAATATGGTTTGTATTTTAGGGTTTAGCACCCTATATTTTAACCTGCTATCGAAGAATAAGAAAAACAGTGTAACATAAACCGTTACGAAACAGGTAACAAACGTAAACTTCCCGAAAATATCGTCCATATCTATGGGGAGAATATATATCTCCGTGGGGATGAACATTATAAATAGCAATGTAACTTTAATAAACAAAGTGATTCTGTCCTTTATCAGGACGGATAGACCTAAAAAAAATGAAAAAATAAACACATAGTTCAGGTTGATTAAAAATCCACCCAGTATTATTATGCAAGCCGCTATTAATATGAGGCCTTCAGTAATCCTTTTCATATTTAGGTGTATTTCCTTCCTAAGAGCCTGTCTAATATCTCATTGCACTCGTCACTTTGGCGGATTTTGCGCCATGCTGCGTTAAATTTTCTTGCAATAAACAAATTTTACTGCGAAAATTTGCCTTGCCCGGCTGCATGGGCGAGCAGCATACGCGGTATGCGACCAGCCCTGACACAAAATCCACCTAAAATGCCAAGCGCAAGCAGATATTAGACAGGCTCTTACTCAATTTTTCTGGATTGGTGTGTAGGAAGAGATACGTTTTGGTGTGAAAACTTCCTTTTAGGCACAAGCGCTTCGGAGTAAACCTTCTCAACTTCTCTTACATAGGCCTGGGGGGTAAAATATTTCATAACCCTTTTTCTTCCTTCCTCCCCCATCCATTGTGCAAGTTTTCTGTCCTTCAACAACTTATCCATCGCTTCACTCATTGCCCTGGGATCTCTGGATGGTATCAAAATTCCAGTTTTACCATCTTCAATAATTTCCGGCACACCTCCTGCGTTTGTTCCGATTACCGGTTTACCTGCGGCCATTGCTTCAATTACCACCCTTCCAAAGGGTTCCTCCCAGGAAGGAAGAATCAACAAATCCAACGCTGCCATTACTGCCGGGATTCCCTTATAAAAGCCGGTAAAAATAATGTAATCGTTAATATCAAGTTCTTTTACAGTCTGCTTTAATTTAGCGATGTATTCAGGATCGCCATCACCTACGATAACAAATTTCAAATCCTTTAGCCGGCCATTTTTTTGAGCAATGCTTTTTATTGCATATAACAAATCGGTATGTCCTTTTCTCTCTTCAATATTACCTACCACACCCGCTAAAAAGGTATCTTGTCGGATTCCAAATTCCCCGCGGAATGTATCACCGCAGACTCCAGTGAACTTTCCTATATCAACCGCGTTATATACAACTTCAATTTTGGGAATATCATATTTGATATTCTCTAGAAATTTACATTTCACCGCTTTGGATATGCATATAATCTTGTCAGACAGGGCATATACCGTTTTGTATATGTTGGAAACTCCAATAAACGTTCTTAGGCCGGGATTATCTTTAAGAATCTCTCTTATATGCCAGACACACGGCTTTTTTGCTATTCTTGCCGCCACTGCCGCCTCGAAATTCACTATTGTATTAATATGAATGAGATCAATATCATATTTTTTTATAAGAAATAGTATTTTGAAAATTGAATATAGCTGGAATACCGGTTTAACCAATTCCTTCAAAAGGTTAAATCCGCTGAACAACCACCTTTGCATAGGTACAACTTCCACACGGAATCCCAGTTTCTCTATTTCCTGCACCAGAGGTCCCTTCCTAGGGCATATAACTAAAGGAGTAAACCTATCGGTATTAATATACTGTAGAATATATAAGAGACTTTGCTGTGCTCCGAGTAATTCTGATGAATGACTTACAAGAAGTATGTTGTATTTCTTCATTTAATCAGGCCCTTCTAAACTTTAATTTCCAGCACTCGCCCCAACTTCCGGTCCTTCTCGGACAACAGTAGTTCCCCTATACCCTCCAGCGGCCATTCAATCCCAATTTCAGGATCATTCCAGATCACCCCACCCTCATCCTCCGGGTGGTAAAAATCCGTACACTTATAAGCAAACTCTGCTTCATCCGACAGTACCAAAAAACCGTGGGCAAAGCCTTCAGGAACATAAAACTGCTTCTTATTTTCGCCGGATAGCACTACACCAAACCACTTTTTATATGTTGGTGAGCCTTTTCTTAAGTCCACAGCCACATCAAAAACCTCTCCACGCAAAACCCGCACCAGTTTCCCCTGCGGATATGTTTTCTGAAAGTGCAATCCCCGAAGAACACCTTTCCTTGACTTGGACTGGTTGTCCTGGACAAACTGCATATTCAAACCCGCTTCTCTGAAGTCATTGTGATTATAGGTCTCCATGAAATATCCACGGTCATCACCAAATACTTTAGGCTCAATGATACATAAACCTTGAATGCCTGTCTCGATCAATTTAAACTTCCCCACTCGTTCCATCCCCCGCTGCTATTATTTATTCCGCTTTCTCCTCATACATTTTGGCATAGTAGTTCTGGTATTCTCCACTGGTTATGTTATTCATCCATTCCATGTTCTGCAGGTACCACGCTATGGTCATTTTTATGCCTTCTTCAAAAGCTGTTTTCGGGTACCAGCCAAGCTCTTGCCTGATCTTCTCAGGATCAATTCCATACCTTCTGTCATGCCCTTTCCGGTCCTCGACGTATTTGATTAAATCTTCAGTAATACTGCGGTCCACATTTTCATTCAGATACCGGATGATTGTCTTTACAATCTGAATATTGGTCCTCTCATTATGCCCGCCAATATTATAAACCTCACCCAGCCTGCCATTGTGTAAAACCATGTCTATGGCTGCACAGTGGTCTTCCACGTACAGCCAGTCTCTTATATTCAAGCCGTCACCGTAAACAGGAAGCGGCTTTTTATGAAGTGCATTGTTGATAATCAAAGGAATGAGCTTTTCAGGAAATTGATACGGGCCATAATTATTGCTGCAGCGTGTTATATTTACCGGCATTTTATAGGTATCACAATATGCTTTTACAATCAGATCCGCTCCGGTCTTGCTTGCAGAATACGGACTGTGTGGGTCAAGCGGAGTACTCTCAGTGAAGTACCCCGTTTCCCCTAAGGAGCCGTAGACCTCGTCAGTAGATACCTGGAGGAACTTACGTTCAGTTGACAATTGACAGTTGACAGTTGACAGTTCATTCAGCCAGTATTTTTTCGCAGTATTTAAAAGGTTCAAGGTTCCAAGAATGTTGGTTTTTACAAAGATTTCAGGGTCTGAGATACTGCGGTCCACATGGCTCTCGGCTGCAAAGTTTACAACGCAGTTAATATCATAAGTCTTAAAAATATCTTCTACGACTTCCTTATCGCAGATATCCCCCTGTACAAATATATAATTGGGAGTATTTTCAACACTCTTCAAATTTTCAAGGTTTCCGGCATAGGTCAGTTTATCAAGGTTTATTATCCGGTAATCAGGATATTTGTTCAGCATATAGATAACAAAATTGCTGCCTATAAAGCCCGCACCGCCTGTAACAAGTAGTGTTTTCATGCACTCACCTCAACTGAATAGTTAATTTCCTTCTTCAGATCAATTTTCATATCTTCCGCAAGGCTATTTGCATGGGCCAGGCTTTCGAAGGTTCCTGCATCTGTCCACCAGCCCGCCAGTATGTCACTGGTCAATGTCCCTCTTCGAATATACTCGTTATTGACATCGGTGATTTCCAATTCCCCTCGATGCGAAGGCTTCAGTGTTTTTATGATTTCAAAAACACTGCTGTCATACATATAGATTCCAGTAACACAGAAACTGGATTTGGGAGCCAACGGTTTTTCCTCGATAGATACAATTCTATCCCCATCCAACTCCGCAACGCCGTACCTCTGTGGATCCGGAACTTCCTTAATCAGTATTTTTGCTCCTTCTTTCTGGCTTTCAAACCGCTTAACAAAGAAGCGTATATCGTCCTGGAAAATATTGTCCCCCAATATTATGACAGACCTATCCTTCCCGACAAAATCTTCGGCCAGGCTCAATGCCTGAGCGATTCCTCCGGGTTGATCCTGAATTCTGTAAGTAAACTTCAGCCCCATTTCATAGCCGCTTCCAAGCAGGTTAACTATAGCCCCTGCATGCTCCTTTCCGGTAACGATAAATATTTCATCGATGCCCGCTTCCTTCAGTTTGAAAATCGGGTGGTAAATCATTGGATACTGGCCGACCGGCAGCAAGTGTTTATTGGTAACCTTGGATAGGGGGAATAGTCTTGATCCTGTTCCTCCCGCTAGAATAATTCCTTTCATATTACGTTCACTCCTTTCAAATATTCTTCCAGAGCCTCTTCCCAGTGTCTGAATGTGTTAAGGTCCAGAAGTTTGAGCATATAGTTGTCCAGAACGGAGTACTTCGGCCTTTTTGCAGGCCTATCCAGTTGCTCCGTTGTAATTGTATTTATATTGATACTCATGCCCTTTAGCTCGAATATTTTTCTAGCAAATGAATACCAACTGCAAAAACCTTCACAGGTAGCATGGTATGTACCATAATTCTCGGTACCCATAAGCTTTATAATACATTTTGCAAGATCAACCGTGCTGGTAGGACTGCCAAATTGATCTCCAACAACATTCAACACCGACTTTTCGCTGGCGAGTCTTAACATTGTCCTTACAAAATTGCTTCCTTCTCCATATAACCAGGCTGTTCTTACGATAAAGTGCCTTGGATTTGTCTCCCGAACGAGCTTTTCCCCCAGAGCCTTACTCTTCCCATAAATACTTTGCGGGTTAATAAGATCATATTCCTTTTTGGGTATGTAGCCTGTCCCATCAAAAACATAATCGGTGGAAACCTGTACGATACGCGCGCCTACTTTACATGCGCCAACCGATAGGTTTTGGGCACCGATGGCATTTACCCTGAATGCGTTCAATTCATCCCTCTCGCACTCATCCACGTTGGTATAAGCAGCGCAATTAATGATTACGTCAGGTTTTTTTGTCTCGATTAAGTTTAATACCTGGCTCTGGTTCGTTATATCCAGATTATGTACATCGGTCTCGATCACTTCGTATTTTGTTCCTATCGTACTGAACTGCTTTCCGAGTTCCAATCCTAGCTGCCCGCGGCAGCCCGTCAATAATACTTTCATAAGATCCCCCCATCTCTTCGCTTTGGCACCTAAAATGCTCTGCTGTCTCCAAGCAGGACCGGTATCGTCTTCAGTATGATCTTCAAGTCGTACCTAAAGCTCCTCTCCCGGATATACTTTAAATCAAGCCGGATCATCTCTTCAAACCCGATATCGTTTCGACCGCTTACCTGCCATAGTCCCGTTAACCCAGGCTTTACAGACAACCTCAGGCTATGCCACGGATCGTACTTTTGCACTTCTCTTATAATCGGTGGTCTTGGACCTACAATGCTCATATCCCCTTTAAGCACATTAAATAATTGTGGAAGTTCGTCTATGCTTGTTTTGCGAATAATCTTTCCAACCCTTGTGATTCTTGGATCTTCCTTAATCTTAAACATATGGCCGCTCACTTCATTTTTATGTTCCAGTTCCTTGAGCCGCTGCTCTGCATCCGGTACCATAGAACGGAATTTGTACATATTGAAAACCTTTCCTTTAAACCCATTTCTCTTTTGAGAAAAGAATACAGGCCCGGGTGAATCAAGTTTTATAGCAAGAGATGTTATAGCAAACAGCGGGGATAACAGGATGATCCCTATTAGAGAAGCAGCAATATCAAAAATTCTTTTAGAAACCAAATAACCTGTTGAAACATTATTGAAAAGAGCTCTCTGTTCAACCGTACTCATGACATTTAATTGATTTTCTTTCATAGCAAGTCTCCCCGTTATTTTGATGAATGATGAGAGATTGGAATATGGATTGAGTCAGGGAGTAGTGATGAATGTTTAAAGCAGGAAAGGAAGTAATAAAAAGATGTAGATGATTTTGGTAAAATCATCTACATCTTCTATCCCCTGATCTCTAATCTATTTTTATACTATTACCTTGTACACTTTTTCCCCTATTCCGTCCAGCATATTCTTTGCGTTCTTGTAGAACAATTTATAGGCATAATACTGACCTGCCCATTGGATCACATTCTTATAGGCCTCCATATACCAGTCGGTATAATCATCGGCGTAGTGAGCATTAGAAGCCACCATATCCACAAAATTCATTTTAATCAACCGTTTTGCAAATTCCTTAACTCTGACGCCGTATACCCCTGCGATGCTGGCAGCATCCACCTGAATCAGGCAGCCGGCTTTTACAAGACTAACCAATCCTGCAATATTGTTCAGGAAATTTCTGTTCCTTTCGGGATGGGCAATCACTGGAACAATATTTTCAAGCTGGAGCCTATTGATGGCTTCAAAGCAATAAGCAAAATTTGCATTGAATGGAAACTCGAAAAGCATTCTCCCTGTTCTGTCGAGTGTAAGTTGTTTACTGCTTCTTGCAATTACCGAGTTAAAAGGGTTTAGAAACACCTCATAGCCCATCTTAATATCAACTTCATAATTCTGAGCCTTAAACCAAAGCTCTTTGAAATTCTCCTCCACCCGTTCCAATTCAAATACATTCTCCTGGTAGTGGGGCGTTGCAATAATTACTCTTATCCCCAGTTTCTCAGCTTCCTCTACCATCCGCAGTGACTGCTCAATGGTAGACGGGCCATCATCCACTCCATGAATTATATGGCAGTGTACATCAATCATAAATTTCACCTCACCTTTCCGCTAGTCTTTGACCTTTAGCCTCTTATGGGTATAGCTCCGCCCTTTCAACCTGACAAGTCAGCTCTACCCTGTTATTGATCAGGGATGAATTATTAACTGTTAAGTGTTTGTTAATTCTTTAACCTTATTAGTTAATCCCTAACCTGCAATATGTCCTCGTCATCTTTCATCCGGACCGAAATACCGGATGTTGGAATCGGATTGCTGGTAAATCCATAACGGTTCATTTGATAGTACTTTGATCCTAACCTTTTGCGATGCTCGCTTGATGGAGATGCAAAACAGAAGTGAGGGTTACGCCGGCTGCAGCATATTGACACTTAGCTCTACAAGCCTTTGCTCCCCGATAAAATCCAGCCTTACTTTCACTCTTCCTTTTCGTTTGTCAATCGCTTCAATCAGTCCCTCCATCCCAAGCAGAGGGCCATCGGTTACAATTACATTGCCGTTTTTTACAAAGACATTGGATATTTCAATGATATCATTGTCATTAATGAGTTTGCCGATTATATTGATTTCATTTTCTCTAATTTCCAGCGGACCATTTTTATCCTTCAGCAGCTTGATGATGCCTGGAGTACCCTTCATGTCGTAGTATTCGTCCACACCCAAACTTCCATTCAGAAGTACGTAGCCGGGAAAAAGCGTTCGGATTTTGTAATCCCATTTTCCGTTTTTTCTTTCCCTCATTTTCCTCTTGGGGACAAGTACTCTCAGGCTGGTGTTACTCAATTTATACTGAAGGCGTTCCTTTACATGGTCCTCTTCACCGCTCTCTACAAATAAAGCGTACCATTTACATTGCATGAACATCACATCCGTTTTTTATGAGACTTCCACACCGGGATATCATCGTCTCCGTGGAAGTACTTCCTCTTTTGTATTATCTAAAATCCTGGCGGCATTTTTAAAGTATAACTCTTCCGCATACTCTTCCCCCGCCCATCGTTGGACTTTCTTCATGGATTTCAGGTACCATTCCCTGTAGTGCTCAGCACAGTGGGCATCGGAGCTTACAAAATGAGCCTTTTTCATTTTTATAACTTTTTTACAAAAGCTCTTTATCCGGCTGCCATGTTTACCAATTATACTGGCAGCATCCAGCTGCATAAGGCATCCGGTATCCAAAAATCTTAAAAACAAATTAAAATCATCTACAAAGTACCTGTATCTTTCAGGATGGGCAATTACAACTGCGATACCCTCCAACCGGAGTTTGTATAAAAGATCATTGGTATAGAGCGGTATGTAATTAAAAGGGAATTCAATGAGCATATGTCTTGAATTTCCAAGGGTGAGGACCTTATTACTCTTATAAAGAGTAACGATATCCGTATGAATGTGAGCCTCACATCCTAATTTAAGAACAACTCCATACTCCGACGCTTTTCTTGAAAGGTTCTGAAAGTTCTCTTCCAATTTCTCGTAATTAAGAGACTGATCGCGTACGTGAGGTGTTGCAACAATCACTTTAATTCCTGATCTTTCAGCTTCACATATCATGCGCAGTGACTGGTCCTGCGATTGAGCGCCATCATCTACTCCGTATATGATATGGCTGTGAATATCAATCATTTTCATACCTACTTGTTTCTTAATTTTTTAAACCAACCGCTCTTAAGTTCCTTAGTTCCACCATAGTAATTATAGTTGTTATAGTAATTTTTATATTCACTTTTATTCATCTTGTTTAAAACTACTCCAAGAACTCTGGCATTGGCTTTTTCCAGCTGTTCCTTTATTCTTACCACATGCTTATGGCTTACCGAATTCGTTTCAATGACAAGGATTGAACCGTCGGTTTGAGAGGCTATGATTGCACTATCGATTACACTCCCCAGAGGTGGGGTATCGATAATCACCATGTCAAATTGTTCCCGGACAGTCTCTACAAAACGGTTAAACTCTGATGCCCCCACCAACTCAGCAGCATTGGGTGGCTTAGGACCACATGCAATAAAATAAAGATTGCTGATATTTGTTTTTTTGATCACTTCATCCAACGTTGCGTTGTTGGATATGAGGCTTGAGAGCCCTTTTTCACCGTTATCACCAAATTGCTTGCAACTCGCGGGCTTACGCATATCCGCATCCACCAGAAGAGCCTTTTTCCCTGATTTGGCAACAGAAACGGCAAGATTTATGCTTGTTGTTGTTTTTCCCTCCCCGGACCCGTTGCTGGTGATGCTTAAGGTTTTTATCGGTTTCTTTATACCACAAAACAGTATATTTGTACGTAAGACTTTATATGCTTCTTCAGCCGGCAGATTCAAATCGTCTTCTATTATAAACGCTGCTGTACCTATCATATGCATAGCTCCTTATTTCAAATCAAGTCTAGGGATGTTCGCCAGTACAGGAATATTCAGATATCGTTCTACATCCTCATTGGTTTTTATAGTATCATCCAGATACTCCATCAGAAATATAATTCCTGCAGCCATAAAAATTCCTGTAAAAAGTGCAATAGCAATATTAATCATTGGCCTTGGCTTAACCGGCTCAGTGGGTTGAACTGCTGGATCAACTATATTTACGTTTTCAATTTGCATCAGTTCTCCTACCTTCTCAATAAAAACATCGCATACCGCATTGGTAATTTCCATAGCTCTTTCCGGATCATTATCGCTGACTGATATTTCTATTATTCTGGTATCGTTCTTAGAACTAACACGGATCATTCCTGCCAGCTGGGCAGGGGTAATATCCTCCAGTTCCAGTTCTTGAATTACACTACTTGTGACTGTTCTGCTTTTAACTAATTCAGTATAGTCCTTTACAAGCGCCCCTCCTACATAAATTTCGTTATAACTGATATCCTCCGCCGAATCCGAAGAATCCGTATCCCTGTTTTTATCAATTACATATAAAGTAGAGTTTGCCTCGTAAACCGGCTTCATTATATGAAAGCTCACAAAGGCAGATGTTCCTGCTGCAACTAAGGGAAGCAATATTATGATCCATAGCCGCTTCAGGATGATATTAACGTACTGTTTTAATTCCATGGATGCACCTCTTCTGTTTTAATTTTCAAAGAAAAACCTTCTACCGATTAAAGCCGAAATTCGGGAACGTACCTTAATCTCTGTTTATTGGCTATCTTATTGGTCCTTGATTTATAGATTTATTATAACTTTCTAATTATTTCCTGAAAATCGTCCATAAAACCTAATTTTGAAAATTGCCTATAAACCAAATAGCCTAGTAATGCTACCATAAAGTAATACAATAATTAAGGTGCAGCGAAATATTACTTCAGCTTTTGTGCGGGCCCTTCATGGCATCCATGCAGGGTGTAGCACAATGATAGCAGAAGTTATATTTTCGCCAATCCTAAGTAATACCGTCCCTATTCGCATCAGGCTTCCTTAGCCTTCTTCCATCTGTGAGGTTTGGAGGGTTTATACCACAGTTTTTAAGGGCTTTTCTCGTAGCCTCCCAGGATATAGTTTCAACAACACCTGAAGTAATGGCTTCCTGCCGGATAGTTTCAACTGTCCATGAAGTAAAAGGCTTATGAAGGTCTTTAGGGTTAGTCAAGGCAATAGCCGCTATCTTAAGTTCAATATCCCTGGTTATTTCCTTAGTTCTACCTGGCTTTGGTATATCAAGAAGACTATCAACACCACCTTCGTTAAACCTTTTAATCCACATGTTTACATTGCTTTGGTCAAGACCGCACCGGTGAGCGATAAGTTTTACTTCGTAGCCTTCAGCAGAGAGTAATATTATATCAGCCCTTTGCCTTATAGAAGTAAGCTTTTGTTTTTCCTTTAAAGATAAATCCCGTACAAATATTGATGCTTTCCTAGCCATTTTCATACCCTTCTTACTACTGTTATAGTTGACGTAATAGTACAGCATATGGTAGAAGAGCATCCCAGCAGTGCATACCGATCGGTAAACTATGCTTTACCAAAAACAATTTTTGTATTATTTCGTAGTTAAGGCACTAGGCACAATTTCCTACTATAATCAACCCTACTGAAATACTCTCAATGATGCCTAAGCCCTCGAAGTCGATCCTAAAGGCCGCATTCGCGAATGTATGCTGTACAGCCTCATCTTTTACAATCCGGATTTCAATCGTGTAGCACGTCTTAGCCTCCTTTTCCTTGTATCTTTTAGGTCCTACTGACCATTTTTTTGTCGTTCTTCTTCGCTACACTTGCTGAATACGGGTTATGTGAGATAATTTCGAATAGTAGGAGGGACATTTTAAGGTGATATTGAAATTTTTCAATGTAAAATATAAATTTTTCAATAAAGGATGAAAAAGCAGCATTATTCTGATATAGATATCCAACTTTAGACTTGAATTTGTCCAGCGGTAAGTCGTACTTATCACAGTTGTCCGCTGACCTGCTTTAAAACGGGTTACAGCAAAGCTGCAATAAAAATAATAGGTCCTAAGATTTTATAATCTTAGGACCTATTGTTTTTTGGAGCTGGTGGACGGAATCGAACCCCCGACCTATTGATTACAAGTCAATTGCTCTACCTGCTGAGCTACACCAGCAAATGAGAGAGAACAGAAATCTGTTCTCAAATATGGTGGGCACTATAGGGCTCGAACCTATGACCCCCTGCTTGTAAGGCAGGTGCTCCCCCAGCTGAGCTAAGCGCCCATATTTGTTGTACACCTCTCATGTGCAGAATTTATTATAGAACACTTTGCTCCAAATGTCAAATGGTATTTTCAACTAAACGGAACAAATTCTAATCAAACCGAAAACAGCATAAGTTCCTATACTTAAAAAAATTGCTCCGGTTGTCGCCGGAGCATTTTAAAGGGGGTCAAATTGTATTTTGTGAGGTCATTAAATAGTATTACCATTCATTTGGTATCTATACGTACAAAAGAAACTTTTTCCCTTTCAAATTTAAATGTTATCCACAGATTGTTGATAATTCTGTGAATAATTATGTGGACAATCTGTTTATTCCCTTTGGAGGCGGGCTTCCCCTGGGGCCTACCGATTACCGGCCGACAAAATGTCCCCGGGTATCGACTCCGCCGATCCCCTTACTCCCTGACTTCGTCAGCGGCACAACATCATCAGGAGTTACCATCTTCCTACTGTCTGTCAGGGCTACCTTTTCAGAAACAATAGCGGGATCCAATGCATGGATCAGAACTCTTCCCGGTGAACTGGCAAAGTTGGCCCCCTCTGCCATGATGGCTTCGAAAAAGGACTGACATGCACCGGCAAATATACATAACTTATTCATATCCGGTTCATATTTTCTGGCAGCCTTGACCGCCTCAATATAATATCGCGAATTGCTGTAATTGTCCAAGGAAGTTCTACTTGCCGCGTTCTTCTTCAAACTGTCATGCCCTGTAAGTATCAGAATATCCGGCTTTGCTTGCTCCAGAAGCTTTCTGACCACACGGGGCTGTTCACTTTCCTTTACAGTTTTCCCGATGGCCCGTATACCGGCTTCACGGTAATACTCAACACATCTTTGCATAAAATCCTGGCTGGAGTCGACATGCAATATTCTGCCGGCTCTTCCTCTAAACCATGAAAAAACGGGTATAATTCCTCCAAAACCTCTACTGCTGTTTTCCATACGTATTTTCGCCATTTCTCTGTGAATGTTTAGGAAAACTTCTCTGGCATCCTGCAAAGAGAGGTCATCCATGTCCGCATCCGCTTCAATTCTGTATAAGACGCCTTTTAGTACACATACCTTTTTTCCATTCTGCTTTTCCATGATGTTTATAATTCTGAAAAACATATCTCCTGCGTATGACTTCCTTGTGACGATGTCACCGATCTGTAGATTTTGCACATTAATCACCCCATCAGTTACTTGCATGCTACATAATATGCAGATGGTAAACCATTGGGAACTCACAGGTCCGGCTTTATGTAAGTTATGTTTATTTCAGAGTAAAGTAGATGGTATAGAAGCCTAACTGATTGCACAGTTTGATCATATTGCTTTCCAGGCTTTTTTGTGCCTCACTCCAATAGTTTTCAGTATCCTTAATTGTCTCCTCCACCTTTTGAGCTACTGCTTTTTCCAGCACCTCAATATCGCGGGAATTATACCGCCTTGCAAGAATGCTGGAGTAGGAACTGGAATCGCTCTCCCCCGTCTTCTCTAAAAACCAGATGAATAATTTGGATTTGTCGATACTTATGTTAACTACACCATTATCTACTTTTATATCAAAGTCTCCCAGATTGGCTGCGATGGCAAATCGATACTGCCAGTCTATATTAATGCTTCTGTAGGAGTACCAATTCTCATCTTCGATGAGCTGTTTGTACTGCTCCCTGCCCTCGAATACTCCCAGGACTCCCACGGCTTTAAAGGCTTTGCGTATGACAGCCGCATCGTCCAGGCGAGATTTAGCCTCTTCCACCTCATTTTTGATAACCTCCTGTTTGGCCAAATCTTCACCCTGCAGCTTCATTACTTTCATGTCCAACTGCCAGAAGGCTATCACTCCTGCTACCGCGAACAGTAAAAAGAGAAAGGCTTTAAACTTTTTCATCCCGACTCCTTCTTTATATAAAGAAACCTACTACTCTATTTATATTCAGAAGGCTTGTGCATCATGTGAAACTATAATGAGTTGAAGGATTTTGAGTTAAAAGCTTTTTAACCCCACCCCTGCCCCTCCCCGCGGGAGGGAATCTTTGTTTCGCGGCTGAAGCCGCGAGAAGGTGGGCTACCGCCCTCTTCACCCCCTGTTCTTCCTTCTCCTGAATGTACCTACACATTACCCACATTAGAGGGAACAATTTGCATTACTATCTAAATTCACACCACCGCGGGTTAAAACCCACGGCTACTAAAATATCAAGTCCTCTGAAGAGGACTAATCAAATCCAATATCAGGAACCATAACCTTACTTACCATCAACATGTAGTTTTAGTCGGTTTTAACCGACTTGGTTTTTTAGCAGCCGTGGGTTTTAACCCGCGGTGGAAATGAATCACATATGCTATGTAGCCGTACTTGCCCAACTTCGTATTCTATAGGTACTGATGCGGAAGAGGGACCGAGCTGAGGGGTAGGCCCAGAAGAGCAACTTACGACTGTAACGGGTAAAAAAGGACAGCAAAAAGGAGTTACATTTGTAACTCCCTCACGTGGTGGGCCTTCACGGACTCGAACCGCGGACCAACCGGTTATGAGCCGGTTGCTC
>ENA-OFCE01000488-OFCE01000488.1-metagenomes-genome-assembly--contig:-NODE-488-length-25484-cov-3.117268_pt1 | contig 25484 bp, 23 predicted proteins | sample MGYA00153388_OFCE01 | MGnify analysis MGYA00153388
TGGGTAAGGAGTTGTTTGTAGCTAGACTTTCCACTTATAAGAATACTCATTAACACATTCGCATCAATTACAAATTCTCTTATTCAACTTAAATATATTTATGAGATTCCTGCTGCCAAGCTAGATTTCTAGATAATTGCCATTGTTCATCGTTTTCCAAGTCTATATCCTTTAAATCTTTAAGTACATCTTGTGCTGCAAACTTAAGTTCCATCTTTTGCTTGAAGTCTTGCAAATAGCTCTCTACAGCGCTATATCCCAATTTTTGTACAAACTTGTCTTCTAGTTGTATTTTAAACTCTACCATTTTTATTTGCTTTCTGTATTCAAAAATAAGAATTATAAAGTGTTTTTTCTTGCGAACGCAAATAACCTTATTTTAAAAATTGATAAACAACAAAGCTACATACGTAAGCTAATGCCAACATATAAACAAACTGTATGATAGGCCATTTAATGTTTTTGGTTTCCCGATAAACCACCGCCATCGTACTCATACATTGCATCGCGAAAGCATAGAAAACCATTAATGAAAAAGCAGTTGCCGTGGTAAAAACTATGGCTCCCGTATCTGCATTTTTAGCTTGTGCCATTTTGTTTCTAACGGGTTCCATTTGCGTGTCGTCGCCATCAACTGAATATAATGTGGCCATAGTGCCCACAAAAACCTCACGGGCAGCAAAAGAAGTTATCAAGGCGATGCCTATCTTCCAATCAAAACCCAGAGGCTTTATGGCCGGTTCAATGGATTTTCCCAACAAGCCCGCATAAGAGTTTTCCAACTTTTCCGAAGCTTTCATTTTCTTGATTTCCGAGGAATCGTACTTATCGAAAGCTGGCGAATTATATTTGTCATCAATAATACTGAATTGCTTTGATGGTCCATAAGATGCCAGAACCCATAATATGATGGAAATGGCAATAATTACTTTACCCGCTTGGGTTACAAATGTTTTTACGCTCTCGTACATCGTTATGCCCACATTGTGCCAACGCGGCATACGGTAAACAGGAAGTTCCATAATAAAATAACCTTGCTCGCGACTTTTAAGAATAAATTTCATAACCCAAGCCACCATAATGGCCATTACCACACTTAATACATACATCGCCATAAGCGTCAATCCCTGTAAGTTAATGAAACCAAATACGAATTTATCCGGCACCACCAAGGAAATCAACAAAGTATAAATGGGTAAACGGGCACTGCAACTTACCAGCGGAGTAACCATAATGGTAATCATCCTATCCTTCCAATTCTCAATGGTACGGGTGCTCATAATAGAGGGAACGGCGCAAGCCAGCCCGCCAATTAATGGCACAACAGATTTGCCGCTCAAACCCACTTTTCGCATCAGCCGGTCCATCATGAATGTAACCCGCGACATATAACCCGTATCTTCCAGAATAGAAATAAAGGCGAACAACAAGGCAATTTGTGGAATAAAAACCATCACACCACTTAAGCCTGCTAAAACACCATCCACTAATAAATCGGTTAAGGCACCTTCAGGTAAATATCGGTGACTGATATTGGCCATCCCAACAAACAAATTTTCTATCAGCGTCATGGGGTAGCTGGACCATGAAAAAATGGATTGGAAAATAGCAAATAGTATGAAAAAGAAAATGGTTAAGCCCCAAACTTTATGGGTTAATACGTGGTCTATTTTATTGCTGATATTTTCTTCCAACGCGATGGCCGGATATTTAACCGTATCGGCCAATACATCGTTAATAAAATTATAACGGGCAATAGTTTCTTTTGCCTGCGCTTCTTGCGGTTGGAAGCTATGCTTTTCTTTTAAGCCTTCAATAACTTGATGTTGTTGTTTACCTAAATACCTTATGCTTTGGTGCTGGTGAGCAAGCTGCAAGGCAATGTAAGGGTTATCAATGCTCAACTCCCGACTAATGTCCTCAATCAAACCCGGGGCAATGTCTTTTACATCAATGGTGGCTTGTTGTAAAGCAACGGTAGGGCAGTGCAAAATCGTTTTTTTAAGCTCAACAATTCCAATATTCTTCCTCGCTGCCAAAGCAATTACAGGTACATTCAACAGTTTGGCCAAATCATCCACCCTTATTTCGAGGTTGCTTTTTTTGGCCAAATCAATCATGTTCAGCGCAATAATTACGGGGATGCGCAAATCGGCAATTTGTGTGTATAGCAAAAGGTTGCGCTTTAAGTTGGTAGCATCGGCAACAACCACAATCAAATCAGGAAAAGCTGGATTTTCTTTGTTCGTTAAAACCTCTAAAACAATACTTTCATCCGCACTTTTAGGGTATAAACTATAAGTGCCGGGCAAATCAATAATTTCTGCAGTTTGCCCATCGGGCAGTTTGCAAAACCCCGATTTTTTATCAACCGTAACTCCCGGAAAATTTCCTATTTTTTGATTCAGACCCGTCAGCAAATTAAACAAGGTAGATTTTCCGGTATTGGGGTTACCCACCAACGCTACTCGTATGTTGCTTTTCATGCGGTAATTTATTCGTGGCGAGAGACAGTAGTAATTCTCTAAACCAATTCTATGGTAGCAGCTTCTCGTTTTCTTAGACTCAACTGATAGCCAGATATTGATATCGCAATTGGATCGCCCATTGGCGCAATACGCTCCAATTTAATTTCCTCGCCAGGTAAGCAGCCCATCTCCATCAGTTTAACCGACAAAGCCAAATCCGTAAATTCTTTTATAATTCCTTTTTGACCTATTCTTAGTTGCGAAAGTTTCATATTCCAGATTGTTGCGCAATTTAATCTTTATTCATAATTAATCCAAATAGTATTAAGGTTGGAAACCGGCTTAAGAACAAACTGTAAAAAATTCATTTGGGAAAAGCAAATTCTGTTTTCCATAGTTTCAGCTAGCCCCGCTTTTCGCAATAGTCCTCATTTTCCATTTGCGCAAATCCTGCGCACATTGCGGGCTATTTGCTTCAATCAGGTTTATTTTATGCAGGGCTGGTATTCCATATTTACGGCTGCTTACCAAATAAATTGGGCTTTATTATGTTATTGTTACTGCCTCAACGTTATAGGCTTATATTTACAATTATGATCAAGAAAATATTTTTAATGCTGTTGTTATTGGCTTCTGCAACTGCAAAAGCCCAAGTTAAGGTGGATGTAGTAGTTTTTGGCGCCACCGCAAGCGGAACGGCGGCGGCCATACAAGCAGCACGAAGCGGTGTAAAAGTGGTATTGATAGAACCATCGGCTTATGTTATTGGAAAAGAAGAACCCAAAATAAATATACCTGCCTTTAACTCTGGTATATGGAAAGAATGGAAAGACGCTTACCAACTCAATAACGATACACTTTCTAAGAATAAGAAACTGAAAATTGCCAGTGTAGATAATTTGCCTTTTTTCAAGAATTCCACCATAAAATTAGATTACAGGCAAACCTTGGAACGAATTGTGAAAAGCGTTAAAAATCTGCAATATTTTAAAAGCACCCAGGTAATGGGAATTATTGGTAAAAAGAATGGTTGGGTCATAAACATCAAAGTGAACGGGCAAGTACAAGAAATTAGAGCTAAGCTTTTGGTAGATGCTACCAACCTAGCCAGTGAATCGCCATTGCTAAAATTCGGAATCCTAAAATTCAGTGAAAACGGAAAGATAAAAAGCTTGGTAAGCTACACGCCCGAGCAGATAAAACAACCTTACCTGCAAACCAACAAATTATACCGAACAACTGTAGCAGCAGGTTATGGTAAGGATAGCACACAAATTTTTTCCATCCCTGTAGGTATATTTATTCCCCAAGAAAAAGATAATTTGTTGGTAATTTCTAAACAAGCATCCATACAGGGCCTAAACGCTGATGATTTTAATTTGGCTTTGCAAATAAGTATTGGTCAGGCAGCTGGGGGACTTGCAGCTTACGGGCCGTTTTTTAATACTTCTCCAAAAAATGCAAACGTGCGCATTTTGCAAGGAGAAGTGTTCAATTACAAGGGGCAAATTTTGCCTATCAAAGATGTTTCTGAGCGAGACTCTGCCTATAAACCCATTCAACAAATTCTCATTAGTGGCCTTTTAAAATTGGATTTTGAAAAAGGCTTATTTTATCCCAATTTATTGGTTAGCCCAGAAGAAATTAAACCCATTATGGCCGAACTGTACACCCGATCAAAACTGTGGTATATAGAAAACAAGGCTTCCCCAGCACTGACCGTCGAAAGCACCATATCTCTCATTAGTCTTATTGGTAGCAGAGAAATCATAGACATTACCCGCGAGCTTAGCGATAAATGGAACAAGAAATATGGTTTTGCTTCCACCTTTGATTTACAAAGAAAACTGAACCGAAAAGAGTTTGCCGTAATTATAAACGACTACTTAAAACCCTATAAAGTAAGGGTAGATTTTAATGGAAATTTTTTGAGGTAGGGGGTTAACTACTTACCGTGGTTTGTGTCGTCACAGACCGCCGTTTTTATTTGTTTCGGTTTGTGCAGACACAAACCGGCGGACAATACTGACCTATAAGGTTTTCATAATTAGGGCAAATAAAAATTATCTTTTATATAGAAAACAGTATCAATAAATCTCAAGATGCCATTTTCTGTTAAAACATTTTCATCGTGAAGATCTTCAAGTATAATACCTAAATCTGCATTGTAATAATCATTGTTTCTGTTATTTAAAAAACCATTTGCTTGCATAAATTGGGTTACCAACTGCAAGTCAGTTTTCTCAGTAGCTCTAACAAAGGGTTGTTCTACTACTGCATAAAGCGTGGATTCTTCCTCATAAAATCCTAATAATTTATAAGCTGTATCTGGAAAGAAATAATTGTTAAGCAATAAATTATTTAAATAATCTAGCCAAGAGCTATAAAAAATTGCATCGTTTAATTTGATAACGTTTTTACCATCCTTAAGATATACCTTTTGTTCGGCACCCTCAGAAACGTAATTATCTATATTGATATCCAAAACCCAGAAGTTGTTTTCATTAATGAAAACCTTTAAAATTTCTGTTTCTTGTTTTTTGAAATGCTTAAAGTCTTGAGCCACTGGACTTGTTCTTTGGCTTCCTTTAAGGTAACAGGTTGCTGCTTGGATATTTTCTCCATACTTAACTGTGCTCTTTCCTGAAATGACAAGTTGTAATTCATACTTCATTAGATTTTAAGTAAAAATACTAATTATTTCTTTTCAATAGTCTGTGTCTTCACAGACCACCATTTAATTGTTACCGTCTGTGTAGACACAAACAGAGGGACAAACCTTAATCCAACAAGCTTGCTGCTGCTTTATCCAAAAACCAATATACAACTCCGTTGCAAGGATCTATCAATTGTGCGGGATGGTTGTTAATGTCTCTCTTACCTTGTATCACTTGTTTAACAGCTTCCGCTTTGGCTTCACCGAAAGCTAGGAATGCTATTTTTTTGGCTTTATTGATCAATGGCGCAGTCATACTGATGCGGTAAACCTGTTGGTCTTCCAGATAAACTTCCTTAACCAATTCTTCATCAATGAATAGGATGGGCGTATGCGGAAATAGCGATGCCGTATGCGAGTTATCGCCCAGTCCTAATAATACCAGATCAAAAACGGGCTCATCATCAAAAAATATGCAAATGCATTTGGCATATTCTAAAGCCGCCGATTCAGGATCCACGGTTGTATCCACAGCAAAAATATTTTCTTCGGGTATATTTAAAATATCCAAAAAAGCGTTTTTTGCCATTAAAAAATTACTTTCTGGACTATCAGCAGGTACGTAACGCTCATCACCAAAGAAAAAATAAACCTTGCTCCAATCGGTTGCTGATTTATAATCGCTGGCCAACAGCTCGAACATTTTTTTCGGCGAACTTCCGCCCGAAAGGGCAACATTAAAACTGCCCTTTGCTGCAATTTCTTGGTTGGCAGTTTCTATAAACAAATCGGCGTTAAGCCTAATTAGTTCTTCAATATTTTCTCTGATAATAAGTTCCATTACGATTTTGATTTTTTAGACACGGGTAAACTGTACCAGTGGTATCCGTCTTTGGCTATCAAAGCCTCGGCCAGTTCTGGGCCCCAACTATCCGCGGAGTAATTGGGGAAGTTGAGACTAATTTTTTTCTCCCAAAACTCAATAACTGGCATCAATAATTCCCAAGCAACTTCCACCTGATCAGCACGCATAAACAAAGTTTGATCGCCTTGCAAAACATCCAACAAAAGTGTTTCGTAGGCTTCTGGCCCATCATGAGAATAGGTGCCCTGATAATCAAACACCATATCTACTGGATTTAAAACCATATTTAAACCCGGTCGTTTGGCTTGCACCTGTAAACGGATACTCATTTCGGGTTGTATGCTCATAATCAAACGATTTTGCTGCCAAATTTCGGCAGCATCAGCCGGGAAAATCATGTGCGGCACATCCTTAAATTGTATAGATATGATGGAAGACTGTTTGTGCAAACGTTTCCCTGTACGGATATAAAATGGTACATCTTGCCAGCGCCAGTTATCCACGAATAATTTTAGGGCGGCAAAAGTTTCTGTATTAGATTCGGGATCAACACCTTTTTCTTCTCGGTAGCCCTTCACTTCTTGTCCTTCGGCCCAACCACTGCTGTATTGCCCACGCACTACGTTGTAATTTAGTTCATGTGGGCCAAATTTACGGATGGCTTTCAGTACATCTACCCTACGGTTACGCACTTCATCAGCATCAAAATTTACGGGCGGCTCCATGGCAACCAAGCAAACCAATTGCAAAATGTGGTTTTGCACCATATCGCGTAAAGCGCCAGAATGGTCATAATATCCGCCACGGTCGCCGACGCCAATATTTTCACTTACAGAAAGTTGCACATGTTCTATGTAGTTCCGGTTCCAAATAGGCTCGAACAATGCGTTGGCGAACCTAAAAGCCATCATATTTTGTACGGTTTCCTTACCCAAATAATGGTCTATGCGGTAAATTTGGCTTTCATCAAAAATGCCTCTTAATAAAATGTTTAAGGCTTTCGCCGATTCGAAGTCATGGCCGAAAGGTTTTTCTATGACTATGCGTATGCGCAATTTATCTTCCGTAAGTTTTACCTTCGCCAAATTTTCGGCAATTACGGAAAAAAAGCGGGGTGCAACGGCCAGGTAATGTACCACGTTGGCACGTTCGCTCCAGTCGTTATCACATTTATCAATGATCTTGCTTAATTCTACGTAAGTTTTGCCATCCTCCAAATCAGCATTTAAGAAAGCGATTCTGTCTGCAAATATTTTCCATTCTTTGGATTCTGGTTTTCCGTTTCTGGAAAATGTGCTCACGCCTCGCAACAATTCTTTTCTGTAAGATTCATCTGTATATTCCGTACGGCCCAAACCGATGATGACAAATTCGCTGGGCAAAAATTTATCGAGGTACAAATTATATAATGCAGGTATCAATTTTCGGGCTGCCAAATCGCCAGTCCCACCAAAAATTATGAATACCGTGGGTTGTATTATTATTTCTGTTTTCATTTTTCTTTTGCAATTATGGTATCATTGGTTTCCCAATTGGTGTGGAATACGCCTTCAACATTTATTTTTTCGTAAGTGTGCGCCCCAAAAAAATCTCGCTGCGCTTGTATTAAATTTGTTGGCATACGACCAGTGGTTAGCGTTTCGAAGTAGCTTAAGGCTGACGCAAAAGCTGGAACGCCAATTCCCGAAGCTATAATTTGTGATAAAACTTTACGGGTAGATGGCAAAATTTCTTTTATGCTTTCGCTGATTTGGGCATTTAACAACAAATGCTCTAAATCGTTTTGGTTATGGTAAGCTTGGTAAATGTCTTCTAAAAATTCTGCCCTGATGATACATCCGCCACGCCAAATCTTGGCAATTTCATCTAGTTTCAGCCCATAACCATAATCTGTGGAAGCTTTAAATAACATGTGCAAACCTTGTGCGTAGGTAAGTACTGTTGCGAAATACATAGTTTGTTCCAAGGCTATCAAGAACTCAGCTTTATCGGCTTTTATAGTTTCTTTATCCTTGTAAATTGCTTCTGCCTTTAACCTTAAACTTTTGAGTTTGGATAAATTTCGCATAGCTACGGCTGTATCGATAACAGAAATGGGTGCTTCTAAATCCATGGCGATTTGCGATGTCCATTTGCCCGTCCCTTTAGATTTAGCTTCGTCTTTTATGTCATCCAACAACAAATGATCAGCTCCTTCTTCCGCAAAAGCAAAAATTTCTTGCGTAATTTCTATGAGGTAAGATTTTAGTCTTCCTTGATTCCAGTTTGCAAAAACCGTTTGTATTTCGGTGTTGGGCATACTCAAACCATTCTTCATAACCGAGTAAGCCTCGGATATTAATTGCATGAGGGCATACTCAATACCGTTGTGCACCATCTTCACAAAATGGCCAGATGCTCCTGGACCAATATAGGTTACGCAGGGCTCGTTATTTACCTTTACGGCGATGGCTTCCAAAATGGGCTTTACCACTTCGTAGGCCACTTTATTGCCTCCCGGCATCATACTCGGGCCGTTTCTTGCACCTTCTTCGCCGCCGGAAATACCCATTCCAAAAAAGTGGATTTCCTCTTTTGCTAGTTCTACCACACGGCGTTCTGTATCGGCAACTTGGGAGTTTCCTCCATCTATAATGATATCACCCTTGCTCAATATGGGTATCAATTCAGCAATTACGGTGTCCACAATTTTCCCGGCAGGCACCAAAAGCATAATTGTACGTGGCGATTGCAGGTTATTAATAAAATCTTGAATGTAGTTAAAGCCCTTAGTGCCGGTTATTTCTCCCTCACGGTTAATGATGTCCACCATTTTTAGGTCACGGTCGTACCCACAAACCTTAAAGCCATGGTCTGCCATATTCAATAACAGATTGCGGCCCATGGTACCCAAACCAATCATGCCCAAGGCACATTTTTCGTTTTCCATTAGGATAAAGTATTTTCTAAAATTTCTTTTGTTGATTCAAAGCTGAGGTGTTGGTAAGACTTTATACCTAATTTTTCGGCGGCCATTACGGTCAATATCCTGTCATCAAAATAGATACAATCGGCAGGGTTAACTTGTGCAATGCCCAGTGCCATTTTGAAAATGCCCGGATCGGGTTTTCTTTTGCCTACTTCGCAAGAAGTTATAAAAGCATCGAAACAACGGTGGAGATTAAATTTTTGTACTCGGTAATCATTAAGCTCCTTGCCTTCATTGTTAATGGAAATTACCTTGATTTTATGCTTATTTTTCCATTCTATCATCCAATCTAACATATTGGGCAACATTTCAGATTGGCCGTAAATAAAATCTTTGAAATCATGGCGGGTAAAATCTCTTGACGTGCTAAATATTACCGTATCCAAATAATCATCCAAGCTCACTTGCCCAATTTCGTAAATGTTGAAGATGAAATTATGCAGGGCTTCTAGCTCACCGTAATCCAGATTAAACTCTTTGGCGGCTTTAATTCGAGAATGATGATCCCAACCGTTGGTCAATAAAACACCGCCAATGTCTAAAAAAACAACTTTAGGTTTAAAATTTGCCATGCTTGAAATCGTAGGTTATTTGGATTACTAGATTTTTTAGAATTTTTGAGTTTAACTTTAATTTGGGCGTTTTTACACGCTGTCCGCTGTATCTTTTCCCCCTAACCCCCGAAGGGGCAATGCGCTTAATCCCTCCCTTGGGGGACGAGGGGGAAAAGTATGCCGCTACCATCGTTAACGCAACTGAAGCTTTGTCCTAAGCCTTATCAAACTCAACATAATTTAACTGAATACGTAAGTCAGCACATACTATTTAAGACTTACGTATTCAGTTAATTACTATAACAGTCCTTTAGCTTTAGCAACTACATTCTCTACAGAAAAACCAAACGCTTGCATCAGTTCTTCCGCAGGTGCCGATTCGCCAAAATGATCTAAACCAATGGCAACACCATCATCAGTAACATATTTATGCCAGCCCAAAGTAGATCCAGCTTCAACGGAAACCCTTTTCTTGATGTGTTTAGGTAAAACCGAGTTTTTATAAGTCTCGTCTTGTTTTTCGAACAATTCCCATGATGGCATACTCACTACACGGCTGCGAATGTCTTCTGCTGCCAAAGCTGCCTGCGCTTTCATAATCAATGAAACTTCGGAACCTGTTGCCAATAATATGATTTGTGCATCGCCTTCGCAATCAGATAAAATATATGCACCTTTTTCTACATTTTGCGCAGTCCCATATTTTTGTTGATCCAAAATTGGCAATGCTTGTCTGGTTAATACCAAACAAACCGGCCCTGTTTTGTGCTCTAAAGCTACACGCCAAGCATGCGCAGTTTCGTTGGCATCCGCCGGACGAAGAACCGTGATATTTGGAATAGAACGCAAAGAAATCAGTTGCTCTACGGGTTGGTGCGTAGTGCCATCTTCGCCTAAACCAATACTGTCATGGGTATAAATAAATATGGGTCTGATTTTCATAATGGCCGCCAAACGTATTGGCGGGCGCATATATTCAGAAAAAATCAAGAATGTTGCACCGTAAGGGATAATATTGTGCGACAACGCCATTCCGTTTAATATAGAACCCATGGCGTGTTCGCGAATACCGAAATGGAAATTACGACCGCCATAATTGTTGGCAGTAAATGAATCACAATTATCAATCAGTGTATTTGTGGACGGTGCCAAATCTGCCGAACCACCAATTAATTGCGGAATTTCTGGAGCAATGGCATTTATAACTTTCCCAGAAGCACTGCGGGTAGCAATAGCCTTGTCGGTTGCAGAAAAAACAGGTAATTTATCTTTCCATCCTTCAGGCAAATTCCCACTCGCCATTAATTCATATTCCGCAGCAAGCTCTGGATATTGCGCTTTGTATTTACTGTACAATTCGTTCCAAGCTTTCTCATCGGCCGCACCCTTGCTGCCTTTTTCTTGGTAATAATTCAACACATCCGCAGGTACATGGAAATTTACTTCGGGATCGAAGCCGAAAGCTTGTTTTACAAGTTTCAACTCATCCACACCCAATGGCGAGCCGTGTGCTTCATAACTATCCACTTTGTTGGGGCTGCCAAAGCCAATGTGCGTTCGTATTTTAATTAATGATGGACGATCAGTTATTAATTTTGCTTCATCTATTGCTGCTGAGATGGCATCAATATCATTACCATCAGTTACTATGGCAACATGCCAGCCATAAGCTTCGAAACGCATGGCTACGTCTTCCGTAAAAGAAATATTTGTATTGCCTTCTATGGATATATGATTGTCGTCGTACAAATAAATTAAGTTGCCCAATTGTAAGTGGCCAGCCAAGGAAGCCGCTTCTGCGGATACGCCTTCCTGTAAATCCCCATCGCTGCAAATGGCGTAAATATTATAGTCGAAAATTTCGAAACCCGGCTTGTTAAAACGTGCGGCGATGTGTTTTTGTGCAATGGCAAAACCAACACCGTTTGCAAACCCTTGTCCCAATGGGCCGGTAGTTACCTCAACGCCTTGCAAATGCCCATATTCTGGATGACCTGCAGTTTTGCTGTGGAATTGTCTGAAATTTTTGATGTCATCTAAATTGATGTCATCGTATCCCGTAAGGTAAAGCATACTATACTGCAACATACAGCCATGGCCAGCGGAGAGTATAAAACGATCGCGGTTGGGCCATTTTGGACTTTTCGCATTGTATTTCATTTGGTCGGCGTAAATTACGTGTGCCATCGGTGCAGCGCCCATAGGCATTCCCGGGTGACCAGAGTTTGCTTTTTGCACCGCATCCGCAGATAATATACGTACCGTATTAATTGCTAATTCTTCTATTGCTTGATTCTTAATTTCCATTTTCCAATTGTTTTGGCGTGGGGTATGCAGATTTTACGCAGTAGCTTTCTTCTACTTGCCATAAAAAAGCACCGCCTTTTATGCCGTCTTTATTACTGACTATCTGTATATTTTTGTCTAATTTAAAGTTGAGTTTTTTGGCATTGCCGCCACTTAAAAACAAGTTATCGTAATTGATAACTGTTTTAAATGTTTGCAAAACTTCTTTCATTTTTTCATTCCAGTTTTCTAAACCTTCCCTGTTTAAGGCTTTTTCGCCTATAAACTCGTCGTAATCTTTGTTTTTTCTGACCGGCAAATGTGCTAACTCTAAATGCGGCAATAACTTACCGTCCATGAACAAAGCAGTTCCAAAGCCGGTACCCAAAGTAATCACCATTTCCAAACCTTTGCGTTTTATTAGTGCCAAGCCTTGTAAATCAGCATCGTTGACCAACCTAACAGGTTTTTGCAATTCATCCGCAAGCATCTTGCCAAGGTTTACATCCTGCCAAAAGTTGTTTCCCAAATTTGGGGCAGTTTGTATGATACCATCCTTAACGTAGCCCGGAAAGCCAACGGCTATCTTTTCATAAGCGGGCATGGCTATAATTAAATCCTTAATGGCCTTAATGACGTTTTCTGGGGTTGAGGATAGCGGCGTTTCTATTTTCTGATATTCCGATAAGTATTCCCCATTGCTCTTTAGCACTACAGCCTTAATGTGTGATCCGCCAATATCGACAGTTAAAACATTGCCTTCTTGGGTTATAATGTTGGGTTCCGTAGCCATTTTTATTCTTTGGTTTTTTTTACAGATATTAAGCCATAAACTTATCTTTTTTATTTAAATATTCCCTAAACATTTCTAGGGTGTGGCCAAAAGATGGTAGTTATACCATAAACTACAGTTCATAACAAATTTCAAACTATTGATATATAAGGAATTATAAATAAAAAAACCGTACCTGAATCAGATACGGTTTAAAAAATTTACTTTACGGTAAGCTCAATTATTAACTTAAGTCAAAGTAATAAACATTTTTAAGTATAAGTTAACTTAGAGTTAAAATTTCGTTAAAAATTTATCCACATTTTAAAAGAGTTTTTTGTTTTAATAAATTATTTTTCCTACCGATGTCACGAGGGATGCAATTCTTACCGCATCAAAAATTCTTTCCTCTTTCGTGTCCATTTTTATCAGCGAATCTTCATGGGCATTTACGCACATTTCGCAACCGTTAACGGCGGATACGGCCAAGCTCATCAGTTCAAAAAACTCTTTGCTGGTTACGGGTTTCATCATGATCTGCATCCTAATTCTTGCTGGAATCTGCGTGTATTTCTCTTTTTGCGTATAATGGCGGAATCTGTAAAATATATTGTTGCTTGCCAAAAGCGATGCGCAGGAAACAGCTTCTGCCAGATCATCTTCCGTTGCACCAAACTTTAATGCGTAATCCTTGTAAAAATTTACCAGAACTGCATTTTGGTTGTTGGTTGCCACGCTCAAACCCAGCAAACCACATTCTTTTTCGGTGATATATTCTGAGGTTAGTGTACTGTTAAAGTTAAGTTTCAAATCCCTCAAATACTTAAATTCGGTGGCGTTTACAATGGACAAAGCTGGATTCGTGATCTCAGAAAGACCAAAAATCTGTAAAAGTTCTGCCGTAGTTTCTTTGATATTGCTCATATTTTTTGCGTATTAAATTGGTGTGGTTAAATATTGAGGATGATTTCTTTGTAAAGGCAATTCCGTGTTTTTATCTCCCCTTTTGGGTTTAGGGGGAAGATTTTTAACGAAGGCATCCCTTTGCAGGGATGCCTTCGTTTTTGAAGTTATGGTTTCCCCTTCGGGGGTTAGGGGAATTTAAACCACCAAAGTCTCTTGACCTTTTTCCCAGTTGCAAGGGCACAGTTCGTCGGTTTCTTTCCCTACACGACGCTCTTCCGATCTGCTTAAATCGTTTACGCAAATCCAACGGATTATGCCTAGAGGATCAATAATAAATGTTGCACGGTAAGCCACTTTCTCCCCGTCGACCAAAATGCCCAAGTCTTCGGCCAATGATTTGGAGGTATCCGCAATCATCGGAAATTTCAATCCACGTAAATCGTCATGATTGTTCCTCCACGCCAAGTGCACAAACTCCGAATCTGTAGAGGCGCCCAAAAGTGTAGTGTCGCGGTCTTTAAATTCGCCATGGTTATTGTTAAATTCTGCTATTTCTGTTGGGCAAACGAATGTAAAATCCTTAGGCCACCAAAACATCACCGTCCAACGGTTGTCATCATTTATAAATGAATCCGAACTAATGTTTTCAAACTCTTTTCCTTTTTCTAAGCTTACTACTGCCTGCTTATTAAAAGCTGGAAATTTTTCTCCAATACCTATCATAATTTTTAAATTTTAGTCTTGCAAATATAACTGACAACTCAATTTAAAAAAATTATAATTATTGATGGTGATATAGATTTTGACTATAAAGCTTATTTTCAATTTTTACCTCGTGCAATAAATATTTAAGATTGTTGTAAACAGCCGCTTTAATTCTTTAATTTGTTTGTATAAATTGTAACAAAGTGATAGTAACTCAGGCGCAACTTTTATTTAAAATAGATTCCCTTTTAGGAGAAGGAGCAATTTGGCATTTTGAAAACCAACTTTTATATTGGGTAGATATTTTAGGTAAAAAAGCAAATTTTTACGACCCCATAAAAAATATAAATGTTGCGTTTGATACTTTTAAAAGACCGGGAACCATTGTGCCCGTAGATGATAAAATAGCTCTATTGGCTTTGGAGGATGGTTTTGCAACCATAGATATCGGAAGTGGACAAATTGAGTACAAATTGCAGCTTCCTGAGATAGCCGAAAATTTGTTGCGTTTTAATGACGGTAAATGCGATGAACGGGGTAAATTATGGGTAGGAACAATGGGATTGCGAGCCGAAAAAGGAGCAGGTAGTTTGTATACCTTGAACAATAAATTCCATTTAGCCAAACAAATTCTCAAAACAACCATATCCAATGGCATTGCATGGTCTTTAAACAATTCAATGATGTATTATATAGATACAGCAACCTCGAAAATCAGTTGTTTCGATTATGATTTAACAAACGGAAGCATTCGAAACAAGAAAGATATCATTACAATTGACCAAAGCTTGGGCTACCCGGATGGTATGACCATAGATAGCGAGGGCATGCTTTGGGTAGCTTTATGGGATGGTTTTGCAGTTGGGAGGTTTAATCCCCACACGGGAGAAATGATGCATAAGGTGATTATACCAGCTCCAAAAATTACGTCTTGTGCCTTTGGTGGAGATAAATTGGACGAGCTTTTTATAACATCGGCATCTTGCGATATGAGTGATGCAGATCTGAAAAAATATCCATTGAGTGGAAGTTTGTTTCGTGCGAATGTGGGCTGCACCGGACTAAGGGCCAATAGATTCAAATTCTAACTATTTCCCAAACTAAATTTCATAATTTCTAAGGCAATATCATGCAAAAAAATTATTCTGTATTAACAATCCTATTACACCCTTTTGGGGTATAACAAAATTTTGTTTACCATTTTTACAAGTACCAGCCCTTCTGGTTTGGAAGATAAATAAATTTGTTGGGAGAAAATTTCGCAACTTTATAATAATAACACTAAATTAATACAAATATTACTTTATATTTAAAATAATTATACAATATTTGTAAGGTTACTAAGTAGTGTATGGGATTATTTCATTTTATTAAAAAATATCCGAAAAACGACAATCTTGAATGGTTAGGTGTAGATATGCATTCACATTTATTGCCGGGCTTAGATGATGGTTCGCCAGATAAGTTAACCTCAGTAAACTATATCAAGCAATTGACGGAATTAGGTTTAAACCAATTTATTTGTACCCCCCATATTTTTAAAGAACTTTATCCAAATAACATATTGACCATTAACGCAGCTTTAAAAGCTGTAAAGGACGAACTGCATATTCAAAATCACGCTGTAAAAGTTGAGGCAGCCGCAGAATACATGATGGATGCCGACTTTTTAGAAATACTTAAAACTGAAGAAATTTTAGCCTTACCCAACAAATACATTTTGATAGAAATGTCTTATGCCGCAAAAAATAACAACATAGAGCAGTACATCTTCGATTTGAACATAAAAGGTTATAAGCCCATACTGGCACATCCCGAAAGGTATAATTATTACCATGCCAATTTTAAGTGCTACCAACGTTTTAAAGATCTGGGCTGTTTGCTCCAACTTAATGCATTATCGGTAACTGGTTATTATGGAAAAGAAGTAAAAGAAATTGCACTTAGATTAATCAAGGAAAATCACATAGATTTAATAGGTACGGACGCACATCACCAAAAACACTTGGATTCTTTAAAAAACCTCACCCGCAGTGGGTTATTATTTAAATTATTTCAGGACAAAAAAATACTGAACAAAAATTTATTTACCAAAGTATAAGAATTATAATAAATTTGACAAAAAATTGACCTAATGATATTATCTTTTCTAAGAAAACATTTTATAGCTTTTTCTTTACTGACAGGTTTATTGTGCTCTTGTAGTACTAACAAACGGATTGTTTATTTCAGTGACTTGCAAGATACTTCGTCGGCAAAAAGTATCAATCAACAACCTTATATAGAACCTCACATACAGTCAGACGATATATTGTCTATTACCATACAAACCATAGATCCATTAAATTCTGCCAATGTAAACCAGCTAACTACAATGCCAGTTGCGGGTGCTAATTTAACTACGCCAAACAGCGGAGCAATGCAGGTAAGCGGGTTTTTGGTAGATAAAGATGGTTTTATAGAACTGCCTATGCTTGGCAAGATCAAATTATTGGGACTTACCACAATGGAAGCCCGCGAAACGGTAAGGCAAAAAGCAGCCATTTATTTTAAGGAGCCAACGGTGCAGGTACGTTATGCCAATTTTAAAATCACAGTTTTGGGCGAGGTTGCAAAACCTGCACCCTATATATTGCCCAACGAAAAAGTATCCATATTGGACGCCCTAGGTTTGGCAGGAGATTTAACCGTTTTTGGCAAACGAGAGAACGTATTGCTGATTAGAGAAAACAAGGGCAAAAAGGAATTTTACCGCTTTAATCTTAATTCCTCCGAATCTTTCAAATCACCAGCCTTCTATCTTCAACAAAACGACATTGTATATGTAGAAGGGAACAAAGCAAAAGCTGCCACATTAAATGCAGCACGCACACAAACTTTTGCTTTAGTTGGTTCTGTTATGTCTGTACTAATTCTTTTACTTACAAGAATATAATTTGATGAATAATTTAGTATCTGAAAACAACCCTGAAAATACGATTGACAACGAAGATAGCTTTGATTTTAGGGGCTTTTTTTACAAGGTAATTAAAGATTGGTGGGTAATACTATTGAGCATAATTGTATGTATAGCAGTAGCTTATACATACTTAAGATATAAAACTCCCATCTATAAAATACATGCTAATGTTTTGGTAGTTGATGAAAAAAAAGGGGCTGGTGGTATGGGTGCTTCAGATCTTTTTGGTGGAGATATCAGCAGCTTATTGGGCGGTAAAAGCAGTGTTGATAACGAGGCAGAAATACTGAAAACACGTTTTCTGATGGAAAAGGTTGTTCGAGGGATGGACTTAAATGTGACCTATTACTTTAACGGGAGAATAAGGCTAGTTGAACTTTATGAAGCGCCTTTTAAAGTTGATATCTTAAGTTCGAAAGATACTTTAAAGACAACTACATTTCAATTAAATTCGTTAACAAAGGATAAGGTTGAAATTGAGTACACTGATAGTTTAAACAATGCTATAGTACAGGAAGTGATAACCTTTGGTCAACCATTTACAGTAAAGGGAGTAGGGCGCCTGCAGATTACCAAGAACCCGGGAGTGAAATGGGGTAATTCTAAATATAGTTTTACCATAAAATCATTTGATGCCACTGTAACCGACTTCCAAAAAGAATTGTTGGTTAGTATTCCTAACAAGTTGGTAACTACCATTAACTTGGAAATCAATTATCCGCTACCTAAAAAGGGAGAAGATATCTTGAACCGTTTAATTGTGGAGTATATACAACAAAGCATCAACGATAAAAATGAAATTGCTGATAGTACCATTCAGTTTATAGAAAATAGGCTAATGTATGTGGGCAGAGAATTAGGCGATGTAGAAGGGAATATCCAAAATTTTAAACAAAGCAACAAAATAGCCGATATCAGCGAGCAATCTAAGCTATTGGTTAACAATACCAGTGATTATGTGAACAAATTAGCTGAGATTGAAACTCAAATTACCATTATAGATGCTTTGGTAAATTATTTAAAAGACGAAACCAAAAATAAAAGAGTAGTTCCAGGTTCTATACTACCCGAAGATCCCGTATTTGGTGGTTTGGTAGGCAGGTATAACGGTTTTTTATTAGAGTTAGATCGTTTGTTGCTATCTTCTACAGAAGACAATCCTTATGTAAAAAATTTAAAGCAAAGAGTGGCAGACTTAAGGGCGGATATGTTGTCAAATTTATCCAATACCAAACGTTCTTATGTAATTAGTAAAAATGCCTTGCTTAATAGTAACAATAAAATTGAAGGATTGATACGGAAAGTGCCCGCACAAGAGCGTACTTATTTAGATTTGGCTCGCCAACAACGTATCAAACAAGAACTTTACATATTTCTTTTACAAAAAAGAGAAGAAACAGCTATTTCAAAAACTTCCAATATATCAAGCTCACGAGTAATTGATCCCCCAAAATCAGATTACAGTCCCTTTAGTCCGAAAAAAACCACTGTTTATGCTTTAGCGTTTTTAATAGGGCTAATTTTACCTTTATTGAGAATTTATTTACAAGAATTATTCAATGTAAGAGTTTTGAACAAACAGGATATAGAGAGAAAAACTACCATCCCAATAATCGGAGAAATCAGCCATAACGACAGTGCAGAAAGCGTGGTGGTGCTAGAAGATGCTCGATCACCCATATCCGAGCAGTTTAGGGCACTGCGTACCAATCTGCAGTTTTTCATAAATCCCAAAAAAGGAAATACCATATTGTTAACTTCCAGTATGTCTGGCGAAGGCAAATCTTTTACGGCAGTTAATTTGGGTGCTGCTTTGGCTATTTCAGGCAAAAAGGTATTGATGATGGAATTAGACCTGCGTAAACCCAAACTTTCACAAAACTTGAGCATGGTAGGAAGCTTTGGCTATACCAATTATATCATTGATGAGAATTTATCGGCAAAAGACATCATTTTGGAAACCAATATACATCCCAATCTTTTTGTAATTAGTGCAGGGCCTATTCCGCCTAACCCTGCAGAAACGCTGCTTAATGGCAGAATGGAATCATTGATGTTGCAATTGAAAAATGATTTTGATTACATCATTATGGATGCCCCGCCAGTTGGCTTGGTAGCAGATGCACAATTGCTAAACAATTACGCAGACCTGGTACTTTACTTGGTACGTCAAAATTATACCTACAAAGAACAATTAAATATTCCCAACGAGCTATTCGTTAACAAGAAATTTGCAAAAATGGGCATCATCGTTAACGATATTGCACGTAACGATGGTTATGGCTATGGTTATGGGTACGGCTATGGTTATAGTTATGGTTACGGTTATGGCAATGAACCAGACAGAAAAAAAACGTTTATGGACAAAATTCTCAATAGATAAAAAAAAGTAAAAAATCTCTTTTATGAAAATTGTAATTGTAGGTACGGGTTATGTAGGTTTGGTAACAGGTGCTTGCCTGGCAGAAGTGGGTACAGAGGTAATCTGTATAGACTTGGATCAAAAAAAAATAGATAACCTCAAAAAAGGAATTCTGCCTATTTTTGAACCCGGTTTAGATGCTATCGTAAATTCTAATTTTGCCAAAGGTCGTTTAAGTTTCAGTACCAGTTTTGCAGATTCCATAAAGGGTGCAGAGGTAGTATTTGTAGCGGTGGGTACGCCGCCCGGAGAAGATGGCAGTGCAGATTTGAAATACGTGTTGCAAGTAGCCGATACGGTAGGTACCTATATAGAAGATTATACCATTGTGGTAACCAAAAGCACGGTTCCTGTGGGCACTGCAAAAAAGGTAAAAACAGCCATACAGAATGCTTTAGAAAAGAGAAATGCACAAATCGAGTTTGATGTAGCCTCCAACCCTGAGTTTTTAAAAGAGGGTGCAGCGGTGAATGACTTTCTAAAGCCCGACCGCATTGTCATAGGTATAGAGTCTGATAGAGCTAAAGATTGTTTGGCTCGTTTGTATCAACCTTTTGTATTGAACGACCACCCCATTTATTTTATGGATATTCCATCCGCCGAGATGACCAAATACGCCGCCAATGCCATGTTGGCAACCAAAATATCTTTCATGAACGATATTGCCAACCTTTGTGAACTGGTAGGAGCCGATGTTAATGCGGTAAGAAAGGGAATTGGTTCCGATCCACGAATAGGTAACCGCTTCATTTATCCCGGAATTGGTTATGGTGGATCATGTTTCCCTAAAGATGTGAAAGCTTTGTTTCACACGGCCGATGAATACAATTATAATATGCGTATTTTGAAGGCGGTTGACGAAGTGAATGACGATCAAAAACACGTTTTGTTTAAAAAAATAAGCATACACTTCAATGGAGATTTAAAAGGTAAAACTTTCGGAATATGGGGTTTATCCTTTAAGCCCAATACGGATGATATGCGAGAAGCGCCTTCCTTGATTTTGATAGATTCTCTCTTGGCTGCAGGTGCAAAAGTTTTGGCTTATGATCCCGTAGCTATGGAAGAGGCCAAGCATTATGCAGATGAACGCGTGATTTTTACAAAAGACGCTTTTGATGCCGTAAAGGGTGCAGATGCCCTTTTATTGGTTACAGAATGGCCTGAGTTTAGGTTACCCGATTGGAAAAAAATCAAAAACGTAATGAACGACCCTATTATTTTTGATGGAAGAAATATTTATAATCCAGGTGAGATTGCTCAAGCAGGTTTCGCTTATTATGGCATTGGTTTACAACCCAAAAAATTAGCGTTATGAGCAAAAGAATATTGATTACCGGTGCAGCCGGATTTTTGGGCTCCCACCTTTGCGATAGATTTATTAAGGAAGGTTACCACGTCATCGGCATGGATAACCTGATAACGGGCGATATGCAAAACATAGCGCATTTAATGCCCTTGCCCAATTTTGAGTTTTACCACCATGACGTAAGCAAATATGTGCATGTTCCTGGCGAATTGGATTATATTTTACATTTCGCCTCTCCGGCCAGTCCCATAGATTATCTGAAAATTCCGATACAAACCCTTAAAGTAGGTTCTTTGGGTACGCACAATTTATTGGGCTTGGCAAAAGCAAAAAAAGCGAGGATATTAATAGCCTCAACATCCGAAGTTTATGGCGATCCTGCCGTACATCCGCAAACGGAAAGTTATTGGGGCAATGTAAACCCGGTTGGTCCAAGGGGAGTATACGATGAAGCAAAGCGTTTCCAAGAAGCCATAACTATGGCTTACCATACTTTCCACGGGCTGGAAACCCGCATCATCCGAATTTTTAATACGTACGGACCGCGTATGCGTTTAAACGATGGTAGAGTTTTACCTGCTTTTATTGGTCAGGCCATACGTGGCGAGGATTTGACCGTTTTTGGAGATGGTAGTCAAACCCGAGCTTTTTGTTATGTAGATGATTTGGTGGAAGGTATCTACCGCTTATTGCACAGCGATTATGCCAGTCCAGTAAATATTGGTAACCCAGATGAAATTACCATAAAAGATTTTGCCGAAGAAATTTTGGCCCTAACAGGCGCAGATCAAAAAATAATTTATCATAATTTACCGGTGGATGATCCGAAACAACGTCAGCCAGATATTACTTTAGCCAGGCAATTATTAGGCTGGGAACCCAAAGTAAGCAGAAAAGAAGGTCTGGAAAGAACGTATGCTTATTTCAAATCTTTATCTCATGAGGCTTTGTTTAATAAGGAACATAATGATTTTTCTGGATATTCCAAAATGTAAACTTTTATGATACCTCTTTGCAGCATCATCATACGTTGTTTTAATGAAGAAAAGCACATTGGGCGCTTATTAGAAGGGATTCAAAATCAAACCCTTTATAATGAATTAGAAGTTATTTTGGTAGATTCCGGTTCTACTGACGCAACCGTAAAAATTGCAAAAGGTTTTAAGGTAAGGGTTGTTCATATACAACCCGAAGATTTCTCGTTTGGAAGGGCAATTAATAAGGGATGTGAAGTTGCAAATGGCCAATTTTTATTTTTTGCAAGTGCCCACGTTTACCCATTATATACAGATTGGGTTCAAAAAATGTTAAACCCCTTCAAAAACATTAAAGTGGCATTGGTTTATGGCAAACAGGTAGGTAACCAACAAACCAAATATTCTGAACACCAATTGTTTAAAAAATGGTTTCCCGCAACATCCCATTATGATCAGGCCATTCCATTTTGTAATAATGCAAATGCTGTAATTAGGAAAGATTTATGGCAACTTCAACCCTACAACGAAACGTTAACCGGTTTGGAAGATTTGGACTGGGCATCAAGAATACAGGAAAAGGGGTATAAAATTGTATATGAAGCATTCGCTCCCATTGTACATGTCCACGAAGAAACACCATCTCGCATAAAAAACAGATATCGGCGAGAAGCCATTGCACTAAAAAAAATATACCCTGATGAGCATTTTTCATTCGGCAGTTTTGTGCGCTTAACCATCGGCAACATCTGCTCTGACGGTGTGCATGCGTTACACGAAAAGAAATTTTTCTCCCAAATTAGTTCTATCGTAACGTTCAGGTTTCTGCAGTTTTGGGGAACTTATTTGGGCTATAAACAAATCGCACAGCCAGATGAGACGCTTAGGATAAGAATGTATTACCCTAATGATTTTCGCCGTAAATTGTTTAAGATAAGAGAAGAAGAAAGTCATAAAGGATTGGGCGAAGAAATTAATTACTCAGATTTAGATTATTCGAGAACATGAACAAATTAACGGCAATTGTGCCCATGCGCCATTCCAGCGAAAGAGTACCCGGAAAAAATTATAGAGATTTTGCCGGCAAACCATTGTTTCACCACGTGATAGATACATTGTTGGCTTGCAAAACCATTGATCAAGTTGTTATTGATACCGATAGCCCTGTCGTGATGGAGCAGTGCGAGAAATCTTTTCCTACCGTATTGGTTTTAGAAAGACCAGTGCATTTGCAAGATGGCGCCATACCTATGAACGATGTACTTTTAAACACCATAAATCAGGTGCCTTCACAATTTTACCTGCAAACCCATAGTACCAACCCAATTTTAACTGCAAAAACTCTCAATCAAGGTATTCAGAAATTTTTCGATTCGTACCCAATGTATGATTCCCTTTTTTCTGTCACCCGCAAGCATGTCAGGTTTTGGGATAGCTTGGCAAGGCCGATAAACCACAATGCAAACATCTTGTTAAGAACGCAAGACCTACCTCCAATTTTCGAGGAAAACTCTTGTTTCTATTTGTTTACAAAAGCCATTTTGGAGCAAAAGCACAATCGCATTGGCAATAGGCCATATTTATACGAAATACCTGAAGCAGAGGCACAAGACATAGATGTTGAACTTAATTTTATTATGGCAGAATTACTGTACAAAAATTTAAACGCAATGATATAATTTCTGTCACTCAAAGCATTCCTGACACTCTGAGCACAACGAGGAGTCTCAGCAAAGAATGGATTCTTCGCTGCACTAAGAATGACAAAACGTTACACTCAGAATGACCTGACACTCTGAGCAAAGCGAAGAGTCTCAACAAAGAGTCTCAATAACAAATAAAAAAATTAATATAAAAATATACAATGAAAGTACTGATTACCTGCCCTCCCATGTTGAAAGCCATTGATCAGCTTCGACATTTTTTTGAAGACAAAGGTCTGGAACTGGTTACCCCAAAGGTGGTGCAAACCCTTACCGAAGATGAACTGATAGAACTGGTACCCACGGTAGACGCGTGGATAATTGGCGATGACCCAGCAACCGAAAAAGTTTTTGCAGCAGGTAAAAATGGCAAATTAATTGCCGCAGTAAAATGGGGCGTAGGGGTGGATAACGTAGATTTTAAGGCTTGCGAAAAATTGGGAATTCCCATTGCAAATACTCCAAGAATGTTTGGTAACGAGGTTGCCGATATGGCATTGGCGTACTTTACAGGCCTAATACGTGAAAGCTATTTGGTGGATAGGGAAGTGCGCAAGGGGAACTGGATAAAGCCTCCCGGAATGTCTGTTGAGGGAAAAACTGTTGCACTGATTGGTTTGGGCGATATTGGTTTGGCCACGGCCAGAAGGTTAAAAGGTTTTGGGGTAAATATAAATGCGTACGATCCTTTTACCAAGCACACACCAGAGGAAGCAGGCGTAAATCAAATTTTATCGTTTCCAGATGGTTTGTCCGAAGCCGATTTTGTTATCATAACCTGCGCCCTAACACCATCCAGCTTTCAGATGATCAATAAAAAAACCATTGCTTTAATGAAAGATGGAGTTATCATCATCAACGTATCTAGGGGTGGTTTGATAGAACAAAATGCATTGATTGATGCCTTAAATAGCGGAAAAGTTAAATCTGCCGGTTTAGATGTTTTCGAGATTGAACCTTTGCCAATGGATAGCCCACTCAGAAATTTTGAGCAATGTATTTTCGGAACTCATAACGGCTCGAACACTAAAGAAGGTGTAATTAGAGCAAGCATGAAAGCCATAGAAATTTTGTTTGGATATTTAAAAATAAAATAATGGAAAACAAAAAGGCGGTTGTAATTACAGGTGTTTTGGGTGGTATTGGCAGTCAGTTAGCCCAAACTTTCCATGACAATGGCTATAAAGTAATCGGACTCGACTATTTAGAGCAGCCTTCGCCCTACTGCGATAAATTTTTCAGAATGGATTTGAATCAATATTGTTCAAACCCAACCTACAAAAAAGAAATTGATGATTTGTTCGATAAAGAAATACCCGAACTTTTTTTGTTGATCAACAATGCAGCGGTTCAATTATTAGACAGCTTGTCCACACTTAAATTACCAGACTGGAATCATACCCTTAATGTTAACCTTACCGGCCCATTATTATTAAGCCAATTCTTTTTGTCGAGGTTAGAGGCATCCCAAGGTTCCATCATCAACATTGCCAGTATTCATCACCAACTCACCAAAAAGCGTTTCGTTTCTTATGCCACATCAAAAAGTGCATTGGTAGGTTTAACAAAAGCGCTTTCTGTGGATTTGCAGGGGCGGGTAAGGGTAAACGCCATTAGCCCCGCTGCCATTGATACACAAATGTTAAGAGATGGTTTTGGAAACAACGAAGCCAAAGTACAACTGCTTAATGAAATGCACCCTAGCCAGCGTATTGGAAAACCGCAGGAAGTATCGCAACTGGCCCTACTTTTGGCCGAAGATAAACTGGGCTTTATCAATGGGGCAAACTTGAATATAGACGGCGGAATTAGTAATGTTTTAAAAGATTTGGAGTAGGACGATGAAATTCAGGTGTGTTGTATTTTTTTTGGTTATGATGAGCTTGTCCGTAAAAAGTCAAGTTTCAAAGCCTGTATTGACCAGTCGTTGGTTTCAT
>ENA-OFCE01000489-OFCE01000489.1-metagenomes-genome-assembly--contig:-NODE-489-length-25467-cov-5.738431_pt1 | contig 25467 bp, 21 predicted proteins | sample MGYA00153388_OFCE01 | MGnify analysis MGYA00153388
GGCCGCCCACCCGGTGGAATTCCAGACGCTGGAACAGTGGGGCGGCAGCGAACGCGGCTTGCTGCCGGTGGAGGCCACGATGATGGTGGCCATCCCTGAGCTGGATGGCGCCACGGGCTCGATGGTCTACGGCGGCCGTGGCAACGCAGCGCACATCGCGTGCACTGGCTGCGAGCGTGCCTGCACCTTCGAGTCGCTGCACAAGGATGCGGCCGCGCAAGACAGCGGCCACGACATGTTCACCTGCAGCGAACGCGCCGAAATGCTGGCTTCGCGCGTGGGCCGCCTGGTTGACCTGCGCCGTTCGCAGCGTGCGCAGCGCAAGGTGGCGCTGGTGATCTTCAACTTCCCGCCGAACGCGGGCAACATCGGCAGCGCCGCCTACCTGTCGGTGTTCGAGTCGCTGTTTCACACGCTGACCGCGATGAAGCGCCAGGGCTACCGCGTCGATCTGCCCGCCAGCGTCGATGCGCTGCGCGACGACGTGCTCAAGGGCAATGCCGCGCAGCACGGCGCCGACGCCAATGTGCATGCGCTGATCGCGGCCGACGACCACGTGCGGCGCGAGCGCTGGCTCAAGGAAATCGAAGCCCAGTGGGGCCCGGCGCCCGGGCGGCAGCTCAGCAACGGCAGCGCCATCTTCGTGCTCGGCAAGCAGTACGGCAACGTGCTGATCAGCGTGCAGCCGTCGTTCGGCTACGAGGGCGACCCGATGCGCCTGCTGTTCGAGAAAGGTTTGACGCCCACGCACGCGTTTTCGGCCTTCTATCGCTACATCCGCGAAGATTTCAAGGCGCACGCGGTGCTGCACTTCGGCACCCACGGCGCGCTCGAATTCATGCCCGGCAAGCAAAGCGGTCTGAGCGGCGCCTGCTGGCCCGACCGCTTGATCGACGACCTGCCGAACATTTACCTGTACGCGTCCAACAACCCGTCCGAGGGTGCCATCGCCAAGCGCCGCTCGGGCGCCACGTTGATCAGCTACCTGACACCGCCGGTTGCGCAGGCCGGCCTGTACAAGGGCCTGAATGAACTCAAGGCGTCGATTCAGCGCTGGCGCGGCATGGAGCCGCAGGCGGCCGACCGCGCCTCGCTGGCCGCGTTGCTGCAGGCCCAGGCGGCTGAACTCGATCTGGTCGATGCCGAGCCTGCGTGGGATCCGGACATCGGCGCCGATGCCCGCGTGGCGCGCTTGGCCGAGCAGATGCTCGAGCTCGAATACACGTTGATCCCGCACGGGCTGCACGTCGCCGGCCGCGCGCCCAGCGCGCTGGAACGCGTCGACATGCTGTTGGCGATGGCCGACGCGTCGCACGGCCTGACGCTGTCGCGGGGCGTTATCGAGGCGCTGGTCGCCGGCCACAGCGCTGAGCAGTCGCTGCAGGTGGGTGGCGTGGCGACCGACGACACGACACTGGCGGCGCTGCGCGAGCTGCGCGACGCCAACGCCATGCTGGCGGTCGACACCGAGGTCGACGCGATGCTGCGCGCGCTCGACGGCCGCTTCATCCGGCCGGCGCCAGGCGGCGACATCCTGCGCACCCCGGCCGTGTTGCCGACCGGTCGCAACATCCACGGCTTCGACCCGTTTCGCATCCCGAGCGCGTTCGCTGTGAAGGACGGCGCGATGCAGGCGCAGTTGCTGCTCGAGCGACACCGCGCCGACGGCCACGGGCTGCCCGAATCGATCGCGATGGTGCTGTGGGGCAGCGACAACCTGAAAAATGAGGGCGCCCCGATCGCGCAGGCGCTGGCGCTGATGGGCGCGCTGCCGCGCTTCGACAGTTATGGCCGCATCGCCGGTGCCACCCTGATTCCGCTGGCCGAGTTGGGCCGGCCCCGCATCGACGTGGTGATCACGTTGTCGGGCATCTTCCGCGACCTGATGCCGTTGCAGATTCGCCTGCTGGCCGAGGCTGCGTACCTGGCGGCGTCGGCCGACGAGCCGCTCGAGCTGAACTGGATCCGCAAGCATGCGCTGGCCTATCAGCTCGAGCATGGCTGCACGCTCGAGATCGCCGCGCTGCGCGTCTACGGCAACGCCGAGGGCGCTTATGGCTCCAACGTCAACAACCTGGTCGAGAGCAGCCGATGGAGCGACGAAGGCGAGCTGGCCGAGACCTACACGCGCCGCAAGGGCTTTGCCTACGGACGCAGCGGGCGCGCGGTGCAGCACACTGCGTTGCTCAAGAGCGCGCTGGCCCACGTGCAGTTGACTTACCAGAACCTCGACTCGGTCGAGCTCGGCGTGACCACCGTCGACAACTACTTCGACACGCTGGGCGGCATCACGCAGGCGGTCAAGGTGGCCAGCGGCGGCAAGACGCCGCCGGTCTACATCGGTGACCAGACCATGGGCAACGGCGCGGTGCGCTCGCTGCACGAGCAGGTGGCGCTCGAAACGCGCACGCGCATGCTCAACCCGAAGTGGTACGAAGGCATGCTCGAGCACGGCTACGAAGGCGTGCGCCAGATCGAGGTGCATGTCACCAACACGATGGGCTGGTCGGCCACCACCGGACAGGTGCAGCCGTGGGTCTATAAGCAGCTCACCGAGACGTTCATGCTCGATCCCGCGATGCGCGAACGTCTGGCCAAGCTCAATCCGACGGCGTCAGCGCGCGTCGCCAACCGTTTGATCGAAGCCTGCGAGCGCAGCTACTGGCAACCCGATGCGCAGACGCTCGAAGCGCTGCGCCGCGCCGGCGAAGAGCTCGAAGACCGGCTCGAAGGCGTGTACGCCGTCCATCCCGAAGGAACCATTGCATGAGCACGACGACGATCCCGATTCCCGACATCAAGAGCCCTGGGTTGCGAAAGAATCTGCGCCTGGACGGCGAAGGCAGCCTGCAGGTCGAACTCGACCCGCAGCTCAAGATCGGCAACGCCAAGGTGTTCGCGATCTATGGCAAGGGCGGCATCGGCAAGAGCACGACGTCGAGCAACCTGTCGGCCGCGTTCTCGAAGTTGGGCAAGCGGGTGCTGCAGATCGGTTGTGACCCGAAACACGACTCCACCTTCACGCTGACCAAGAAGATGCTGCCGACGGTGATCGACGTGCTCGAGTCGGTCGACTTTCATGCCGAGGAACTGCGGGTCGAAGACTTCGTGTTCGAGGGCTACAACGGCGTGATGTGCGTCGAAGCCGGCGGGCCGCCGGCCGGCACCGGCTGCGGTGGCTACGTGGTCGGGCAGACCGTCAAGCTGCTGAAGGAGCACCACCTGCTCGAAGACACCGACGTGGTGATCTTCGACGTGCTCGGCGACGTGGTGTGCGGAGGCTTTGCGGCGCCGCTGCAGCATGCCGACCGCGCGCTGATCGTCACCGCCAACGACTTCGACTCGATCTTCGCGATGAACCGCATCGTGCAGGCGATCGGCGCCAAGGCGAAGAATTACAACGTGCGGCTCGGCGGTGTGATCGCCAACCGCAGCGCCGCCACCGACCAGATCGACAAGTACAACAACAAGATCGGCCTGAAGCTGGCTGCACACTTTCCCGACCTCGACGTGATTCGTCGCAGCCGCCTGAAGAAGTCGACGCTGTTCGAGATGGAATATTCGCCCGAGCTCGAGGCCGTGCAGAAGGAATATATGCGGCTGGCGGCATCGTTGTGGCTGGGCACCGAACCGCTCAACGCGGTGCCGATGAAAGACCGCGACATCTTCGACCTGCTGGGATTCGACTGATGGATCGGGTCGGCTTGCAGCGCGCGTTTTCCCGGTTGGACAGTCCCTCGTCATTGCGCAGGGTTCCTTCATGAGCGCCGATGCCAATTACCTGGACCGCCGCGGCGAGATCCAGACCTATTTCGACCGCACCGCGGCGCAGGCCTGGGAGCGGCTGACGTCGACGGCGCCGGTCGGGCGCATCCGCGCCACGGTGCGGGCCGGCCGCGACCGCATGCGCAGCACGCTGCTGTCGTGGCTGCCTGCCGACATGAGCGGTGCGCGCCTGCTCGATGCAGGCTGCGGCACGGGCGCGCTGGCCGTCGAGGCGGCGCGCCGCGGTGCCGCTGTGCTGGCGATCGACCTGTCGCCTACGCTGGTGGACATTGCCCGCGAACGCATTCCGTCCGACCTCGCTGGCCGAATCGACTTCCGCTCGGGCGACATGCTCGATCCCGCGCTGGGCAGCTTCGACTTCGTGGTCGGCATGGACTCGCTGATCCACTACCGCGCCGACGATGCCGTGAAAGTGCTCGCCGGGCTGGCGCCGCGCACCTCGACTGCGATGCTGTTCACCTTCGCACCGCTGACGCCGCCGCTGGCGGTGATGCTGGCTGCCGGGCGCCTGTTTCCGCGCGGCAATCGCTCACCGTCGATCGAGCCGGTGACGCCGTCGGGGCTGCGCCGGCGCATCGGGGTCGAGCCCGCGTTGGCCAGCTTCAGCGCAGCCCGCACCGAACGCATCAGCGCCGGCTTCTACACCTCGCAGGCGTTGGAACTGGTGCGGCCGTGAAATTCATCGTGCCGATCCGGGCCGACCGCTGGCGCGACATCGCGCCGCGATTCCTGCCGTTCGCCGACGCGGCGTCGGTCGGCCTGCCGCTCGGCCGCTTGCTGCGGCTGTCGATGTTCCAGGTGGCGGTGGGCATTTGCACCGTGCTGCTGGTCGGCACGCTCAATCGCGTGATGATCGTCGAACTCGGCGTGTCGGCCTGGCTGGTGTCGGCGATGGTCGCGTTGCCGCTGCTGTTCGCGCCGTTTCGCGCGCTGCTGGGTTTCAAGTCGGACACGCACCGCTCGATCCTCGGCTGGAAGCGCGTGCCGTTCCTGTGGATGGGCAGTTGGCTGATGTTCGGCGGTCTGGCGATCATGCCGTTCGCGCTGATGTTGATGACCGGCGACGGCCAGGCGCCGGCCTGGGCCGGTCAACTGGGGGCGGTGCTGGCCTTCTTGCTGGTGGGCGCCGGCATGCAGACCACGCAGACCGCGGGGCTGGCGTTGGCCACCGACCTGGCCACACCCGAGTCGCGCCCTCGCGTGGTGGCGCTGATGTATGTGATGTTGCTGTTCGGCATGGTGGGCAGCAGCTTGCTGTTCGGCGCGTTGCTCACCAATTTTTCACCGACGCGGCTGATCCAGGTGGTGCAGGGCGCTGCCGCGGTGACGATGCTGCTCAACATGGTCGCGTTGTGGAAGCAGGAGCCGCGCCGGCTCGGCCAGCGCCGTGACGAACAGGCGCCGCGGCCGGACTTCAAGCACACCTGGCGCCAATTCAGCCAACGAGCGCGCGCCACCCGCTTCTTGGTGTCGGTCGGCCTGGGCACGGCGGCCTTCAACATGCAGGACATCATCCTCGAGCCCTACGGTGGCGAAATCCTGAAGTTGTCGGTGAGCGCCACCACCATGATCACGGCGATGAGTGCGCTCGGAGGTTTGACAGCGTTCGCGCTGGCGGCGCGTTGGCTGCAGCGCGGCGCCGATGCGCACCGCGTCGCCGCCATCGGCCTGTTGGCCGGGTTGGTGGCGTTCGCCGCGGTGATCTTTGCCGAGCCGCTCGGTTCGGCCGCCTTGTTCCGCGCCGGCGCCACGTTGATCGGGTTCGGCGGCGGCCTGTTCGCGGTCGGCACCCTGACCGCGGCCATGGCACTCGAAAGCAATGGGCTGAATGGCATGGCGCTGGGCGCCTGGGGCGCCGTGCAAGCCACCTGCGGCGGCGCCGCGGTGTTGATGGGCGGGGTGTTGCGCGACACGATCTCCAGCCTGGCCTTGCAGGGCTGGTTCGGCGAGGTGTTGACCCATCCTGGCACCGGCTACAGCTTTGTCTATCACATCGAGGTCTGCCTGCTGTTCGCAGCACTGATAGCGATCGGCCCGCTGGTGCGCAACCGACACCCGCAGGGCGCGCCCACCATCCCCGCGACGCCTGCGAAGTTCGGCTTGGCCGACTACCCGGGCTGACCCGCCAACTGCAGTTTTTGCCAGAGAAAAGGAGAAACACCATGGGTACTGGAGCCATCACCGGCTATGTGGACGTCGCACAGATCGTGCTGTACGTGTTCTGGGCGTTTTTCGCCGGTCTCGTCTACTACCTTCAGCGCGAGAGCAAGCGCGAGGGATTCCCGCTCGAGACCGACCTGCCCTCGGGCGAGACGCGCTTCACGTCGGGCTTCGTCGGCATGCCTGCGCCCAAAACCTATCTGCTGCCCCACGGCGAGCCGGTCATGGCGCCCAACGACAAGCGCTCGCCGCAGGTCTTGCGCGCCCGCCCGAGCCACGGCTGGATTGGCGCACCGCTCGAGCCGACTGGCAATCCGATGCTCGACGGTGTCGGGCCGGGTGCCTATGCCGACCGTGCCGATGTGCCCGACTACACGCACGAAGGCGAGGCCAAGATCGTGCCTCTGCGCGTGGCAGCGGGCTATGGTGTGGCCAGACAGGATCCCGACCCGCGCGGCATGGAAGTGATCGGCGCCGATGGCGAGGTCGGCGGCATCGTCAGCGATTTGTGGGTCGACAAATCGGAGATGATGTTTCGCTACCTCGAACTCACGGTGGGCACCGGTGCCACGTCGCGCCAGGTGCTGCTGCCAATGAACTTCGCCCGCATCTCGCGCAGCGAGGTCAAGGTCGCGTCCATCCTCGCAGCGCAGTTTGCGCAGGTGCCAGCGCTGCGCCATGCCGAGCAGATCACGCTGCTCGAAGAAGAAAAGGTGATGGCCTACTACGGCGGCGGAACGCTCTACGCGACGCCCGAGCGGCAGGAGCCGCTGCTGTGAAGATTCGGCACGATGGTCACGAACACGAGTTCGAAGCCGCCCACGGCTTGCCCGAGCCGCTGCCGGCCGGCGAACGCATCCTGTGGCAAGGAGCGCCCGATTGGCGTGTGTTGGCGCGCAAGGCGTTCCACGCGCGCAAGCTGGCCATCTACTTCGGCGTGATCCTGGTGCTGCGCGCGGCGACCGTGCTGTCGACCGGCGGCACGGTCGCCGAGGCGGCCAAGGCGCTGCTGATGCTCGCGCCTCTGGTGTTGTTGGCGGTCGGCGCGTCGCTGCTGATGGCCTGGCTGACCAGCCGCACGACGGTCTACACCATCACCGACAAGCGCGTGGTGATGCGCATCGGCATCGTGCTGAGCCTGACCTTCAACCTGCCGTTACGGCAATTGGCCACCGCTGGCTTGCGCCTCGATGCCGACGGCAATGGTGACATTCCCTTGACGCTTTCCGGCACCGACACGATCGCCTTTCTGCACCTGTGGCCGCATGCGCGCCCCTGGCATGTCGCCCGACCCGAGCCCATGTTGCGTTGCGTGCCAGATGCGGCGCTGGTTTCGCGAGTGCTGGCCGGCGCCTGGTCACACGCGACCGGCGTCCAGGTGGCACTGGGCGCTGACGGCGTCGCCGTCGCGGCGCAGCCTGCCGGCACGGTCCGCGGCTCGCGCCACACGGCGCTGGCCTGACACCCCGGCCGCGGCAAAGTGAGTTCGATGAGCACCTCCCGAATGACCGCGCCATCGCCTTTCCCCCGCAGGGCGCCGATGATCGTCGGCGCTGTGTTGCTGGCCACGCTGGTGGGCGTCGCTGCCGTGCGTTGGTCGGGAGAGGACATACGCGCGCCAGACGCGGGGGTCGCAGTGACCCGGCAACTGCGCTTCGAAGACCGTCCCGATGGCAGCGTGGCTGTCATCGATGGTCGCAGCGGGTTGCTGGTCCAGAAGGTCGAAGGTGAAGCCGGTTTCCTGCGCGGCACGATGCGCGGCCTGGCCCGGGAACGCCGGCGCGCCGGGCTGGGCAACGAACAGGCGTTCGAGTTGATCGGGCGCGCCGATGGCCGGCTGACCCTGCACGACCCGGCCACCGGCGTGAAGGTCGACCTCGAGTCGTTCGGCCCGGTCAATGCCGCCGTGTTCGCGCAGTTCTTGCCGCACCAAAGCGCCGACCGCGACCAGCCCTGACACTCCGTTGTAGAGGAATTTAATATGAGCACCACGGCCGCCCGTTTGCCCAACGAAGCCACCAGCACCGCATTGCAAAACACGATGCTGACGCCGCGCTTCTACACCACCGATTTCGACGCGATGGACCGCATCGACATCGAGTCGATCCGGCCGCAGTGGGACACGCTGATGGCCGAGTTCCGGGCCGATTCGAACACCGATCACTTCCAGCGGCCGGCCGACATGATGGCCGATTTCTCGGCTCTGCCGCCGGCGCTGCACGAAGAGTTCATGCAGTTCCTGATCAGCTCGGTGACCTCCGAATTCTCTGGCTGCGTTTTGTATACCGAGATCAAGAAGCGCGTCACCAACCCCGACATCAAGGAACTGATGGCGTTGATGGCGCGAGACGAGAGCCGCCATGCCGGCTTCATCAACCAGTGGCTGAAGGATTTCGGTGTCGGCGTCGACCTCGGCTTTCTGGTCAAGGCGAAGAAGTACACCTACTTCCGCCCGAAGTTCATCTTCTACGCCACTTACCTGTCGGAAAAGATCGGCTACGCGCGCTACATCGCAATTTACCGGCAGATCGAGCGCCATCCCGAAGCCTGCTTTCACCCGATCTTCAAATGGTTCGAGCGCTGGTGCAACGACGAGTTTCGTCATGGCGAAGCATTTGCCTTGCTGCTACGCGCCAACCCGCACCTGCTGAAGGGCCACAACAAGCTGTGGATCCGCTTCTTCCTGCTGGCCGTGTACGCCACGATGTACGTGCGCGACCACACGCGTCCGCAAATGCACGCGGCAATGCGCATGGACCCGACCGAGTACGACTACAACGTGTTTCGCATCACGTCGGAAATCACCAAGCAGGTGTTTCCGTTCACGCTGAACATCGACGACCCGCGTTTTCGCGCCGGCATGGAGCGCATGCGCCGTTTGTCGATCGCCTCCGATGCCGCCAAGGCGCAGGGCGGACTGCTCGCGGGGATCAAGCGCGTCGGTCTCGGCCTCGCTGCGGGATTCACGTACGCCCGCATGTATTGCCTGCCTGTCACGCCCAACGAGCTGCCGCAGGACATGCGCGTCGCGCCGGCCTGGTGATGCCCGCCGCCGATAGCCTCGACCAACCGTGAGGCAGTAGCCATGTCGCCTTACGTGCTGCCGGTCGTTTACGCACTGTTTTTCTGGTGGTTCAGCACGGGCGTCATCATTTACCTGGATGGCCTGGCGCGGTCGACCTTCAAATGGACCATGGCAGGTGCCACGGGGCTGCTGGTCGCGGCACTGGGCGGCCTGGTGGCCAGCAGCGACGACACCAGTGTCACCGGCGCCTACCTGGCTTTCAGTTGCGGATTGCTGGTCTGGGCCTGGCAGGAAGTCGCCTTTTTGCTTGGCTATGTCACGGTACAACTGATCACGTCCGCTCTCGTACGGTTTGGGCCAAGTCACGTGGCGGCTTTGCATTTTGGCCGCCTCGTGCAGCGTCCATGCCGGGTCAGCCAAATGCGGGCGCGCCACGGCGCACAGGTCGGCACGGCCTGCGGCAATGATGCTGTTGACCTGGTCGCTGTCTGAAATAGCACCAACCGCAATCGTTTGAATACCCACTTCATTGCGAATGCGGTCAGCAAACGGCGTTTGGTACATGCGGCCATACACCGGCTTGGCAGCGCGTGTGGTTTGGCCAGACGACACATCAATAAAGTCGCAGCCTGCGGTTTTGAAGAGCCGTGCAATTTGCACCGCGTCGTCGTCGGTATTGCCGCCGGGTGCCCAGTCGTGCGCTGAAATGCGCACGCTCATCGGCAAGTGGACAGGCCACACGGCGCGTAAGGCGGCGAATACTTCTAGCGGGTAGCGGCAGCGGTTTTCAAGGCTGCCGCCGTATTCGTCGGTGCGCACATTGGTCAGCGGCGTGATGAAGCTTGACAGCAAATAGCCGTGGGCGCAATGCAGTTCCAGCCAATCAAAACCGGCTTGCGCGGCGTACTGAGCGGACGTTACAAACGCATCGGTGACGCGGTTCATATCTGCGCGTGTCATGGCGGCTGGCACTTGATTGGTCGGGCCAAACGCAACACTGCTGGCGGCAATGAGTGGCCAGTTGCCTGCTGCGAGAGGCTCGTCAGTTTGTTCCCAGCCAACTTGCGTCGAGCCCTTGGGGCCGCTGTGGCCAATCTGCAAGCCGATTTTTGCGCCGCTGCCAGATGCGTGCGCAAAATCAACAATCCGTTTTAGCGCGGCCATCTGCACATCGTTCCATAAGCCAGTGCAACCCGGCGTGATGCGGCCTTCAGGCGAAGGCGATGTCATTTCAACAAACACCAACGCTGCACCGCCCAAAGCACGCGCGCCTAAATGCACCAAATGAAAGTCTTGCACCACACCATCGATTGCGCTGTACGTGGCCATGGGGGAAACCACCACTCGGTTTTTAAGCTGAACGTCGCGCACCTTTAAGGGCAGCAACATCGGCGCAGGCGGCGCTTTACTGGAGCTTGATTTAGCCAGCCACTGCTCATAACCCGCCAGCCAATCGGCATCACGTACCCGCAAATTCTCATGGCTGATACGTTGTGAGCGCGTCATCATGGAGTAAAAGAATTGCTCTGCTTCTAACCCGCTGTAACGCTCAACATTTTCAAACCACTCGGTAGAGTTACGCGCAGCATTCTGAATTTTCAGCACTTCCAGAGAACGCACCGCTTCGTAGGCTTGCAGCGCTTCATCGGTATTGCTGGTTTTGCCAAAACAGCGGGCCAGCTCAATGGCGTCTTCAAGCGCCAGCTTGGTGCCGCTGCCAATCGAGAAATGCGCTGTGTGGGCGGCATCACCCATCAACACGATAGGTACGTCTTTGCCACCAACCCGTTCGTGATGCACCCAACGCTCACACACCACGCGGGGAAAACGAATCCAGATCGCCGAACCGCGTACGTGCGCAGCGTTGTTCATCAGCGGGTTGCCATCCAGATACTTTGCAAATAGCCGTTCACAAAAGGCAATGCCATCTTGCTGGCTCATTTTGTCCAAGCCATGCGCCTCCCACACGGCTTGCGGCGTTTCAACAATAAAGGTCGAGGTGTCTGCGTCAAACTTGTAGGCGTGCGCTGCAAACCAGCCGTGCTCAGTTTTCTCAAACGCAAAAGTAAACGCATCAAACGTTTTTTTCGTGCCCAGCCATACAAAGCGGCAATCACGCATTTCAACGTCGGGTTTGTAGGTGTTTTCATAGCGCGTGCGCACACGGCTGTTCAGTCCGTCGCAGGCAATCACCAGGTCGGCGCTGTACTGTGCGGCCAGGGCTTGGTCGTCTTGCACATCGGCTTCAAACACCAAATCGACACCGAGCGCCAGACATCGCTCTTGCAAAATATTAAGCAGTTTCTTGCGCCCGATGCCGCAGAAACCGTGGCCACCCGAGCGCACGCTTTTCCCCTTAAAAAACATCTCGACATCGTCCCAATGGTTGAACGCATCGCCAATCAGCTGCGCACTGACGGGGTCTGCCGTGCGCAAGTTGCCAAGCGTTTGGTCAGACAAAACGACACCCCAGCCGAAGGTGTCAAACGGGCGATTGCGCTCAACCACCGTAACCACGTGGGTTGGGTCTTGCAGCTTCATCAGCAGTGAAAAATACAACCCTGCCGGGCCGCCGCCTAAACAAACAATACGCATGTGCCACCTGAGTCGATGAATGGTTCGATTAATCCACCATTAATTGTTTAGGCTTAAAGTAATTTTGTCAAGCGCTGCCGGCCGCGTGGCGATTGGGTTACTCAATGATGGGCACTTGTGTTGCAGGCGGTGTGTTGCGGCTTCGGTGGCAGCGCACAAGCCCGTCGATCATCACCATTCCTACGCCGGGAATATCGCCGCGTTTGATGCTGTCCAGCATGTCGCTTCCGGCGGAGTGTTGGGCCTTGTCTAAAAACACAAAGTCAGCGACTCTGCCAACTTCAATAAGACCGCAGTTGAGCCCGCGTATGCGTGCCGTGTTGCCCGTGGCGAAACAAAATACCAATTCTGGCGCAATGTTGCCAAGAGCTGACAAGAGCGAAATCATTCGCAATATGCCCAGCGGCTGCACCCCCGAGCCCGCAGGCCCGTCAGTGCCCAAAATAACACGGTGCGGGCATTTGAGCTGCAGCGCAGCCTGGGCGGCTGCGATGGCCACTTTTTCATTTCCGTTGTGCACGATTTCAATGGCCCGCGACGATTTTTCGCACAGTTCGCACACATGCTGTTCAGACAGCGACGTGTGCCCACCATTAATGTGACCAATCACGTCGGCATCGGCTTCCAGCACCACGTCTTTGTCGATGTATCCAGATCCGGGAACTGACGGGCCGCCTGTATGGATGGTGCTTTGAATGCCGTGTTTGCGAGCCCACGCCACCATTTCCTTGGCCTCGTTTCCGGCCTTGACGGAACCCAGTCCCACCTCGCCCAGCAGTGTCACGCCAGCATCTGCCAAGTCTTTGAAGTCCTGTTCCACCATGCCTTTTTCGATGATGGGTGCACCCGCAATCACTTTGACTCCGCCCGGGCGAAAGTTGTCGAAAGCACGCTGGGCGGTAATGGCCAGCGCTTTTAAACCCACAATGTCTTTGGGACGACCCGGCAGGTGAACTTCGCCAGCCGAGATCATGGTGGTCACGCCGCCATGCATGGTGGATTCAATCCACCCCAGCTGGTTCTGGCGCGGCGTCCAGTCGCCAAAGACGGGGTGAACATGGCTGTCTATCAAGCCAGGGGATAAGCATGTTTGCCTGCAATCAATCACCGTTTGAGCGTGTGCCAAGTCGCAGTCTTTGGCTTTGCCTACCGCTGCGATCACGCCGTCAATCACCACAATCGTATCGGCATCCAAAATAGGTCGATCAATATTGCCGGACAGCAGCAGGCCAATGTTCTTGATAACGACCTTGCCGGATTTTCCGCTTGCTTGTGCTTCTGACATCGGGTTCTTTCTGAGTGGCGGGGTGTAAAGATCTACGCCACGCGGGCGACGGTTTTTAGAACGGTGTCCACAATAAACTCTTGCCAATGCTCCACAGCCGCCGAACTTTTTATATCCTCATCTAAAAATGCCGACAGTGTGTACCTGTTTGAAATATAAAAATAGGCGGTAGCGGCAATCAGAAGGTAGATGTCCCGCGCTGCCACGTCGTTGCGAAACAAGCCCTGCCGTACTCCGCTTTGCAAAATTTCGTCGATGACTGCAATCGCGGGTGACGAAAACTCATTGGCATGCTGAGATTTGCCGATGTGCTTGCCACGGTGCAAATTTTCAATGTTCAAAAGCGTTATGAACTCGGGGTTTTTTTTGTAATATGCCACAACAAACCGGATGACTGCTTTGATCGATTCAACTGGCTGCGTCGTATCCAGTGTGAGCTTGAGCTCCGCCTGATTCATCTTTCCGTACATGTCTTCAAGCACGGCAATGAAGAGCCCTTCCTTGCTCCCGAAATAATAGTAAATCATTCGGTCAACCGACTTTGCGGCGCTGGAGATTTTTTCTATGCTGCCACCTTCATAGCCGTAACGTGCAAACACTTTGGTTGCAGCGCAGAGAATTTTTTCCCGAGTGGCAATTGAGTTGGTCTTTGAGGCCATTGCTTATTTGATTTGGTAACAAACGCTGTTGCAACGCTGGTCAGGATACGCTACATTCGAAATATATGTAGTGGTTGCTACATATTTTCGCCGCACTTTTTCATCAATGTCAATCCAGGCCAAGACACTTTGAAACCCAGATGGTGGAACACACAAAGACCGACGGTTTGCCAGGATTAGACGGGAATCTCGTCGCCTCTGGGCTGGGCAAGTCGCGCCCTGGCAGCGACCGAATACGTACGGTAAAAATTGAGTGCAATGCCTGTCCGGTCCTGTGCCAGATTTCTGATGGCCGAAGCGGCGCTTGCGACAGGTACGCCAACGAGGGTGGTGCGCTCGTTCGTGTAGACCCATTGGTGTTGCTGCACCGCACGCTCGAAGGCAACCACGCCCAGCTTGTACCGTTCGATTCAACCAAAGATTGGGATGGCAAGCTGTTGGTTGGAGAAGAAATATTTGTCACTGGTGTCGGGTCATCCACCACCTATCCAGATTACAAGCCCGCTCCGTTTATCGTATCGTCGCAGGTGGCGGGCGTGGATGTAGTTACGGTGGTAACTGAAGGAATTTTTAGCTACTGCAGCTTGAAGGTAAAAATTGACACCGATCGATTTATAGGCGAAGAACGCGCCCGCGTGCTCTGCAAGGGCGAGTTCGTTGGACACGTCACAACGGCTGAATATGGCTCGCAAATGCTATCACTTGGCGGTGTTCATCACCTGACTGGCGGCAGCAAAAGAGAAGGGCGCATTGCGGTAGAAATGATGCAGGCGCTAGGCAACAAGCAGCCCGCTGAACTCACGATTGAAGGCGGCTCGCAGCTTGTCATTCAGGCTGGAAAAGCACCAATAGTCAACGGTGTTGAGGAACAACGAATGCGGGTGGGGTGCGGCTCGGCTGCCATCGGTATTTTTGCCAAGCAGTTTCTGGGTTTGGCCGATGAGGTGGTGGTAGTGGACGACCACATCACCGGAGTACTAACGGAGCACCAGGCGGGGCGCTGCCTTGATATGCCTGCGTCGGGTATCAAAATGGTCGGACGAAAATCAACACCTGGGCGCTACTTTCAGGTGGCCAATCCAGGTATCGGTTGGGGCGGTACAGACATCAGTGACCCGCTGTCGATTATTGAAGGTTGGGACGTAAAAACCGCATGGCCCGGACTCAAGTTGTTGATGACTTCCACCACGGGCGAGCACGCTTGCTGGTACGTGCTGAATGACGCGCTGCTACCGGTGTCCTTTCCGATGCCCGAAGATGTGCAGAAAGTGGTTGACCGCATTGGCGAGAACTGCGAGCCTTCATTGACAACCGTGTTGTTTTTGGCGGGTGCTGGCGGCAGCTTGCGGGCCGGCGCAACTGAAAACCCGGTTCAGTTGACACGCGCCATCAAGCAGGCGCTGGTCAACGTCACTTGCGGTGGTGCGCCCGCCTACGTGTGGCCCGGAGGCGGCATCACGGTGATGGTGGATGTCATGGCCATGCCGGACAACAGTTTTGGCACGGTGCCCACACCCGCGATAGTCGCACCCATAGAATTCAGCATGTCGCTGCAAAACTACCAGGACCTTGGTGGGCACATGGAGTATGTGCGGTCATTGACTGAAACCCTGAAGGCCGGCGCGTGGCACCAAGACGGCGCGCCGCGTGCTTTGCAGTGGTCCGCACATCAGGCTCGCAACCCATGGCCCCTTTCAGGCCTTGGTAAACCGGATGCAGAGCTGTGAGGGAAAGCATGGGCCCATGCCGCGCACAACTACCGGACGGTCGCTGGCATTTTCAACATGGGCCGATAGATATCGTGCTGGGCGCTACCGGTGACCGTGATGAAGTTGGCCTTGCCCATCAGCGCGCTTGGCGTCGGTTTACTACTGTTCTTGAGGAACTGGTGAGCGAGCTACCCGATTTGCGCTGCCCGATAGGCGTTGACTGCCCAGTGAGCGGCGTCATTGCCACGCGGATGTGGAGCGCGTGCGCGCCCTTTAACTCCGGATTCATTACTCCTATGGCGGCCGTGGCCGGATCAGTTGCACAGGAATTGGCAAGCCAGTACGACGCGCCGGGGATTGACCGCGCTTGGGTTAACAACGGCGGCGACATTGCGCTATTTTTAGCGTCTGAGCAGTCCATCAGCGTGGGGCTGTACGCAGACGTTGATCAGTTTGATGCAGGCAGTTTGCAGCAGGGTTTGAGCGTCGATGGAAAGTTTGAAGTGCACGCCTCATCACAAGTCCGCGGTGTTGCCACCAGCGGATGGAAAGGCAGAAGCCTGTCGCTCGGAATCGCCGATAGTGTGACCGTTCTGGCAAAAACTGCGGCTGAGGCTGACGCCGCTGCAACCGTCATTGCAAACGCGGTGAATGTAGCGGATTCACGGATTATTCGGCTTCCCGCTGTTGACGTAAAAGACGCCTCTGACCTGGGGCTGTTGCTAGTCACCGTGTCCGTGCCCCCGCTGGGGTCTAAAGCTGTTCAAACCGCATTGCAAGCGGGGCTTGACTGCGCGATAGTACTGAGAAACAAAGGCTTGATTTGCTCAGCAGTTTTGGTCTGTCAGAATCAATACGTGGCCACCAACACTTTTGAAATTGCATTGCCCGCCATATCCACTGCGATGGAAACGGCCGCGGCACAACAATCGGTTTGTTATGAAAATTAAGCAACTTTTGGCCCAAGCGCAATGATTGAGATTCGCCGCATCTTCACCCAGATTGAAACGATTCACCACGAGTTTGGTCCTATGCCCGAGAGCGCTTTAGTGCGCGGCGCTATTGCTGCTGTGCTCACCAATCCATTTGCAGGCCGTTATGAACCCGATCTGCTCCCCATGATGGATTCGCTGGGGGCTGTAGGCATTGACATGGCTGAACGTTTGCGCGCGGCCATGAGCGTAGCTGCTTGCGAAATTGAAGGTTACGGCAAGGGCGCCATCGTAGGCGCCGGCGGGGAACTTGAACATGGCGCAATGTGGCATGTGCCGGGCGGCTACGCCATGCGTGAGCTGCTCGGCTGGAAGGGTGACCGCAATGCGTATAGAACAGGCGACATTGGGGCTAATTCATTGGTCAAATTAGCCGAAGCGGGGCAAACTGCCAATGCGTTGTCGATAGTGCCGTCGACCAAAAAAGTCGCCGGCCCAAGCGCAACGCTGGATGTACCCATGACGCACATTAACGCGAGCTACGTGCGCAGCCACTTTGACGCAATTGAAGTTCGGGTGCCGGGTGCGCCCAGGGCGGATGAGATTGTTTTTATTCTCGCCATGAGTACGGGCGCGCGCATCCATGCGCGGGTTGGTGGTCTGGCCGCCAGCGCGATCAGCAAATGGGACGGGCTGCGCTAGGCCAGGGCCTAAGCCTGCCGTAATGCTACAACGCACTTCTTTGAGGAATCCATGAAAACCGGTATTCGAAAAATTGTGGTTCAAGTCGATGAGGTTCATATCGAAATGGGCCGTGCAGTCAGCCCGCCAACGCGACGGGCTTTGGCCATGGCGGTGATTGAAAACCCGTACGCGGGCCGATACGCCGAAAACCTGGATGCGCTGATTGCCATCGGCGAAGAACTGGGTAAGTTGTTGGGCGATAGGTGTGTTCAGGCGCTGGGCATTGCGCCTGGCAGCGCCCACAGCTACGGCAAGGCCGCAATCGTTGGCGAGGCCGGTGAAATTGAGCATGCCGCTGCTGTGCTCCACCCAAAGTTGGGCGCGCCGCTGCGCGTTGCAGTTGAAAAAGGCGCAGCTTTGGTGCCGTCGAGCAAGAAGATGGGTACGCTGGGCACGGCGATTGACGTGCCGATCGGCCACAAAGATGCGGCGTTCGTTCGCAGCCACTTTGATGCGATGGAGGCGCGCATTTCTGATGCCCCGCGCGCCAATGAAATTTTGGTTGCCGTTGTCGTCACGGACAACGGGAGACCGCTGCCGCGCGTTGGAGGCTTGCAAGCAAAAGATATTGTTGGCACCGACGGTTTGCGCTAGGGCGCTACCGCGTATCTTCTCAGTTCAGTACCGCTAGATTTTTTGGTTAGAAAAGGGAGTCGTTATGAAAATGCAACGCAGAACAATCAATGCTTTGGTCCTGGTCACCGTTATGGCTGCAGGCGCAACCGCGCAAGCGCAAAACGTCATCAAGATAGGCGAAATAAACAGCTACAAAGCGCAGCCCGCGTTTTTAGAGCCCTACAAAAAGGGGATGGAGCTGGCTGTTGAGCAAATCAACGCCGCGGGTGGTGTGAATGGCAAAAAAATTGAGTTGATTGTTCGCGACGACAACGCCAATCCAGGCGACGCCGTGCGCGCCGCCGAGGAGCTGATCTCGCGTGAAAAAGTCGATGTCCTGACAGGCTCGTTTCTGTCAAACATCGGCTTGGCGCTGACCGATTTTGCCAAGCAGAAAAAGTTTTTCTTTCTGGCCGCTGAGCCATTGACCGACAAAATTGTTTGGCAAAACGGCAACCGCTACACCTTTCGCCTGCGCGCATCCACATACATGCAAACCGCCATGCTGGTACCCGAAGCTGCCGCCATGAAGAAAAAGCGCTGGGCCATCATCTACCCTAACTATGAGTATGGTCAATCGGCAGCCGCCAGCTTCAAGACGCTGATGAAAGCTGCGCAGCCTGATGTGGAGTTTGTCGCCGAGCAGGCCACACCGCTGGGCCGGATTGATTCAGGCAGCGTTGCGCAAGCAGTGGCTGATGCCAAACCGGACGCTATTTTCAACGTGCTGTTCGGCGCCGACTTGTCCAAGTTTGTGCGCGAAGGCAATACGCGCGGCTTGTTTCAGGGGCGTGAAGTGGTCAGCTTGCTGACGGGTGAGCCCGAGTACCTCGACCCCTTGAAAGAAGAAACGCCCAACGGTTGGTTGGTCACAGGCTATCCTTGGTATGGCATACAGACGCCTGAGCACAAAGCGTTTTTTCTTGCCTACCAGGCCAAGTACAAAGACCACCCGCGCCTTGGTTCTGTAGTGGGTTACAGCGCCATCCTGTCGCTGGCTGAAGGCATGAAAAAAGCCAAGTCCACGGACACCGAAAAAATGATCATGGCGTTTCGCGGTCTGAAGGTCATGACGCCGTTTGGCCCAGTGGTTTACCGAACGCAAGACCACCAGTCCACCATGGGTGCCTATGTGGGGCGTACCAAGAACCAGGGCGGTAAGGGCGTGATGGTGGACTACCGTTACGTAGATGGCGCAAAAATGCAGCCAAGCGATGCAGAGGTCAAAAAGCTGCGTCCGCTCGAAGCCAACAACTGAAGCGCGCTGGTACTGCATGAATTTCTCCGGCTTTGTCGTACAGCTGCTGAACGGCTTGGCTGGAGCGTCATCACTTTTCCTGGTCGCTGCGGGGCTGTCGCTGATTTTTGGCGTGACCCGCATCGTCAATTTTGCGCATGGCTCGTTTTTCATGGTGGGCATTTACGTCGCCTACTCCCTCGTGGCGACTCTAGGAGGCACGATTGGTTTTTGGCCGTCGCTACTATTGGCTGCGCTCGCGGTGGGGGTGCTTGGCGCGTTGGTTGAAGTATTGCTTCTGCGCCGAATTTATAAAGCGCCAGAGTTGTTCCAGTTGCTTGCCACTTTTGCACTGGGGCTGGTCATCAAAGACGGCGTTTTGTGGTTTTGGGGACCTGAAGAGCTGCTTGGCCCCAGAGCACCGGGTTTCACGGGTTCAGTGCTCATATTGGGCAGGCAGTTTCCGACCTACGATCTTTTCTTGATTGTCGCTGGGCCTGTGGTGTTGGGATTGTTGTGGCTGCTGTTGACCAAAACCCGCTGGGGCACATTGGTACGCGCAGCCACTCAAGACCGTGAAATGGTCAGCGCCTTGGGTGTTAACCAGGCATGGCTTTTTACCGCCGTGTTTGCATTGGGCGCTGTGCTGGCCGGCCTGGGTGGTGCGCTGCAACTGCCGCGCGAGCCTGCCAATCTGGACATGGACTTGAACATCATTGGCGCTGCTTTTGTGGTTGTGGTGGTGGGCGGTATGGGTTCCATTCCGGGGGCTTACGTTGCTGCGCTTTTAATAGCGGAACTTAAAGCAATTTGTATTTGGCTCGGGCTGGTGGAAATTGCGGGTGTGGCCATTTCTTTTTCAAAGCTCACGCTGGTGGTTGAATTTGTGGTCATGGCTGTCGTGCTGGTGGCGCGGCCTTGGGGCTTGTTTGGACGGCCACAAACGCCAAGCAGGCATGCTGCCAAAGCTGAGGACCCCTTAAAGCTTCCTGGCCCGACCGGCCGCTATGTGGGTATTGCTGTGATTGCGTTTCTGGTCGCGATGCCATCGCTAACAACCCAGTCTCCTTACCTGACAGTCTTGAGCATTGATTTGCTGGTGGCTGTGCTCTTTGCCGTCAGCTTGCACTTCATCATGGGGCCAGCAGGCATGCATTCTTTTGGGCATGCGGCCTACTTTGGCTTGGGTGCGTATGCGGCTGCACTGCTGGTGCGCAAGCTCGGTATGCCGATGGAGGCCGCTTTGCTGGTGGCGCCGCTGGCAGCCGCTTTTGGGGCATTTATATACGGCTGGTTTTGCGTGCGTTTGTCGGGCGTCTACCTGGCCATGCTGACGCTGGCGTTTGCTCAAATCACCTGGGCCATTGCGTTTCAATGGGACGCTGTCACAGGCGGCAGCAATGGAATGACCGGGGTTTGGCCCGCAGAGTGGCTGGCTGAAAAGCAAAATTATTATTACCTCACTTTGGCGCTGGTGGCTGCAGGCGTTTTATTGCTTCGTCGCTTTCTACATTCACCTTTTGGCTACGCCATGCGTGCCTCGCGCGACTCGGTGCTGCGGGCAGATGCGATTGGAATTAACGTAAAGCGCATCAGCTGGGTAGCGTTTGTGATTTCAGGTGCTTTTGCCGGGCTGGCGGGTGCTTTGTATGCGTTTTCGAAAGGCAGTATTTCACCAGAAACGCTGCATGTGAGCCGCTCCATCGATGGCCTTGTGATGGTACTCCTGGGCGGTATACAAACCTTGGCGGGGCCGATTGTGGGCGCGGTCACTTTTACGTGGTTGCACGACACGGTAGCCCGCAATACCGACTATTGGCGTGCCATGCTAGGCGCTATTATCTTGATACTGGTGCTGCTGTTTCCGCAGGGTATCGCGGGCTTCGCGCGCCAATGTATTCAAAAACTCCGAGACGGCAAAGTGGTAGGCAAAGAGGTCGAGTCATGAGCTTGCTCAAAGTCAGCAACCTCGGCAAATCGTTCGGCGGCGTGAAGGCAGTTGACGGTATCAGTTTTGAACTGGCTGCAGGCGAGTTGCTGGCTTTAATTGGACCAAACGGCGCAGGCAAGTCGACCACGTTCAATATGATCAATGGACAGTTGCGCGCCGATATGGGTTCTATCACGCTTGATGGGCAAGAGTTATTCGATCTTGCGCCGCGTGAAATCTGGCGGCTGGGGGTAAGCCGAACATTTCAAATCGCCGAAACCTTCTTGTCTTTGACGGTGGCTGAAAACGTGCAGATGGCGCTGCTGTCACGAGACAAAAAACTGTATTCATTTTTTACCCGTGCGGCCCACTACAAACGGGACGAGGCGCTGGACTTGCTCGAACAAGTGCGCATGAAACCCCAAGCTGACCGGCCTTGCAGCGTGCTGGCCTATGGCGATGTGAAGCGGGTGGAGCTGGCGATTGCGATGGCCCATGCCCCCAAACTGCTATTGATGGACGAGCCCACTGCTGGCATGGCGCCCAAAGAGCGCAAAGACTTGATGGCGCTGACCAAGCAACTGGTGACCGAGCGAAACATGGCGGTGCTGTTTACCGAACACAGCATGGATGTGGTGTTTGCCTATGCAGACCGCATGATTGTGTTGGCGCGCGGCCGTTTGATTGCGGGCGGTAAGCCGCGTGAAATCCGTGACGACCCCAAAGTACAAGAAGTTTATTTTGGGACCGGGAAAACTTTCGAGAGAACTGCCACACTGAAAGAGACTGCTTGATGCCAGCAGACGATATGTTGTTAAGCGCCCAGAGCCTGTGCGGCTGGTATGGCGCAGCACAAATTTTGTTTGACGTGAACCTTGATGTTGGGCGTGGTGAAGTGGTGGCACTGATGGGTCGCAATGGTGCGGGAAAATCCACCACGCTTAAAGCACTAACGGGCATGCTGGATAAGCGGCGCGGTAATGTCGCGTTTATGGGAGCCGATATCTCAAAAAGTGAACCCCACCGCGCAGGCCGTCTTGGCTTGGGCTACGTCCCCGAAGACCGCCGTATATTTACTGATTTGACGGTGATGGAAAATCTCGAAGTAGGTCGACAAAGCCCGCGTACCTGGCCTGATGGCACAGCCGCCCCGGTATGGACGCCTGAGCTGCTTTTCAAGCTCTTCCCAAACCTGGGTGAGATGCCTGACCGCTTAGGTGGCCGCATGAGCGGCGGCGAGCAACAAATGCTGACGGTAGCGCGCACATTGATGGGCAACCCCTATCTGGTGCTGCTTGATGAGCCGTCTGAAGGCGTTGCGCCTATCATCGTTGAGCAGATGGTGCAAACCATTTTGGAATTGAAATCGCAAGGGGTCAGTATTTTGCTTTGTGAACAGAATATGCATTTTGCCGAACTGGTTTCTGATCGCGCTTATGTGCTTGAAAAAGGGCAGATTTTCTACCAGGCCTCCATGGCTGAATTGTCGGCTAATGAAGAGGTGCGGCGGACTTATTTAAGCGTTTGACGCAAGCAAGCAGCGCCGATGTGGTTGTCCATCCATCCTTTTTAAGGAGTCAGAACATGTTCCCATCCAATCGAAGAGCTTTACTGTATTTAGCAAGCTTTGCGGGTCTTCTTGCAGCGTCAGGCCTACTGGGTCGCAGTACTTTTGCTGCTGCCAAAGTCAAACCTGGCGCTACCAGCGCGCTGTTGGTGGTTGATGTGCAAAACTGCTTTGTGGCTGGCGGCACGCTGCCGGTCAAAGGTGGCGAAGAAGTGGTGCCGATCATTAGTAGTCTGTCTGGCAAGTTTGAGAACATTGTCGTCACGCAAGACTGGCACACCAAAGGGCACGCGTCTTTTGCCAGCGCGCACGCAGGGGAAGAGCCATTCGGCCTGAAAAAAATGCCCTATGGCAATCCGGTCCTGTGGCCAGACCACTGCGTACAGGGCACCGACGATGCAGCGCTGCACAAAGACCTGAAACTACCCTCCGCGCAGCTGATTGTGGGCAAAGGCAACCACCCAAACGTAGATAGCTATACCGCGTTCATGCAAGCTGATGCTAAAACACCCACCGGCCTTGGCGGATACTTGAAGCAGCGTGGCATAAAAACGGTTTTCGTCACTGGTCTGGCAACTGATTTTTGTGTTGCCTGGACCGCCATCGATGCCAGAAAAATGGGCTTTGAAGCGTTTGTCATTGAAGACGCGACGCAGGCCATTGACTTGAATGGCTCATTGGCTGCCGCTTGGAAAAGCATGGCTGCCAAGGGCGTAAGGCGGATTCAGTCCGCTGATCTGGGTTAGTCCTTTGCGGCTGTTTGGGCAGAGTATTTGATGCGTTCTCAGCAGCTTACTTTTACGCTCAACGGCGCGGCCCAAAGGCTGACTGTTTTTAAAGAAGCCTCACTGCTTACCGTGCTGCGTAATGATTTTGAACTCAACAGCCCGAAGTACGGTTGCGGCTTGGGTGAATGCGGCGCGTGTACCGTGCTGGTCGATGGTGCGGCCGCTCGGGCATGCGTCATCCCCGCATGGGGCGTATCCGGGCGCAGCGTCACCACTGTTGAAGGCCTGGGCGCGCTTGAAAATCTGCACCCCATACAGCAAGCTTTCATTGATGCGCAAGCCGCGCAGTGCGGCTACTGCCTGAGCGGCATGATCATGATGACGGCGGCTTTGCTGGCGCGTAACTCCGATCCAAATGAGCAAGATATTCACAGCGAGCTGTCGGGCAACTTGTGCCGCTGCGGTGCGCATGTTGAAATTGTCAGAGCAGTGCAGCGCGCTGCTGTGTTGATGAAGCAAGCCGCATGATGCTTCGGGCTGAACAGGCTCGCAGCAGGGCGGATTTTCATACCGCTAGCGGCGTGTTGCTGGTCAAACGCACGCCGTCCGAACCCGCCCGGCCCGCCCGGGGCCAACCGCCTGTTGTGCATGCCAATCCGCTGGAAGGCGATGAGGTTTTACTGGCGGTGTGGGACGACGGCAGCGTTACCGCGCTGCATGGCCATGTTGATTTGGGCACCGGCATTGCAACAGCGCTGGCGCAAATAGTGGCTGAAGAGCTGGAAGTTGAAGTGGGTCAAATCACCATGGTGCTGGGCAACACCGCCAGCGTGCCTAACCAGGGCGCAACGATTGCCAGTGCGTCTCTGCAAATCCACGCTGCGCCTTTGCGTGCTGCCGCTGCGCAAGCACGCGCTTGGCTGGCGGCTCGCGCTGCTGTTAAACGACTGCACCCCACGGATTACGCTGAGTTGCTGACGGATCAACACATTGAGTTGTCGCTGGATTTAACTACGCCGTTAAAACCAGCTGCTGACTACCGAATTGTCGGCACCTCGGTACCACGCACTGACATCCCGGCCAAGGCCACAGGTGCGCTTACTTTTGTCCACGACATGCGCGTTCCCGGCATGCTGCATGGCCGGGTGGTGCGCCCGCCATATGCAGGGGCTGATCACGGCGACTTTATTGGCAACACGCTGGCGTCGGTGGATAAGTCGTCGATTGCGCACATCCCCGGAATCCGTGCGGTGGTGGTGATCCGCGATTTTGTCGGTATCGTGGCAGAGCGTGAAGAGCACGCTGACCAAGCGCTGCGTGAGCTGCGCGTGCACTGGAAGCCGTGGCCCGGTATGCCTGACCAAAGCGATGCTCTTGATGCGATTCGTAAAAACCCATCCACCCAGCGCAGGTTGGTCGATGAAGGGAATGTTGATGTCGCGATGGCCGCAGCAGATCAAAAAATGCCGCGCAACTATGTGTGGCCGTACCAGCTGCATGCCTCCATCGGCCCATCGTGTGCGCTGGCTGATTGGCGGCCCGGCCAAATGACCATATGGGCGGGTAGCCAAAACCCGCACGTGCTCCGAGCCGATTTGTCGCGGCTCATGGATCTACCCGACATGCAGATCAACGTCATCCGCATGGAAGCCGCAGGCTGCTATGGCCGCAATTGCGCTGACGACGTGGCCGCTGATGCCGCGCTGCTTTCACGCGCGGTGGGTGCGCCGGTTCGCGTACAACTCACGCGCGAGCAGGAAAGCGCGTGGGAACCCAAAGGCGCAGCGCAGCTCATGCAGGTCAATGGTGGCTTGAATGCGGATGGCTCAGTGGCTGCGTACGACTTTGAAACTTCGTACCCGTCCAACGCATCTCCCACGCTGGCGCTGCTGCTCACCCGCACGATTGAGCCGATAGCGCAGGCTTTCGAGATGGGTGACCGCACTGCCAGGCCGCCGTACGACTACGCCAACCTGCGCGTTGCCGTCAACGACATGGCGCCGATGGTGCGCGCCTCGTGGCTGCGCGGCGTGTCAGCGCTGCCTAATTCGTTTGCACATGAGTCGTACATTGATGAGCTGGCGACCGCTGCGGCTGTTGACCCGATTGAATTCAGGCTGCGTTACCTGCAAGACCCGCGTGCCGTTGAGTTGCTCAAAGCCACGGCTGACAAAGCGGGCTGGCTTGTACACACCACACCGCAAACGCAGGCAATTCAAGGCGACACACTTAAGGGTCAGGGGGTGGGTTATGCCCGCTACAACCACAGCAAGTGGCCCGGGTTTGGCGCGGCTTGGGCGGCTTGGGTGGCTGATGTTGAAGTCAATCGCCGCACAGGCGAAGTGCATGTGCGGCGGGTGGTGGTGGGGCACGACGCAGGCACACTCATCAACCCGGCGGGCGTACAGCACCAGATCCATGGCAACGTGGTGCAAACCACCAGCCGCGCGTTGCTGGAAGAAGTCAAGTTCAATCCCCAAAGCGCGTTGAACCCT
>ENA-OFCE01000490-OFCE01000490.1-metagenomes-genome-assembly--contig:-NODE-490-length-25453-cov-3.643397_pt1 | contig 25453 bp, 26 predicted proteins | sample MGYA00153388_OFCE01 | MGnify analysis MGYA00153388
CCACGCCTGAATTCTGGTGCAAATTAACGTCGACCGCTTCAATGGTGAGCGTGCCGCCGTCGGGCATGGCGTCGCGCGAATTGACGACGAGATTGAGTAGGGCGGTTTCGAGTTGACCGCCGTCGGCCAGAACCGGAGGCAAACCGGTGTCGGCCTTCACCCGAACATCGATATCAGCTCCCAGTGTGCGCGCCAGTAAGTCGCGGAATGCGATGAGCAATTCGGGGATATGGATGGGCGCGGGACGCAGCGTCTGGCGGCGCGAGAACGCGAGCAGCTTTGCCGTAAGTTCCGCGCCGCGACGTGCCCCACGATGGGCCGACGCGATGGCGCGAATGGCAACCGGGTCGGTGATCGGTCGATCTTCCAGTATCTGCAAATTCCCCGAGATCACAGTAAGCAGATTGTTGAAGTCGTGCGCGACGCCACCGGTCAGTTGCCCCAGCGATTCAAGGCGTTGTGAGGCTAACAGCTTCTGTTCAGTCACAGCGCGTAGCAGTGCGTTGGAGGCAATGTTGGCAATGGCCTCCAAAAACGCCACATCGTCGGTCGTGAAGTGATGCGGCGTTGCCGACGCGGCCAGCAATAGGCCGCTGATGTGATCGCGATCAGCAATCGGCGCAATCACAAAACTGCGTGCGCCCGCGACCAGCAAGTCGGGGCCAACGGCCAAGCTCGAGGCGCTGACGTCACCGATCAATATCGGCGCGCCACTCGAAAAAATTGCGCCCGATAGCATCGGGTGTGTCTGTTCCACGCGTGCGCCCAGCATGGTCGAAGCCAGCGCGCCCGCGGCGCTCACGCAAACCAGCGAATGCTCGCCTGCAGGCTGCAGGAATAACGCCACACCATCGGCGCCGATCGGGGGCGCAGCCGTCTCAACGGCGTGCTCACCGAACGCTTCGAACTGGCGCTCCCTGAGTGCAAGTTGGCTGATTTTTGTCAACGCGTTGGCGCGCACCAGCTCGCGTTCGGTGCGCCGCGCCTGAAGTCGCTCGCTCACGTTGCGCAGCATGACGATGGTTTCGACGCCCGAGGCGGTCTGCGTGGGCGCCAACGAAATTTCTACGGGAAATTCCCGACCATTCAACGTCAGTGCTTTCAGGGCGAGTCCCATGCCCATTGGGCGTCGATGCGGTTCCTTTGCAAAACCGTGGCGCAGGGCAGCATGACTTTTTCGCGAGCTCATGGGAACGAGCTTGTCCACATTGAATCCGCGCAGCTCACCGGGCGCGGCTTCAAGCAAACGCTCTGCCTCGGCATTGTTAAGCCTGATGCGCCCGCCGCAATCCACCACTAAAAGCGCGTCGGGTGCCGCATCAAACAGAAGCTTGAACGCGTTGTTCTCCAGGTATTTCAAATCCGTCATACCAAGTGCTGCTTGACCGCCACCGCCAGCACATAACCCGCGCCGCGAACAGCTTTGATGATCCGAGGCGCGCTGCCAACATCCCCGAGCTTGCGCCGTAAGCGACCAATCTGCACGTCGATGGTGCGATCAAACGGGCCCGAATCGCGCTGGTGTGTTGCCTGCAATATCTGGTCGCGACTGAGAACGTGGCCACCTCGCCCGCAAAGCACGCGCAACAGTTCGTATTCGCCCGTTGTAAGGGCGATTACGTTGCCCCCGGCAGTGCGCAACTCCCGGCGCCCAGTGTTGAGTTCGAACTGATCGAAACACAGCGTGATCGATGCTTCTAAGCGGTTTGGCGTGGGCGCACTGAGTCCTAGTGAGCGTCGACTCACGCTACGAATTCGCGCCAACAGTTCGCGAAGTTCAAAGGGTTTGGTGACGTAGTCGTCCGCGCCAATTTCAAGCCCCACCACGCGATCAATGGTGTCACCGCGTCCGGTCACCATCAACAACCCACCGAGCCAATGGCCCCTGAGTCTACGTGCGATGGCGAAGCCATCCTCAGCGCCGAGATTTATGTCCAGCAAGATCACGTCAGGCTTGTTTTCAGCAGTGCTTGCAAGCAGTGCCGTCTCGGTGTCGGCTTCGAATACGAGCAACCCCTGACTGCCGAGATAGGTCGCAAGCAAGTCGCGAATATCCCGGTCGTCATCGACCACCAGTACGCGCAACGGCGATGCAGTATTCAAGTAGTCCAAAGCGATTCCAGCGGATGCGACGCTGCAATTATTACCGCGTCTCACTTCCGCGCCCCCGCGCCGCCGTGTTTGCCCCTAACGCTTGGTGGGCGAGGATGTGCGCCGCTCGACGGCGGTCTGACACATCAGGCAGCGTCGAGCACTCGGGTACGCCAGCAATCGCACGTACCCTATCGCCTCGCCGCAGCTTTCGCACACGCCATATCGGCCATCAGCCACTTTGTCAAGCGCATCGCTGGTGTCCACAAGTGCTGTCGAATGCCGCTCTGCGCTGGCGATCAGTGTGTCCGCATCCACGTCTGCTGTCGTCCAGTCAGCGTCGCTGCGTGCGGTGATCGACGCATGAGCGGGGTCTTCTACATGCAACTCTGCATCGAGCGTGGCCTTGAGTTGACGTTCGCGATCCTGAAGTAAAAGCTTCAGGTCATCGATCTGCGTGGATGTCAATGCAAATTGCGCCATGTCTGCTGTACCTTTACGTTGACTGCATCATGTGCCGGATGCATGCAGATTGCTTTGATATCGATCAAAGCTTTTGCGCTCTGTTGCCACTAATCTGGCGTCATGATGTCATCTTCGATATTTACTGGTGCCACTGACGCGCTTGCGCAAAACCCTGCGACACCTGCGTCGCCGCATCTTGACACCTGCGTACTCGATGTGTTCAACATGCATTGTGCGGCCTGTGCCGTGCTGATTGAAGATGGGTTGGCTGCGGTCATTGGCGTTTCTCGTGTACGCGCGCACTACGCCACACAGCGAGCCCGGGTAACGTTTGATCCTGAACTGACGAACGTCGAAAAGCTAATCAAGCGTGTTGAGTACATGGGTTACACGGCGGATGCGGGTGCAGGTACGAGCCGCAGCGACATTGCGCGGCGACAGCGTCATCGCCACATCTGGGGCTTCGGGTTATCGGCGTTCTGCGCGATGCAGATCATGATGCTCACCCTGCCGCGATTTTGGGCGGGTGCTGATATGGAGCCCGAACTTGCACCGCTGCTCGATTGGGCTGCGTTTTTTTTGCTGCTGCCTGTGATTGGCTCGACGGCGCGACCGTTTTACCGAGGCGCGGTGCGCGAGTTCCGTTTGCGACGACTGGGCATGGATTCAGCCGTTACGCTCGGTATCGTGTCCGCGTTCTCTGGGTCAATGTGGCATTTGTTGGCGGGCACCGGCGTGCTGTACTTCGATTCGGTGGCCATGTTTGTAGCGTTGCTATTGGGCGTTCGCTGGCTCGAATGGGAGCAACGCGAACGCAGCCAAGCCATCATCCACGCTGCCAGCGTAAGCGCACCATCTGCGGACGTGATGCGCATCGATTCCACGGGCGAAACCGAGCGCATGTCGCTCACGTCGATCAGCGCCGTGGCCGTTGGAGACAGACTGTGGATACGCACCGGCGAGGCGGCGCCCGTTGATGCAACGCTTGAGAGCGCTGTCGCCGACTTGAATGAATCGCTGTTAACCGGCGAGTCCGCAAGCGTGCGTCGCGTCAGTGGACGCGCCGTCAATGCTGGTGCAGTCAACGTGGGGGCGGCTATCGTTATCCGAGCAACGCACACGGTTGACGCGAGCACCGAGCGTCGCCTGATGAACCTGGCGGATGACGCCGACAAACCGGAGTCGCTCGCGCTGGCCGACCTGGTCGCACGTTACTTCATGCCCGCCGTGACACTGGTGGCTGTTGCCGCCTTTGTCGCGCTGCTAGCGTCGGGCGTGGGGGTAGCCGCAGAGCGCGCGATTGCCGTGCTGATTATCAGTTGTCCCTGTGCGTTGGCACTTGCGGCACCGGCGGCACACGCCAAAGCGTTCGCGGGTTTATTGAGTCGTGGCATCGTGTTGCGCCGCACCGAGGCGTTGGCGCGACTGGCAAAGGCAGATGCGTTCTTGCTCGACAAAACAGGCACGTTATCCGTGCCGCATATCAATGGCATCGTCTCGCTTCGATCCGGCTTCAATGAAGCCGACGCGCTCACGATCATCGCAACACTCGAACGCGCAGCGAATCACCCGCTCGCCGTCGCGCTGCGCTCGTTTGAGCTTCCTGACACGATTGCGCACGCTGCCAGCGGTTTAAGCTGGGCACCCGGCGAGGGCGTGTCGGGCACGATTGCTGGCGTGGCTTATCGATTTGGTCGCACAGAATTTGTCGGAGCAAGCGCTGTTGCAGCCGATCATAAACTCGACGCAAATTGGCTATGGCTGACCGACGCGCAGGGCGTGGTTGGCGCGCTTGACGTATCGGAGATTGCAAAGCCGGGCGCGCTTCCACTAGTGCGAGCCTTGCAGCAACGCGGCAGCGTGGAAATACTCAGCGGCGATCATGTTGAAAAAACGCGCTTGCTCGCCGCTTCGCTCGGCATTCACACCGCGTCTGGCGCGCGCACACCCGAGCAGAAGGCATCGCGGGTTCGCCAGTTGCAACAAGAGGGTCGAACCACCGTGATGATTGGCGATGGCATCAACGACAGCATCGGATTTGCAGGCGCCGACGTTGCCATTGCGGTGTTTGCTTCAAGTGACGCCGCGCGATCAACTGCTGATTTGTTGTGTATGAACCCCGACTTGACCGCCATTGACGCCGCGATTGATTACTCACGCCTCGTGCAATCCGTGGTGCGCGGCAACTTTATGTGGGCGATCTCGTACAACCTGATCGCTATTCCATTTGCTATGGCGGGTGTCGTCAATCCGCTGATCGCAAGCGTAGGTATGGCGTTGAGCTCAGCCGTGGTGATGCTTAACGTGATGCGGCTGGGCCGTTCTCCCGAAGTGATCGCCTAATGGAATCGCTGTTCATCCTAATCCCACTGGCGCTCGTGCTAGCGGTTGTGATCGGTATCGCGTTTTGGTGGTCAACCACTGCGGGGCAGTTTGATGAACTTGAGGATGCCGGTAAAAGCGTAATTGACGACGATGATCGCTGACGGTTGGGCACGCCTCTTATTCGCTGATGCGTTGATACGCATCAACATGCGCGCCTTCAAGCAACGTTAACTTCATGTTGTAGCAATAGCTGCGAACAGAAAAGTGGAGACGAGCACATGGGGAATGGTCGCGCAATAAGCGCTGAACACGAAACGTACAACTACAAAGTGGTGTATCAGTTTGCAATAGCCACTGTAGTGTGGGGTCTGGTCGGCATGCTGGTCGGCGTGATCATTGCGGCTCAGTTAGTGTGGCCTGATTTGAATGCGCACGAGTATTTGAACTTTGGCCGTCTGCGACCCTTGCACACTAACGCGGTGATCTTCGCGTTTGGCGGTTGTGCGCTGTTTGCGGCATCCTATTACGTGGTGCAGCGCACATCGCATGTGCCGCTATTTGCGCCAAGGCTTGCCGCCTTCACCTTTTGGGGTTGGCAGTTGGTCATCGTGCTGGCTGCGATTACGCTGCCGTTGGGGGTCACCAGTAGCAAAGAGTATGCCGAGCTCGAATGGCCCATCGACATTCTCATCGCGGTGGTCTGGATTGCGTATGCAGTGGTATTTTTCGGCACGCTGGTCAAGCGCCGGACGTCACATATTTATGTGGCCAACTGGTTTTTTGGCTCATACATCATCACCATTGCGCTGCTGCATATTGTCAATAGTGCGGCGATCCCGGTTTCGATGACCAAGTCGTACTCGGCGTATGCCGGCGTGCAGGACGCGATGATCCAGTGGTGGTATGGCCACAACGCGGTGGGCTTTTTGTTGACCGCAGGATTTCTCGGCATCATGTATTACTTCGTGCCGAAGCAGGCCGAGCGTCCGGTGTATTCGTACCGGCTGTCGGTGGTGCACTTTTGGGCGCTGATTTTCACCTACATGTGGGCAGGCCCGCATCATTTGCATTTCACCGCCCTGCCTGACTGGACGCAGTCATTAGGCATGGTTTTCTCGATCGTGCTGCTGGCACCTTCATGGGGCGGCATGATTAACGGAATGATGACGCTTTCAGGCGCCTGGCACAAGCTGCGTGACGATCCTATTCTCAAGTTTTTGGTGGTCTCGCTTTCTTTTTACGGCATGGCGACCTTCGAAGGGCCAATGATGTCGTTCAAGACGGTGAACGCACTTTCACACTACACCGACTGGGGTATCGGTCACGTGCATTCCGGTGCGCTGGGTTGGGTAGCGTTCGTGTCCATTGGTGCCATCTACTACATGATTCCGCGCCTGGTTGGCAAGGAAAAAATGTACAGCAGCAAGCTGATCGAAATTCATTTCTGGGTGTCAACGTTCGCTATCGTGCTCTACATCGCATCAATGTGGATCTCGGGCGTAATGCAGGGGTTGATGTGGCGCGCGGTGAATGCGGATGGCACGTTAACCTACAGCTTTGTTGAGTCGGTCAAGAGCAGTTATCCGTTCTGGTTTATCCGTTTTGTGGGTGGCCTGCTCTTCTTCGGCAGCATGTTTCTCATGGCCTACAACGTATACATGACGGTGCGCGGTGCCAAGGTGGTTAACGCCGTGGTGCCGCCGCCAGTGACGGGTGCAGCACTACTTCCTGAAACTGCAACGCCCGTGGTCGCATAGGACAAACATGATGAAAATTACCCATGACACTATTGAGCGCAGAACGGGCCTGCTGATTGCGCTGGTCATCTTCGTGGTCAGCATCGGCGGACTGGTGGAAATAGTCCCGTTGTTCTTCCAGAAGAACCTCATCGAGCCGGTCGCGGGTCTCAAACCATACGATCCGCTGCGTCTGGTGGGACGCGACATCTATGTGCGTGAAGGCTGCTACAACTGTCACTCGCAGATGATTCGCCCGCTACGTGCTGAAACCGAGCGCTACGGCCCCTATTCTGTCGCCGGTGAGTTCGTTTATGACCGTCCTTTTCAGTGGGGCAGCAAACGTACCGGCCCTGACCTCGCGCGGGTGGGCGGTCGCTACAGCGATGAATGGCATCGCCTGCATCTGGACAACCCGCGTGCCGTGGTACCGGACTCAAACATGCCGCGTTACGATTTTCTGGATCGGCCGATTACCGGGCCGTCGATTGCTCGGCGTATGAAGGTTTTGAAAACGTTAGGCCATCCGTACACCGACGAAGAAATCGCCAACGCGGGGTTGGCAATCAAAGGCAAAACCGAACTTGATGCGCTAGTGGCTTACTTACAAGGCCTTGGCATCCAGATCAAAGCATCGAAGGCGCAGTCATGAACGAGCTTAGAAGTGTGGTGACCGTCATTTCTTTTTTGACCTTTATCGGCATTATTTGGTGGGCGTGGCGACCGGGCAGTAAGCAGCAGGCGGAGCTCGTAATGAGCGATATGCTGAGTGACGACGACCGCAAACCACAAACCGAATTGGCCCCGACCGCACGTTCAGGCGATCAGACATGAACGACTTAGTGGCATCAGGACTTATGGCGCCCGGATGGGCTTGGTTCGTGGCCATCACGACGGTGCTGAGTTTGCTTGCTTGCCTGTGGATTCTGCGCGCGAACAGCAGCAAGAAAGAGGAGTCGGCAGAGGCCAAAATGCACGGGCAGAATGAGTGGGACGGGCTGCGGGAATACGACAATCCGCTGCCCAAATGGTGGTCGAATCTTTTCTACATCACGATTCTTTTCGCATTCGGCCATCTGCTGCTATATCCCGGCCTGATCGTCACCAACGGTTTGTTCGGCTGGAGCACCGCGTCGGCGTACCGCGACGAGGTGAAAGAGGTCAGTGCCGCGACTGATCCGATCTTTAATGCGTATTCACGACAGGACGTGAAGACCGTTTCTATGGACAACGGAGCGCTCAAGATTGGCGCGCGGCTGTTCCAGACTTACTGCACACAGTGCCACGGCACGGACATGCGTGGTTCCAAAGGATTCCCGAATCTTGTTGATAATGACTGGCTATATTCAGGCACACCTGATGGCATAAAAGCAACCCTCATGGAGGGACGCAACGGCGTAATGCCGTCGTTTTCCGGGATACTCAAACCCGACCAGATTGCAGACACGGCGCAGTATGTACTGTCACTGTCGGGACGGTCGACTGGGCCTGATGCGGTGGGCCGGGGCGAGACGACATTCAAGCAGAATTGCGCCGCCTGCCACGGGCCGGACGGTAAGGGCAATACGGCACTTGGCGCACCTAATCTCAGCGACAACATATGGCTCTACGGTGGCAGCCAGGCCAGCATCGTGGAGACGCTAGTCAAGGGACGTCAAGGTCATATGCCGGCACAAAAAGACATCCTGGACGAATCGCGGATTCATATCCTGGCGGCCTACGTCTACGCGCAATCCCAAGAGCAGGCGCAGTCACAGCCGCAGTCCAACCGCAAGCCATGATTAAGGCACCAACAACACAATTATGAGCACGGTAACCGGCGAGACGAAAGTCATTTCGCTCTATCAATCGCAGGCCAAGATTTATGCCAAGCCCGCTACCGGCCGCTTCAACAATCTGCGCGTGTTCATGGTGTTTTTTACGCAGGCTATTTTTTACGGCCTGGCGTGGTTGCCGTGGAACGGGCGGCAGGCGGTGCTGTTTGATCTGAACGCCCGCAAGTTCTACATCTTTGACTGGGTGTTCTGGCCGCAGGACGTGTTGTATCTCACCCTCATTCTCATCGTGTCGGCGTATGCGCTCTTTTTCGTCACGGCGATCGCCGGTCGTGTGTTCTGCGGTTTCGCTTGTCCGCAAACGGTTTACACCGAAATCTTCATGTGGATCGAGAACAAATTTGAGGGGGACCGCGCTGCCCGCATCAAACTCGACCAGTCGCCGATGTCGACAAACAAACTGTGGCGTAAGGGAGGCAAGCACTTTTTTTGGGTGTTGATCGGTTTGTGGACGGGCTTCACTTTTGTCGGCTATTTCACGCCGATTCAAACGCTGACGCAGGAGGTGCTTACGTTTTCCACCGGACCGTGGGAAACCTTCTGGATACTTTTCTATGCGTTTGCCACGTGGGGTAATGCCGGCTTCATGCGCGAGCAGGTGTGCAAGTACATGTGCCCCTATGCGCGCTTTCAGAGCGTCATGTTTGATCGTGATACGTTGATTGTGACCTACGATCAGGCGCGCGGCGAGCCACGAGGCGGCCGCAAAAAGTCCGCCGATCCTGCCACGTTAAAAGCGCTCAATCTTGGCGCCTGCGTCGACTGTTCGCTCTGCGTTCAGGTCTGCCCAACGGGCATCGATATCCGCGACGGACTGCAATACGAGTGCATCGGTTGCTCCGCATGCGTTGACGTTTGCGACACCGTGATGGACAAGATGAACTACCCGCGCGGGCTGATTCGTTATTCCACTGAAAACGCACTGGAAAAAAGTTGGGATTTGGCGTCTATCCGGCAGCACATGCTGCGTCCGCGCATCCTCATTTACTTTAGCGTGCTGGTTGTGCTGGTAGGTGGACTGGCAGCGTCGCTGGTGTTGCGAAATCCGCTCAAGGTCGATGTCATTCGCGATCAGCGAGTGCTGGCGCGTGAAGTCGAGGGACGCTACATCGAGAATATTTACAAATTCAATGTGATGAATACGGCTGAGCGGTCGCAACGCTTTGTTGTCACCGTAGATGGACTGCCCGATGCGAAAATCAATCGCGGCGATCAGATAAGCGCTGAGCCGGCATCGACCGCAGCGTCCAGCGTGGCGGTGCGGATTCCGCTTGACTCTGCCAGGCCCGGCAGCCACACCATTCATTTCAAAATTCAGTCGGAGCAGGACGCCGCCGTCAGCGTTACCGAGAAGACTGTGTTTCTTGTGCCGAGGTAGCCCGTGAATTCAACAACCACTGATCCTCCCATCGTGCCGGTTAGCCGCTGGATATGGCCCGGCATTCTGATCGCCGGCCCGGCGTCGGTGGTCGTCGCCTGCATCATCACGGCTTTTTTTGTCGTTCAGCATCCTGATGGTCTGGTAGCGACCGACTATTACAAACAGGGCAAGGCGATTAACGCGCAGCTCGCGCAACTGCGCCGCGCCGAAGCGCTAGGCTTGAGCACTATGAAAATGGTCGTAACGGATCGGGTGGTTTTGATCACATTTCCTGACTCCTCACTGCGCGACCGTATTGATGTGGTGCTCGCCCATCCGGTCGACGCCGATCTGGACATTCGCGCCACTGTGTCAGCGAATCCGTCCGGCGTCTACGAGATTGCGTTGCAGCAAAAACTCACACAGCGTCGTCGCGTCGTCGTGACGGATGCGCCCGTGCGAAGCTGGCGAGTGGAGTCGCTCCTGATTCCCAAGCCACTATAGTCACTTACCGGTTCAATGATGACATTTTGCGCTCAGAAAATGCACGGCTCGGCGCAAAGTGATTTACGTGATGACGGTGACGATGTGACGTTTGTTCGTTACTTCAATCACCTGCGTCACTTTTGTCACATTGGTTTCGGCTTTGCTACCTTAGGTATGTACGGGAGTCGCACATGAAGTTCAATACCGCCACCTGGGGTGCCGTACTGTGGCCCGCCTTTTTGGGCGCAGCGCTGGCAGATGCTGCATTGTTCACGCTGGTTGATCCCGCAACGATCATGCTGTTTGGTGTGCATTCGGGCGTGTCGCGTCCAGCGGCATACACTTTCGGCTTCTTTGTTTTTTGGCTGATCATGATCGCCGCCAGCGTGACCACCCTGTGGTTGCATGCTGAAAATTCGCAGACCCGCGAGGGCAATCGGCAGCGTTAATGACGCTAACGCTGCTCACATCCGCCATCCTCATGGGACTCATGGGTGCGGGCCACTGCGCCACCATGTGCGGTCCGATAACGCTCGCGCTAGTGACCCGCCAACCCGAACGCCCGCGCCAGCCGCTTGCGTCACATGCAGGCCGCATTGCCATGTACGCGCTGCTGGGTGCAATCGTTGCTGCCTTCAGTGCGGCTGCTACAAGCTATTTGCGCAACGAGGTGTTGCAAACCGCATGGTTGTTGTTGCCCAACGTGTTGCTGCTGCTCTCGGCGTTGTACTTGATGGGATTTCGTCAAGCTTACGCGCCGGTGGAGAACGTGGGTCAGCGCGTCTGGCGATACCTCGACGGCGCGCGCCTGTGGGCCTCAGCGCGCGGCGGTGTCGGCGGTGATTTGCTGCGCGGCGCGCTGTGGGGGATGCTCCCGTGCGGCATGATTTACAGCGCCCTAGGCCTAGCGGTTCTTGCTGCACATCCGCTGGACGGCGCGCTGGTCATGGCGGCCTTTGGTGCATCAACGCTACCGGTGCTGCTGGCGCTGGGCATGCTCTCGAAAAACGCCGTCAAGCGATTGCAAGCACCGGGGACGCGACGCTGGTTAGGCGGCGCGCTGCTGCTGCTCGTGGCGTGGAATCTCTATCTGCTGCCAGATCGCCTGCATGGCGTGCGGTTCTCGTTTCTCTGTTGAGCAACTATGAAAGCGCTGAGCAAGCGGCTGCGACGGCGTATTACCGCGCTGCGTGGTGCTCGGAATCCTCTTGTACCCGAGCGTACATTCCGGCTTCTGTGCGCCACGCGCCTTTCACTGCATCCGTCCCGCTCACTTGCTCTGCGCTTCCTCAATTGTTTGTAATGCGGTTGAGCAGCATCACCAACAACGCCTTGGCCGCAGGTTCTGAGGACGCCGGATTCTGCCCAGTAATCAGCAGACCGTCTTCCACGATGTAGGGCTTCCAGTCGGGCATCTGGGTGTAATGCCCACCCTTCTCCTTGAGCATATCTTCGACTAAGAACGGCACCACGTCGGTCAGCCCTGCGGCTTTCTCCTCGCTGTTGCTAAACCCTGCGACGTTGCGATCTTTCAACACCGACATACCCGCCGAAGTCTTCACATCCCGAAGCACACCGGGTGCGTGGCACACCGCTGCGACCGGTTTGCCGGTCGCAAACATGGCTTCAATCAGGGCCACTGACTCTGCACTGTCCGCAAGATCCCACAATGGGCCGTGGCCACCGGGGTAGAACACGGCGTCAAAATTTGCAGCATCAATTACGCCGAGCTTCACGGTGTGCGCCAATTCAATTTGTGCCCCTGCGTCGGCTTTGAAGCGCCGGGTGGCATCGGTTTGCGAAGCTGCATCATCACTTTTTGGATCAAGCGGCGGTTGCGCGCCAAGCGGGGATGCAATTGTAATTTGCGCGCCGGCATCCTTAAAAACGTAGTATGGCGCGGCAAATTCTTCAAGCCAGAAGCCCGTTTTTTTGCCAGTGTCACCGAGTTGGTCATGGGAGGTTAAGACCATCAAAATTTTCATATCGTTTCCTTGTTTGGTGTCTGTGTGTTGATTAAATTTGCGCGATGACGCACGGTTCTGCTGCCTCAGCCCAACGCGACCCAAGTACCTGCTTTTGTTGGAGTGACCTTGGCCGCGAAAAACGTCATAGTAAGCAACGGGTGATCGCGGCCATGGCCGCTCCGACCGTTCCGACAATTTCGCGCCTTAGGTTCATGGGTTCAATTTGGGCGAATATGGGGCGACCGCAGTCTGCCTCGGGAGAGCGCCTTGCAAGCACGGTGGGTTTCGTATCAGACCACAGATTCGGGAGCAACACGCACCACCAACTTGCCGAAGTTTTTGCCTTCGAGCAAGCCTATGAATGCTCGCGGTGCATTTTCGAGACCATCGACGATGTCCTCGCGAAACTTGACCTTGCCCTCTTTCACCCATGCGCCCATGGCGGCGGTGAACTCGTCGATTCGTTCGCCGTAGTCGGCAAATATGATGAACCCCTGCATCTTGATTCGCTTGCTCAGCAGGGTGCGGGTCAACAGACTCATACGATCAGGGCCAGGCGGCAAGGCGGTGTCGTTGTAGTTGGCAATCATGCCGCACAGCGGCACCCGGGCGCTCACGTTTAACAGTGGCAGCACCGCATCAAACACGACGCCGCCCACGTTCTCAAAGTACACGTCGATTCCCTCCGGGCAAGCCGCTGCGAGCAGGGCGGGGAAGTTCGTGCTGTGATGATCGATGCATGCGTCAAATCCGAGCACATTCACGACAAATTTACACTTGTCCACACCGCCCGCGATACCCACCGCGCGGCAGCCTTTGAGCGTTGCAATTTGTCCGACGACCGACCCAACCGCACCGCTCGCAGCGGCCACCACAACAGTTTCGCCCGTCTTTGGTTGCCCGATTTCGAGCAAGCCCATGTACGCGGTAAAACCGGGCATGCCCAATACACCGAGTGCTAGCGAGGGGTGCGCCATCGTGGCGTCGAGTTTGGTGAGACTGGTGCCGTCTGCCACCGCGTAGTCCTGCCAACCACCATAACCGAGCACCACGTCGCCCACGTTGTAATCGGCGTGCATCGACATTTCAACGCGTGAAACTGTGCTGCCGCCCATCACCTCGCCCAGCGCGGTGGGCGCGGCATAAGACGCTGCGTCGCTCATGCGTCCGCGCATGTAGGGATCGAGCGACAGATACAGCGTGCGCAGCACCACTTGGCCTTTTGCCGCGACGGGCACGGCACCTGCTTCAAGGCGAAAGTTTGCGGCTGAGGGTTTGCCGACAGGACGCGAGTTAAGCACGATTCGGCGATTGTTGATGTGGTTCTGTGGCATAGCGGTCTCCGCAGGGTTGAATGTTTTTTCAGCCGGGATGCTCGCAGTAAATGCAGGCGTTGACCGTGCGGTAGCGCACGCAGGTTAGGAAAATGGCCGCCGATCAAACCACTGCACCAAACAATTTACCGACGCCTGCCGTGATGCCCAACGCCGCCGAACCCCAAAAAGTGACGCGCCATGCGCTGATCAGCGGATCAGCTCCGCCCGCTCTGGCCGCGAGCACCCCGAGCGCCGCCAAAAAAGCCAGCGAGGTCGCTGCGATCCACGCAATTAGCGAGCCCTGAAGGTGCGAGGCGGTAACGATCACTGTGACCAACAGCGGCATCGCCGCACCGACTGCAAAACTCGCCGCTGACGCCAACGCTGCGTGAATGGGCTGCGCGCTCAACGTCGCGGAAATGCCCAGCTCGTCACGCGCATGCGCGCCAATCGCATCATGCTGCATCAGCTGGGTCGCAACACTGTTTGCAAGCACCGCATCAAGGCCGCGAGTCACGTAAATGGCCGCCAGCTCACGGCGTTCCGCTTCAGGATCCTTTTTGAGTTCGGCGGTTTCGCGCGCTAGATCTGCGGCCTCGGTGTCTGCCTGCGAATGCACGGACACGTATTCACCCGCCGCCATCGACATGGCACCGGCCACCAACCCCGCGACGCCAGTCAACATGATGTTGCCCTGAGTCGCACTCGCCGCAGCCACACCCACCATCAAACTTGCCGTAGAAACGATGCCATCGTTTGCACCGAGCACAGCGGCTCGCAGCCGGCCGATGCGCTGCGTTCGGTGACGTTCGATGTGGCCGTTCATAACATCCTCGCACTATTGTTTGGCAGGCGTTTTCTCGGTGTCTAACCGCGTAACCATGCCCAAGCAGCCGTTTCGTCGTCTGTGCGGCAGCGAACAGACGCGCCGCAATATGAAGCGCATCGTGTGCCTAAGAGATGCGTGAATTAGTAAAGCACCGCCAAAAACGGGATATTTGCATTTTCTGCATCCCCAAGGCCACGCGCCAAGTCTCGACTTATCTACGCGATGGCGCACAGTCACGAAACTGCATTGTTCAACGCACTCTTCGTGCCTTGGTCGGTGTGCTCAAATAATCAAAGGAAACCACACATGTTGCGTAGCTTGCAAGACTTGGAAAATTACGAGATCGGTGCCACCGACGGTGCCATCGGTCATGTCAAAGACTTCTATTTCGATGACCACGCGTGGGTCATTCGCTATCTCGTCGTTGAAACAGGCAACTGGTTTTCAAGCCGCAAGGTTTTGATCTCCCCCATCTCGATTCATCATCCGGATTGGGAAAATAAACTGCTGCCGGTGTCTATCACCCAAGCGCAGGTGAAAAACAGCCCAGATATCGATACAAAAAAACCGGTGTCGAGGCAGCATGAAATGCAATACCTGAGCCACTACGGCTACCCATACTACTGGAGCGGCGACGGCCTTTGGGGCAGCGGCATGGATCCGAATGCAATGGCACCGGGATACGCAGACTCGGACGCAAATCGTGTCAAACGAGACGCCGTGACTCGAGAAGTAGCCGACACGCAACATGCCCTGCTACAAGGCGAAGATTTCAATCTGCGAAGCTGCCAAGCGGTGGTGGGCCATCACATCCATGCCATTGATGGCGAAATCGGCCATGTCGCAGGACTCTTGGTCGATGAAGAGACGTGGGCGATCCGGTATATCGTCATCGATACCAGCAACTGGTGGGTTGGCCATCAAGTGTTGATTGCGCCGCAGTGGATCACGGGCGTGAGTTGGGCAGATCAAACCGTGACCGTCGAATTAACACGCGAGTCAGTCAAGACCGCACCTGAGTTTGATACAACGCAATCGCTCAATCGCGAGCGGGAGACAGGGCTTTACCATCATCACAAACGCCACGGTTACTGGATGGATACTGCGGTGCTCGAACGGGAAATTTGACAGATTGCGCGCTCGCCGTCCCCATGAACATGCGGTGTGGCTCCCTTGCTCTGAGGGAGAGCGCCGCCCGTCCATGACATGAATGAAGGACTTGGGCCGCCCCGGTTTTGGCGCGTCAAGATACGCCACAACATTGCGTCAATGCAGGGCAACGTGTCAAAGGCAGCTGAAATTATCTGTCCGCTAGCGCAATCAGCGCTGGCCCAACAGGGTTGCCACTGATCGTTACTAAGTCACACGAATGGGGAGCGCCGTATCGCTATGTTCGGTAGGGTACAAACGGAACGCGTTTTTGCCCGTAACATTAACAATTGGTAATACCATGCAATCGAGCGTATGATCTTCGCTGACATCGCCCCGGAGCGCGCTAATGACCATTGCCCTAGACCGAAATAAAAATCACTTGCTTGCGGCTATTCCTGCGGCTGAATGGCGGCGCCTGTCGCGGCATCTTGAGCCGGTGGATCTTTCATTGGCTGAAGTGCTTTACGAATCCGGCACGACCATGACCGACATGTACTTTCCGACCACGGCGATCGTCTCGCTGCTGTACGTGATGGAGAACGGATCATCAGCCGAAATTGCGGTGGTGGGCAACGAAGGATTGGTGGGCGTGTCACTGTTTATGGGCGGCGAGTCAACGCCTAGCCGCGCGGTGGTGCAAAGCGCGGGGCAGGGCTTCAAAATCGATGCGCAAATCATGAAGGACTCGTTCAACAAGGGGGGCCCGGTGATGCACTTGCTGCTGCGCTATACCCAAGCCCTCATCACGCAAATGGCGCAAACAGCGGTGTGCAATCGCCATCATTCGCTCGATCAGCAACTGTGTCGCTGGCTGCTGTTGAGCTTAGATCGTTTGCAGGGCACGGACTTGCTGATGACGCAAGAGCTGATTTCAAACATGCTCGGCGTGCGTCGCGAAGGCGTGACCGAGGCGGCGATGCAGTTGCAAGCGGCGGGCATCATTCGTTACACACGCGGCAAGATTTCTGTGCTAGACCGTCCAGCCCTTGAGCGACGCACCTGCGAGTGCTATGCGGTGGTCAAAAAGGAGTATGACCGACTGTTGCCTGCGCAAATGGCGGTGTAGGACGTGCTGATGCTGCGGTTTTAAGCGCAGCACATCGCCAAGGTGAGTTCAGCTTTTTGGTAAAAGCCTTATTTTATAAGGGTTAATATCGATTTTACGCAATAGTCGACTTACGCCTATTTGCGTGCATAGCCCTTTATAAACGGTTGTTTCGGCAAAAAGTGGTGTACACATCTGCGAATTGGTTCATCGCCTACCCATGTACCGCCGGTTCGACTCACTCTTCCCCGGGACGAAGCTCCGTCCGTCAACAACTTTGAAACGTAGGAATTTGCGCCCGCAAGTTGGCTACTTGCGCCTCTAGCGCGCGAATCTGTTCGAGCAAGCCCAAAGCCAGCGCCAGCGCGTGGTGGTCGAGTTCTAGATCATCCCGTAGACGGCTTGCCTTGCGCACTGTCACCACGCATTCGCCGCTAAACGTCCAAGGCAGTTCGCTGTAGTTGCGCGGTGTCAAAGCACCTGCAAACACCAACTCGCGCAGTTCGTCTTCGGCCAGCCCTGACAGATCGACCAACTCTTGCACCGACACCTGCTGTGAGCTGTCAAGCCACAGCACATTGTGTGTTTCAACTTGCATGGTTCGCCTCTTTGAATAGTTCGGTACGCGGGTTAAACGTTGATGTGTTCGCGATCTCTTGCAACAGCGTTTTCTCGCGCTCGGTAAGCGCGTTTGGCAGCACAATTTTGACCACCGCAAACAGGTCGCCCTCGCCACCGTCGGGCTTTGGCAGCCCGCGCTTGCCCAGCCGCAACTGCTGGCCGCCACTTGTGCCAGCAGCCACTTTCAGATTGACGAGACCGGCTAGGGTAGGAACCACAACCGTTGTGCCAAGCGCTGCTTCCCATGGCGCAAGCGGCAGGTCAAGGTAGAGGTTGTGACCGTCAACGCGGTACAGCGGATGAGGGCGCAAACTCACGTTCAGATACACGTCCCCATCGCGTCCGCCGTTGTGCCCTTTGCTGCCTTGACCGCGCAATCGCAATCGCTGGCCCTCGGTTGCTCCCTTCGGGATGCGCGCTTCGAGGGTGCGTGTTTCGCGGTGCATCTGGCCCTGCGCATCGTAGGTCGGCACGCTCAGATTCAGTGCGACCATCGTTCCGCCCCTCGCCTCGTCAAGCGTGATGAGGGTGGTCACGTCATAGTCCTCGCCGGGGATCGGGCGGTTCGGGTCAGCCGGCTGCCCGCCCATTCCAAAACCATTGTTGCTAGCACCACGGCCACCGCCACCACTGCGGCCGCGAGAAAAGCTCGCAAACAAGTCGGATAGATCCACACCATCAAACGACGATTGCCCGTCGCTAAATTGCGTTTTGAACTGATCGCCCCACGACTGTGACGGCTCGAATTCTTCACCGGGCGGATGGCTGCCCAAGCGATCATAAGCCGCACGTTTTCCCGCGTCTTTGAGCGTTTTGTAGGCCTCGGCGGCGTCCTTAAATTTTTCTTCGCCGTTCGGATCCTTCGACACATCGGGGTGGTATTTGCGCGCCAAGTTGCGATAGGCCTTTTTTATCTGGTCGTCGCTCGCCGTACGCTCAACGCCCAAAATGGCGTAATAATCTTTGTATTTCATCGCTCAATCACTGTGTGTTGCTGGGTGGGCGCGAGGAGAGGGGCCGCCACTAGAGTTCGTCAGCAAATAAATTTGACCCTTGACCGCTAGATTGGGATGCAATGCTAGGCGGCAACGGTGCCGTGTGGCGAGCCGCACAAGCCGTTGCCAACGACGCAGCGCGCCCAAGGCCAGCTGGGCAGATGTCAACCTTATTTACCGAAGAGGACGTAGTGTGCCTGATTCAAAAAAGAGGTGCTGCATCGCTGTAACCTTTGTCTTGACCGCGTGTTGCAATCGGGCGATAGCCTGCTCGACTTGATCTAGGTTCAAGTGCAGCTCAAAACGCATCGCTGCTGCGAGCGATACATTGCCATGGTTGAGCTGCATGGTCAACAATTGCCTGACGCCTTGAACGGCTGCATCCACGTTAATGATTTTCTGTAGTTGCAAAATTCGTTCGCGATCCACACTTTCGCCAACGAGTAGCCCGTCGCACTTTCTGGTCCACACGGCGGCTGCAACCACCAACACCAACCCAATCAAAATCGACGCGATGGGATCGAAAATCGGATTGTCAGAGGTGTGACTCAGCCACACGCCCAGCACAGCGATGGCGATGCCCGCCAGCGCTGCTGAGTCTGCTACGAACACGGTGAACACCGATGGATCAGCGCTGCGAAGCACGGTTTGCCAAACGCTCTCATTGGGTCGCGTCTGTTGTCGCAACAATTTTTGCGACACGCGCCAACTAGATAATTTGAACAACCCCGCGACGGCGAGCACGATGTCAACACGCCCATTGGGGCGAGCAGCGCACGAGCGTTAATTGTGTGTTGTTCGCCCGCGAAGTGTGTCGCGCAGAATGCGTGTCGTCTGTGCGGTATCACGCATATCGTGTGACTGCTGAGTTATTAATGATTCAACTAAATGCGTCCTATCGCAACCGGTATCGCTCCCTCCATGTGAGGGAGAGGAAGGTGAACCGCTGTCATTAGATTGACTCGGTCATAGCAACTTTCTTGTGCGCTATCGCACAGCCCGAAGCTGCCAATCCCAACACAACATTCAACTGCGCAATCGTATTCATCGCATCGGCGGAAAGGTATCGCATCTATATCGTCGGGCACGTCAATGAATCGACGTATCGCGTGTGGCGTCTCTATATGGGGCCTGTGCGCTCGAATTTGAGTCGGGCGAAAGTGGCGATCCAAGTGCTGGGCTGCAAACGTGGTGTGGGCTGCGCCGCATTGCCGCTGACGCGACGGCATCTGTATTGCGCAACCAAAGGTCGCGCGTAACGTGCTTTTGAGCGACGCTGCACGGAGTTTCGCGCTGAACGTTAGGCATCACGCTCGGTGCGGCAGCGCACCGACGCGAGAGGGGGCATTCGAGATCATCGAAGCGTGCAGCTATAAATCTTCAGGAGAAAAGTGCTTAATCGAGAATAGTCTGAGTGCATCCGCGCCTGCAATGAGTGCGTTGTCGCGTGTCTGCAATGTGCGTCTGCGTGTTTGAAGGAGGGCGACGTTGCATCGATGACGCGATGCAACGCGTTGGCGCTTGAGTGCGCCGATGTGTGTAGGCTTACCGCATCCTCCGTGGCGTGGGGCAGCGAGCACATGAACGCCGTGTGTTCGCTGTGCGCCGCCGTGTGTCAAACCTGTGCCAGCGAATGCGCTAAACACCCGATGGATCACAGCGGGCGCTGCGCTGAGGCGTGTAAACAGTGCGCGGCGGTGTGTCGCGGCATGTCGTAGCGGCTACGGCGGTGCACGGCTTACGGCTTACTGCGTCGATGTGCCGCATACGGCGAGAAATGCAAGCGCTACCGTGACGCCCTGCTTTAACAATCGCTCGGGTTTATAGCGCTTCTCGCTGTCACCGGCTACGCGGGTGTCTACGTCCGCACGATAGACTGCCCGCCCAGCATAGCCGTCTCAGTTATGCTGCGCTGATGTCCCCACGCCCCTCACCACCCGCGCTACCGCCTGCATTGTCAGGCGAGCGAATCGAGTTTGACTGCGCTGCCGGTTGCGTTTCGTACTATCGAGCGACGCCGAACAGCGCTGACTGTCATGCGGCCCCGATGCTGCTTATTCACAGCATGAACGCGGCGGGCAGTGCCGCTGAAATGCGGCCTGTTTACGAGCACTACGGCCCATCGCGAACGGTGTATGCGATTGATCTGCCGGGGTTCGGTTTTTCGGAGCGCAGCGACCGCGCTTATGTGCCGCGATTGATGATTGAAGCGGTGCTAGCGCTGGTTGCACGCATCCGGGCTGAGCATCAGGGCGCAACGATTGACGCGCTCGCCCTGTCATTAGGCTGTGAATTTCTGGCCCGCGCAGCACAAGAGTCCCCCGCCGACTTCGCGAGCGTTGCACTGGTCAGCCCGACTGGATTTAACGGCAAAAAGCCGCGCCTTGGTCTGCCGCAGAGCCTCGTTGGCTCGTATCGTGCACAGCGTGTGCTCGCGTGGTCGGGCTGGAGCGATGGGTTGTTTCGTCAGCTCACCCGCCCTGGCGTGATTCGCTTTTTTCTGGAGAAAACGTGGGGGGCAAAGCAGATTGATGAGCCGATGTTTGACTACGCCGTCGTCACCACGCGCCAACCGGGTGCCAAGCATGCGCCGCTGTACTTCTTGTCGGCGCTGCTGTTTAGTGCTGACATCATGCGTGTGTATGACGCACTGACCCCGCGCGTGTGGCTTGTTCATGGCGTTCGCGGTGACTTTGTCGACTACCGCTTGAAGTCGCGCTTCACTCAAGCCGCGAATTGGACGATGGATGTCATGGCCACAGGCGCGATGCCGTACTTTGAAATTCCCAACGAGTTTTTTTCGAAGTACGATGCGTTCTTGGCGAAGCGATAGCGACCAGCGAACGCGTCGGTTGCGGGCCTTCGCTGTTTCCCACAGAGGCCGCAAAGCCACGCCGCCGCTCCACCGTCGTTTGCGAAGCGTCTGGCGCGCTATCCTTGCGCCTATGGATTCGCCCCATGCTTTGACGGTTGTGTCGGTTGGCGGCAACCTTCACTTCACAGGTCACCATGTTCGAACAAGCCTTCAAAAATATCGACGACGTTCTGTGGAAAGAAGCGGGCTGCATCACCGAGCTTGATTACACCGAACAAACGTCGTGGCTCTTATTCCTGAAGTATCTCGACGGCCTTGAGGTCGAGAAGTCGCAGGAAGCCGAGCTGGAGGGCAAAACCTACACCCACATCATCGCGCCGCCGTACCGATGGAAAAGCTGGGCCGCGCCGAAGGACGCCAGCGGCAAGCTTGACCACAAAAAAGGTCATGGTTGGCGACGACCTGACGCGGTTTGTGAATGAAACGCTGTTTCCGTACCTGCAACAGTTGAAGCTTAGCGCCAGCGGCCCCAACACGCTCGAATACAAAATCGGCGAAATTTCGGCGAGATCGAAAACAAGATTTTCAGCGGCTACAACCTGCGCGAAATCATTGACCACATCGACACGCTCAACTTCCGCTCGCAGACCGAAAAGCAAGAGCTGTCGCACCTGTACGAAGCCAAAATCAAGAACATGGGCAACGCCAGCCGGAACGGCGGCGAGTACTACACGCCGCGCCCGCTGATCCGCGCCATGATCAAAGTGGTGCAGCCGAAAATCGGCGAGACGATTTATGACGGCGCCTGTGGGTCCGCCGGCTTTTTGTGCGAAGCGTTTGACTACCTGCGCCCGCTCGCCAGCAAGGCCGCCGACCTCAAAACGTTGCAGGAAAAAACGTTTTACGGGCAGGAGAAAAAGCACCTCGCCTACGTCATCGCGATCATGAACCTGATCCTGCACGGCATCGAAGTGCCGAACATCGTACACACCAACACGCTCGCTGAAAACATCAGTGACATTCAGGAAAAAGATCGCCACAACATCATCCTCGCCAACCCGCCGTTCAGCGGCAAGGAGAGGAAGGAAGTGCAGCAAAACTTCACCATCAAAACCGGTGAAACCGCGTTTCTGTTCATGCAGCACTTCATCAAAAAGCTTCGCGCCGGTGGCCGTGCGGCGGTGGTGATTAAGAACACGTTTTTGTCGAACACCGACAACGCCAGCGTCAGCCTGCGCAAAATGCTGCTGGAGGCAACGAACTTGCACACCATTCTCGACTGCCCCGGCGGCACCTTTCTCGGCGCGGGCGTTAAAACCGTGGTGCTGTTTTTCGAGAAGGGCGCGCCGACCCGAAAGACCTGGTACTACCAGATCGAACCCGGCCGCAACATGGGCAAAACCAACCCGCTCAACGACGCGGATCTGACCGAATTCATCACGCTGCAAAAGACCTTTGCCGACTCGCCGAAAAGCTGGAGTGTGGACGCCACGAGCATCGACGCCGTCACGTTCGATCTGTCGGTGAAAAACCCGGATGGCGGTGAAGTCGTTACGCACCGTAGCCCGCAGGACATCATGGATGAGATTGCGTTGCTGGATGCGGAGAGTGCCGAAGTATTGGCCGGGATTCGGGGTTTGTTGTGACCGGAGCGTGGCCTACACAATCACTCGCCGAAGCCTGCCAAATCAAGCCGCCGAAGTCCGACGCACGGCGTCATCTTGCCGCTACGGATTTGGTGTCTTTCGCTCCGATGGAGGATTTGGGCATTGATCGAAAGCTCCTCGTGCCCCGAGGTACGCGTGCATTGGCGGACGTTGCTGGCAGCTACACATACTTCGCTGACGGTGACGTGTTGCTAGCGAAAATTACACCCTGCTTTGAGAACGGGAAACTCGGAATTGCAGCCAATCTGACCAACGGCGTTGGATTCGGCTCTAGCGAATACATGGTCTTTCGGCCAAGCCCGGCGTTAGACAAAGTATGGCTTTACTACTATCTCTCACGCGAAACTTTTCGCACCGAAGGCGCAGCGCGCATGAGCGGCGCGGTCGGGCATAAGCGCGTTGCAAAGGAGTTCATTGACGCGTATCCGATTCCAGTTCCGCCGCTCCCCGAACAGCAGCGCATCGTCGGCATCCTCGACGAAGCGTTTGACGGCATCGCCACCGCCAAAGCCAACGCCGAAAAGAACCTTCAAAACGCCCGCGCCCTATTCGAAAGCCACCTGCAATCTGTTTTCACGCAGCGCGGCGATGGCTTCGCACTCAAGAAATTGAGCGACGTTTGCGCGATTACTTCAACGCTTGTTGACCCTCGTAAAGACGAATTTCTAGTCCTGACGCACGTTGGCGCGGGAAACATTGAATCGCAAACGGGCGTATTCGTTAAACTGAAAACTGCGCTTGAAGAAGGCTTGATTTCCGGCAAATTTCTTTTCGACGAATCAATGGTTCTTTACAGCAAAATTCGACCGTATCTCATGAAGGTCGCACGGCCGGATTTCAACGGATTGTGCAGTGCAGACATGTATCCGCTCGCGCCAACGGCTGGTGAAATCACCCGCGACTATCTTTTTCATCTGCTGCTCAGCAAACCGTTTACTGACTACGCGATTCAAGGCTCCGCCCGAGCGGGAATGCCCAAGGTCAATCGTGAACATCTCTTCGAATTTGCAGTTTGGCTACCTGCGATTAAGAAGCAAACGGAACTCGCGGCGAAGCTCGATGAACTCCACGAAGAAACCCAACGCCTCGAATCCCTCTACCAGCGCAAACTCAACGCGCTCGACGAACTGAAAAAATCGTTGCTGCATCAGGCGTTCAGCGGGGCGTTGTGAATGGCCCCTTCTCCCGCAAGCGGGAGAGGGAAGCTGCATTGCCGCTTCGCGAGAATGACGAAAGGTTGGGATAGGCATAGCGCTTATGATTCCTGCGCGGTTTCGCCTAATGGCTTTTTAATAAAACGACCGCTGCATGGGAGCTATAGCCAGTATTCTCTGACAATCAACAATCATACAAATCGGCTGACAGCCCCCATGAAATAAGGATATCGGCGAAAAGCTGCCTCCATAAAATCAGGCGTTGAATCGTCTGTCCGACGCATTGAAAACCGTTGCATGTAACGTGTTCGCCGCGTAAAATGTTGCATGTAACGCAATTATTGGAGCTGACAGATGAGCGCAACAACGTCGGTACGAGTACGAAAACATCGAGTGGCTTTGCGCGCTTCCGGTTTGCGACCGCTGCAAATTTGGGTGCCAGATACGCGACGGGCGGGCTTTGCCGAGGAGTGTCGCCGTCAGTCAATGCTGTTGCAAAGCGATACGCTGGAGCGCGAAACCGCCGACTGGCTTGCTGCGGCGGCTGATCGTGACGGCTGGCAATAGTGCTGGCTCCGGTTCATCCACCGCAGGCAATGCTCGCATTAAGCCGGGGCGACGTGGTGACCGTCGCGTTGCAGGGTGATCTGGGTAAACCACGCCCGGCACTGGTGATCCAGTCTGACCTGTTTGATGTGCATCCCTCGGTGACTATCCTGCCGATCACTAGCGAGCTGCGCGACGCCCCGCTCTTTCGCATTGCGCTGCGTGCAGGCGAAGTCACCGGCCTCGCTAGAGCATCACAGGTGATGGTGGACAAGCCGCAGTGGATTCCCCGCGAAAAGATCGGTTCGGTGTGCGGTCGCGCCGACGACGAAACCATGCTGGCGGTGAATCGTGCGCTGGCGGTGTTTCTTGGGTTTGCGTGACCGCTAAATTGGCAGCGCCACAATCCCGGCCAGCGTCACTTGACAAATAACTTGACTCACACTTGACGCGCTCTTGCCTGTTCGTTAGCCTTCTCGCATGGCCTACGTCCCGCATTTCGTCATCAGCGCGGCCCTGCTCAATGAGGTTGAGCGGGTGGCGGCGTTGCGTGAACGCATTCAGAGCGCGGCGGTTGATCTGGCGTGGATTCCGGCGCTGCAAAAGGACGCACGAACGCGCAACGTGCATGCGTCCACCGCCATCGAGGGCAATCCGCTGACGCTTGCGCAAGTGCGGGCGCTGGAAGAAGGGCGCGAGTTGTCACGCGCGGGCGCTCGGCCAAAGCGTGAAGTGATCAACTATTTCGCCGGATTGCGTTACGTCGAAAAAAACGTGAGCATCGATACGATCCGGCAGGATGGCGTGCTGGAACTGCACCGCATTCTGGCCGGTGAAGTGATGGATCAGGGCGAAGCCGGCAAGTACCGAGTGATCAACGTGCGCGTCGGCGACTATTTGCCGCCGCCACCGGACGCGGCGTCCGGCCTGATGTTTGAACTGCTGACCTGGTGGAACACGGCCGCTTTGAAGCTCTCACCCGTGCTGACTTCGGCGATCCTGCATCACCGCTTTGAGTCGATCCACCCATTCGCGGACGGCAATGGCC